>ENA-OQIR01000095-OQIR01000095.1-human-gut-metagenome-genome-assembly--contig:-NODE-95-length-39092-cov-5.712460_pt1 | contig 39092 bp, 37 predicted proteins | sample MGYA00242580_ERZ504745 | MGnify/ENA primary metagenome ERZ504745 (study PRJEB26092, sample SAMD00036214) | human gut metagenome | host: Homo sapiens | study: EMG produced TPA metagenomics assembly of...
ATGACGTGCGTGATGCGCATGACGTGCGTGATGCGCATGACGTGCGTGATGCGCATGACGTTGACGATCAGCAGCCCTCCGACTGTTGTGCGCTGGCACGCGATCTCGAATGCTGGTGCGAGGCCTATGCGAAGGAATGGGCTGTGACGAGTCAACCATCGGAACTGCATCGCATTCAGGAAACCGTGTGGAAAGCGGCCGACGAGTTGCGGCGAATCAGCAAATAAATCATCAAACAAATTCTCAAGTAATCAGCAAACGAGAACGTCAATCCAAGTTCAATGAAAGGAACATCATGACCGAAGTCATCATCGTGAAAAACGAGCGCGAAGCGGGCGATATTTACGGCCGTTCAGTCGCCGATCTCATCAAAACCAAGCCGAATGCGGTATTGGGTCTGGCAACCGGATCCAGTCCGCTCGCCGCATACCAGTCGCTCGCACGCATTGTACACAGCGAGCATATTGACGTATCGCAGGTGCGCGGTTTCGCATTGGACGAATACTTGGGATTGCCGCTTGATCACCCGCAGTCGTACCATTCCACCATTCACCGCACTGTTGTGGAACCGCTTGGACTGAACCCTGATTTGGTGCACGTGCCTGGTGACGTGCTTGACGGGGCGCCGCTGAGCGACGGCGAACGCATTGCGGCTGCCGGACCTGCCTACGACAGGGCAATTGAAGAGGCGGGTGGCATCGACGTGCAGATTCTGGGCATTGGCACGGATGGGCATGTCGGTTTCAACGAACCGGGATCATCGCTTGCTTCCGGCACGCGTGTCAAAACGCTGGTTGAACAGACGCGCATCGACAACGCCCGATTCTTTGACGACGACATCAACAAGGTGCCTACGCATTGCATCACGCAGGGCATTGGCACGATTCTCAAGGCTCGTCACTTGGTGCTGCTTGCCTTCGGATCAGGCAAGGCTGAAGCTGTGGCCGAAACGGTGGAGGGTGGTGTGAGCGCGTTTTGCCCGGCGTCCGCGTTGCAAATGCATCCGCACGCCACCATTATTGTGGACGAAGAGGCTGCGAGCCGCCTACGTCACAAGGACTACTACCGTTACGCCTACGCTCACAAGCCCTCTTGGCAGCACATCTGATTGCTGCTCTGCAGTCGGTGTCCGTTAGCGTCCGGATTCTTCCATTCGCTGGAACATTCTGGACGCTTTTCGGCCTGTCATCGGGATGATTCTTCCACTCACTGGAAGTTTTTGGACAGTACGAGGGTATTTCGCCGTCCCAATTCTTCCAGTGACTGGAGGAATTGGGACTCTGAGGTGGCTGTTAGCGGGAGGATTTTTCCACCGACTGGAGGTTTTTGGACGCTGATGGGCTTGTCGGCGGGGTAATTCTTCCACTGACTGGAAGAATTGGATGCTAATTGAGGAATATGGCTGGAAGTGAGTCGGAAGGTTTGAATATGGAACAGTCTCGGGAGCGTTTTGCGAATGAGGTGGACATTGCGTTGGCGCAGTCGGCCCGCCCGTTTGCGATTCACAATGCGCGCAAAGTCGATGCGCGAGGTGTTGCGGAACATTATTGGATAGTTTCCGATGGTAGTGCGATTATCGCGACTGGTAATCGGGACGATGATTTTGCTGCGGCTTGCGCAAGCGTCGGTTTGGATGCGGAGGCTGCAGTTGGTGCCGATGCTGATTCCGGTTCGGTCAGTTCGGCTGGTTCCGGAAATTCCATGACCGGTTCGACCGGTTCCGTAACCGACGCTGCAGGCTGCATGATGACTCCCGGTTACGTCGACATTCATGCGCACGGTTCGTGGGGGAGCTCCTTCGATGATGGCATGCAAGGCATACGCACGGCTCGCGCAGGTCATATGATGCACGGCACCACCCGCCAAGTGCTCAGTTTGATCACCAATCCGCTTGATGTGATGTGCGCCAATCTTCAAACCGTGCGTGGCATGATGAACGCTCGCCCTGACATTCTTGGCGCGCATTTGGAAGGTCCGTTCCTCGCGTTGTCTCGCAAAGGTGCACATGATCCGGAATGCTTGAAGGATCCGGTTCCCGAATATGTTGATCGTCTTTTGCAAGCGGCAGACGGCTGTTTGCGGCAGATTACCATTGCGCCCGAATTGCCTCACGGTATTGATGCGATTCGTCGTTTTGCAGCGGCCGGAGTGGTTCCTGCGGTAGGGCATTGCGATGCCGATTATGCAACTGCCTGCAGGGGTTTTGATGCGGGTGCTGGCATTATGACGCACATGTTCAACGCGATGAATGGCTTGCATCATCGTAAGCCAGGTCCGATTCCGGCTGCCGTTGAAGATCCGCGCGTCACTATCGAGCTGATCAATGATGGTTTTCATGTGCAGGATCCGATGGTGCGTTTGGGATTCGGTTTCGCACCGCATCGCATGGCATTCGTAACCGATGCCATGGCTGCCACCGATTGCCCGGATGGTCATTATTTGCTGGGTGCGTTGGATGTGGATGTGATTGATGGTCACGCTCGGCTCGTGTCGAATGGTGCGATTGCCGGTTCCACGCTGACATTGGAAAAGGCTGTTCAGCGTGCGGTGCTCGAATTAGGATTCGCGCCCACCGACGCAGTGGAAGCCGCCACATTGACTCCGGCCAAAGCATTCGGTTTCGACCGTGCGAACCCGGTCACCAAGAAGCCGCTCGGTCTGCTAGCCACCGGCTACGCTGCCGATGTGCTTCTGCTCGACCCCGCCACTTGGTCCGTCTCTCACGTCTGGTGCGCCGCCCACCCTCTTCGTTGAGGCGTGATTGCTGAAACGTAATTGCAAGGACCGGCTCCGTAACAGGATGCCGGTCCTTGCTGTATCTCAAGTTTTTTGTTTTCAGTCTTGCGGGGTGAAACTGTCGCGTGCGACGAGACGGGTGGAGATTCGCATATGCTGGCTGATCGTGCGATTCGCGGTCAGTGCTTCGGCAAGCATGAGCGCTGCGGCTTTCGCGAGTTCGTCCTGGCTAATGTCGTACGACGACAATGCGGGAGATGTGTATTTCGCGATCTCCTGATTGTTGATGCTGATTACTTTGATATCTTGTGGCACTATCACATTTTCGGTGGCAAACGCCTGTAGCACGCCAACCGCCAACGGGTCGGCTGCAACGATCACTGCATCGGGCAGATCGTCCGCATGATCCTGCAGTAACTGACGCCCCTGCAAACGGCCGTTTTCCACAGTGAATGGGCCATTCGCATACACCAATCCCTGCACGTCCAAGTCCAAACGTAGCGTCCAATTGCGGAATGCGAACGTACGAATATCTTCCGGATATTCATGCTCGCCCATAATGTTGCCCAAGCCGCCTATGAAACCGATTCGCGAGCAGCCGGATGTCGTAAGCGCGTCAATTGCATCCAATATGGTCTGTTCCAAATCGGGTTGCACTGAATCGAACAATTCCGGCGCAGGATTGATGTCGATGAATACGCCGTGTGGAAGCTTCCTATGCAGGCGGTGCAGCGTCTTGCGACCCAATGGCGATGGGCCGATCGAAATGAATCCGGCGTATTTGTCGGCATTGGCGATCAGCGAATCCACGTCCTCATGCATGGTTACGTTCATGCGTTGCTCTTCAGCATGTTTGACGAGCGCTTCGCGCAACTCGTCGAAATACACGTCCTGCAAACCCTCGTCGGGAACGACATTGTCGAGAATCGCGACATCCTGCGGAATGGTAATGCGCTGATATTGCGGTACGTTCTTGTACCCCATTTCTAGACTAGCGTTTAGAATCTTCTCGCGGGTGGAATCCTTCACCGAAAAGGTGGGATCGTCCTTCAAAACCCTCGAAACAGTGGCTTGGGAAAAACCTACCGTTTCGCTATCTCTCTGATAGTGGCCATTCGAATCCTCCTTGAAGCCATCGTTGGCTAAACACATTTACTAATTAATTTAGCATATATGATTCCATCCTGCTATATCTCCTTCAAGCATTTCACGAGATAAAGCAGTCGTGCGGCAAACGAGAATCCTCTTTACTCAGCTTGCCTCGGGACGGCTTCGGGCAATGAAGTGCCCATGGTTTCGAGGCGCATGAGGAACTCGTTGGCACTCATGGCGTTGCTCAACAGCGTGCCCTCGCAAGCGTGCCTCCGATGGAACGGATGAACTCAACCTGATCCAAGGACTCCACGCCATCGAACACCACATGGAACGCATCGCTGTCGCGCGAAATATCCAACGTGCGCTGCATGATCTGCTTCGCGCGAGGCGTATGGAAATCGCGAACCACCGTCTTGTCGAATCGTGCGAAATCCAACGGAAGATGCGCGAACGCAGCAACCTCCGAATACGTGGTGCCAGCATTGGTCAAACCCAACTCGACGTTCGACAAAGCGGCAAGATCGGCAACCTCATCATCAACTTCATCATGCGCCACATGAATGGCATGCGATCCCAACTGCAGACCGAAACGCAGCTGTGGCTGCTCATGAGTCAACTGCTCCAAGCGCTCGTGGAAGATGGATGCGCCTAATTCCGAACCATTCATGCAAATGTCCACAATATCCAATTCGGGTGCCACCTTGCGGAACGCGGTCATGTCTTTCACGCAGGTTTCCAGCACGTCGAGCGTCAGCTGCACGCTCATGTTGAGACGATGCGCTTCAGCCGTTACGAAATACGGTGCCAGCGTACGGCCCTTCGCGTCATGCACGCGCACAATCGTATCCAGCGAAGTGATACGTTTCGTATTCACATCGAAAATCGGCTGGTAGAGCACGGAAATCGTATTGTCTTCGATCGCATGACGAAGCACGTCGGAAGCGTTGAAATAGTCTCCCGAACCATTCTGCGCGGCGAGCGTGGACGTCATGCCGTCGACTACGGGCAGATTGGAGCTCTCCGACTCGTAGATGTGCGCGCTCGCATCGGCAAGCAGCACGGCGAACCCGTCCGTCGCGTTCGAGAACGAAATGCTGCTCGACACGTCCACGGAAACCTCGCCTTCTTCGGTATACACCGGCATGACGGCAAGATTGCGCATGCGTGTGGCCAACTCCTCCACACCACTGGTTGACGTCACATCGGTTACGATCATGGCGAATTCCGCGCCGTTCACGCGCGAAAGCGTGGCGTTTTCCGGCAGCAGCTGGCTTAAACGCATGCCCACGGATCGCAGCACGGCATTGCCGATTTTGCGTCCATAATGTTCGTTGACGGTGCGCAAATGCTCCACGCTGAAATACACCACGGCAACCAGATTATGCACATTCTCGGTTTGCAGGCTCTTCAAATGCCCGATGAACGCACGATACGTGAGTGCTCCAGTCAGCGTATCCGTTTCCGATTCGGTGCGCAGCAGCGTCACTTCCTTGTTCACGCGTAACGATTCAGTAAGTATTTCGCCGCAGGTGAGCAATATCGTCTCGTCGGTCGACATGAACGGACGATTCCAAATACTGCGTTCCGTCGCGAGATAATACTGTCGCGAGCCGGTGGAAATAGGCGCGGAATAGCGGTAGGAATACCCTCTTTTATCAAGATTGTTTGCATTGCTGATGAAACAGCGCATGCGGGTGAGACCACGATTAATGCGTCTTACCACGGTCTCTTCCGGAACTTGATTCGGCAACGGCAGCGCGTCACTCACATTCGCTATGCATTTCAACGCACTTCGGGATCGCGCGAGCCGGCTCATCGTATCGACCGTCATCAGCAACAGCGAGCAGGCGATCAGTGCCAGCATGAACACGGAAAGCACGGTGGCAGTATCCGAGCCAATATTGGCGAACTCCAGAATTTCGGGAATCCACACAATCGCCATCAAATCAGCCAAAGCCATGGCAAGAATGTGAGACAGCGAATACTCGTGCATGGCTTTACGAATCGGAATTTGTACAAAAAAGAAACGTTACAATATCACAAATCAATCGAATAATCGGCACTGCAGCAGTCATAATCATTAATGGCAGCAACCAATGCTGAAATTGATAAGGATTAATCGCAGCATTGACGGAATTCTGTCTGATAATAATCGACAGTACGTGAGAAGTATTCGCAAATAATATTTTGATCAGTGGGATTGGCGCAAGTGTGGTTCCGGCGTGAAGAATGCCGATTTTCAGACTGCGTGCGGTGATGATCGACGTGATGATGGTAACGATGATCAGGAACATGGCCACGTTGGGGAAATAGCCGGTTACCAGCAGTATGACGGTCAACGGTGGCAGCACGGTGTGTTCGGCGGCAACGCGATACGACGAACGCTTTTTGTGGTAGATCAGGCACAGCAGAAAACACAGCGACCATATGCAGATGCGCGCAGGGTCTTCCATAAGTTGCTGCACGCTTCCTGCGCATGGAATGCGATTGCGGCCGCAATGCACAACGCATAGATGATGGCCAGAATGGTGATTCTGGCTGGTTTTCTGATACCGTCTTTTGGCTGGCTGCTGTTGATTGCCTGATGCTTTGATTGCTTCGATGTCATGATTGCCTGATTTCGTTCCCTTGTTTCACGTTGCTTCTTGCTGAAGAAGTGACGTCTGCCTGCCTATGTCTGCTTGTGCTTGCTTGCGTTGCCGCCGGCTACAGCACCGGTCCGATAATGCGCCACGGTGCGTTCGTGCCTTCCTCGGCGCTGTCCGGCTGCTCGTTTTCGTTGTTGCCCAACGATTCGTAGATATCGCCGTTCCAGATCACCTTGTCGCCTTGCTTGTACAATACGTCTGGCTCCCATGTGGGGTAGGCTGCTGCGAGGAATTCCAACGTGCATTGTCGAAATCGACGAGCGTGCCCGGTGTGCCTCGGAAGCCCGAGCCCAAGGTGGTGGCGAATTCGCGTCCGTCTGTTTCATGCCGCTGCAGAATGTTTTGAGCGTGTTTGTGTTCGTATAGTTTTCGCCGCATTGCTGGTCGCGATTCAGCGACCACATGCTTAAGTGGCCCAGGCTTGTTTCTAGTGCGAACGTGTTGATTTCGCGCGCATTGTCGAGCGTGAAATACTCGTTTTTGGTGTCGTTCTGGCCGATGAGCACGGTGGCTCCCAGCAGTTCCCAGATCTGATGGTCGCTGAAGAGTTTGCCGCGACTGTACAGCAAGGTTTTGTATTGCGCGTGGGCCGCGTTCAATGAGCTTTTGATCAGGGTGGATTGTGTGATTGACGTGGATGCCACGTTGAAATCCATGGTCATGAGATTCACGGTGGAAAGCGTTACGCCAGCGTCCAGAAACGCATTCACGGTTTGCATTCCTTGCATTGTAAGGCCTTTCGCGTCAGCTGGAAGCGTCAGGCTGATGATCAGATCGTGACTGGTATCGTCTTTTCCTTTATTTTTCGCTTTTTCATTGGCGATGAGTTTTGCCACGGCTTGCGCTCGCCGGGTTGCGGTTTCGCTGTAGCCGTCGAGATTCTTGTTTTCGATATCGAAGTCGAGCGAGGTGATGTGATAGCGGTCGATCACCTGCTGGTATGCGTCGGCAAGCGCGTCGACGTCAGTGCATGCGGCGGCCAGTTCGGTACCGTTCTGGCCTCCGAAGCTGACGGTTACCGTGCGGTCGGTTTTGTAGGTTTGCGCGATACGGCTGTCAAGATCAAGCGTGGAGGCTGCCTCGTCGAGCGTGTAGTAGCCGCCCCAACTGGGCTGGCAGCCGTCGCCGGCGGTGATGAAACCGAGGGACACATTCCGGTAGACGTTGCCTACCTTGGATTCAAACTCGTATGAGGGTGTTGCGGTCACGTCCACATAGCCGCCGAACCAGGGTTCCGGCAATTTCTTAGCCGCCGTTCGCGTGAAGGTGATCCACGACCATGTGCCGGCAGCAACGAGCGCGATGCACAGTATCGCTATGAACAATCGGAGGAAGGAAAATCGCCTTCCCGGAAACAAGGGTTTCATCATTCCCTTTCATCAAGAATCGTCAAGCTACCATGCCGATGGGGCATCGGGTGGTCGAGCGGGCTATGCCCCGCTTGGCTTCAGTGCGCAGGCGGGTGATTTTACGGGGGATTGGGTATCCCTCTCGTGCGCTGGCTCTCTTATATCTTGCTAACAGTAAGGGAGTGTAGTATGTGGCTGGTACGAAGATTTTAGGCATTGATGTATGTTTTTGCGTCGATGAGGCGGCGCCGGCAATTCAAAGGGGTTTGAGGTGGCAAGAATAGGGGATGCTGAAGGTGGTGATCGCAAACATCAGTGGGGAGCGGAAACCTCCACACAACCGCTTGCGATTATGCATGGCAAGCCTTCGCCGACGCGCGTTGTGCTCGGTTACGTTGCCATCATTTGCACGGTTATTTCATGGCTTATCTACATGATCACGATGATTTTGTCATTGTTCGTCAACAATCCTTCGCTCACGTTACGTTTCGTGGTTGAAGGCGTGCTGTACATGACGATTGTGACCACGCTGATTTTCAGTGCGCTCGTCTATCTGGTCACACGGCAGGGCGCGCTATATCGCTTCATCCGACATGAACGCGTGCCTCGGGCGATGCTCGACGACCATTTCGCACATAACTACAACAAAGGCATCACCGTACTGATCCCATCGTATGTGGAACAGCCGAAAGTTGTCGAAAAAACAATCTGGTCGGCGGCATTGCAGGAATTTCCCGACCTTGCAGTCGTACTCCTAATCGACGATCCTCCGCATCCTAAAAATGATGAGGCGCGAGCGATTCTCAAAGCAAGCCGTGAACTCATGCCGAAAGTATTAGCCGAATTGGCGGCACCTGCGGAACGTTTCACAAAAGCGCGCGACGAAACCGCTGCGGCGTTCGCCGATCAGATGGACGCAAGGCGTAGCGTGGTCGCACGCTGTGCGGAAGACTATCGTGCGGCCGCGCAATGGTTGGAGCATAAGGCCGACACATGGCTGGTCGAAGATCATACCGACGATTTCTTCTGCGATCAGGTATTGCGCGGTCTTGCACGCGACCTGCGTTTGACGGAACAGGCGTTGAACGAATCGATCACATTGCAGCAGCATGTCGACGCGAATCGCATTCTGCAACTGTATGAACGTTTGGTGCGTATCTTCACCGCAAAAGGATGGTCTTTCGAACGCAAACTGTACGCATCGACTTCCCGCGAAGCAACAAGGCCATGAATCTGAATTCCTTCATCGGATTGATGGGACACTCGCTCAAACGTGTGGAAACTTCCGATGGGGTGATTTTGCGTGACGTGCGTGAGGGCGAATCTCCGGATTTCGTGATGCGCAATTCCGAATATGTGCTGACGTTGGATGCCGATTCCATGCTGCTGCGTGATTACTGCCTGCGTTTGGTGTACCAGATGGAACAGCCGGGCAATGAGCGCGTGGCCGTGATTCAGACTCCGTATTCCTCGTATCGTGGAGCGCCGACGCGAATCGAACGTATTGCGGCCGCCACCACTGACATTCAGCATATGCTGCATCAGGGTATGACGTACTATGATGCCACGTTCTGGGTGGGTGCGAATGCGGTGATCCGCAAGGCCGCGCTTGACGATATTTGCGTGGTCTCGACCGAGGGCACGCGTACGGTGAAAACGTATATTCAGGATCGTACGGTAATCGAAGACACCGAATCCAGTATTGATTTGGGCTATTTCGGCTGGCATTTGGTCAATTATCCGGAGCGGTTGAGCTATAGTGCCACGCCTCCGGATTTCGGCTCGCTGGTGGTGCAGCGGCGGCGTTGGGCGAACGGTGGTCTGCTGATCATCGGCAAATTCTTCCGCATTGTGCATGCGCGGCATCAGCAGGGCAATGATGTGAAGCTGGGCGAGTGGGCGTTGCGCGTGAACTACATGGCGTCCATCGCATGGTCGAGCTTCGGCTTGATGTTCCTGTTGGCGTATCCGTTCGATCAGCGGTTGCTGAGCCCATGGGTGGTGTTCGCTTCGTTGCCGTATTTTGCCACCATGTCGAGCGATTTGAAGCGTAACGGGTATAAGCGTTCTGATATTTTCCGTATTTACGGTTTCAATATCGTGCTGTTGACGGTGAATCTTTCCGGTACGCTCAAGTCGATTCAGCAGGGCATGACGAATACGAAGATTCCGTTCGCGCGTACGCCGAAAGTCAATAATCGTACCGCTTCTCCGGCCTTGTATGTGACGATGCCGTGGGTGATCATTATTTATTCGTGCATGGTGTTCTATGCCGATACGTTTTCGCATAATTGGGGTAACGCGGTGTTCGCCGGATTCAATGCGATCGTGACGTTCTGGGCGCTGACCGCGTATATCGGCATCTGGCATTCCGTGCAAGACATGGTGGTTGGCCTGATTCGCTGGTTCTTCGTACCGATCAAGGAACCGCAGCAGGAAGCGGCCCGCAAGAAGGCCTCCTGGCGTGACGCCCTCTACTTCGGCGATCGTCAAATGATCTACGAGTCCCGCCCCCTGTAGCCTTGAGACTTCTCTAGCCCGTGTGTACGTGTACGGGCGGTGGTTGTAGATGCCTCCATCCTATGCAACTTGCGTTTCCGTCTGCACGTCCTAGTGTTTGGGGAGGATGGCCGCACGTTTTTGGCTTGCTGACCTCACGATTTGGGAAAAAAGGCGGAAAATAAAATCGTAAGGTCGAAACCAAATCGCAATCGTGCGACGGGACTCAAGATTGCAACGGTCGGTACATCAAAATCATGATATGAAGGAACGGGGCCGCAACATCCCGGTGTCCATCATTTCGAGGAATGACGGGTAGGTGTGTCGAAACGTTTGACAAATCTGAATTGCTGGCTTACAATTGGTGAAACGTTTCGACGAAACGATTCGATAAAATACGAGCGTGATTCTGCGGAAGAAATTCCGGAAGGCTCGGCGGATGGCTTTGTTGAACGATGGACGAGAGCTGCGGTACGCATGACGTGTAACGCAAATGACTTGGAGAGCCGAAGGAGGCGGAAGATGGCGGGCATCAAAGATGTGCTCGGGAGGCGGGGGTGTCAGTCAGCACCGTTTCGTACGTACTTTCCGGCAAGCGTTCCATTTCCGCCAAAACCACCGATAAGGTGATGGCCGCCGTTGAACGACTTGGATATACTCCGGATGCCAGCGCCCGTAAAATGCGCGGCATGCGTAATCATATTTTTGCGCTCAGCGCGCCGATTCGCGGTGATATCAATCAGGCCAAATACAACGCTTACTTTCTGCAGACCGCATGGCAGGCAAAGAACCGTGGCTACGATGTGCTGTTGCTTACCGGCGAGGACGCGGTGGCTGACATTCGGCGCGTGACGCAAAGCAACTTGGTTGATGGCGTGGTGCTGCTCGACATTGAGGAACATGACGAGCGTACCGCCCAGGCTGGCTCATATTCCAAACCCTGTGTGGCCATCGGTTACCCTGCAGAGCATGAAGGCTGTGCCTGTGTCGATATCGATTTTGCCACGGCTGGTCGTATGGCTGTGGATTGCCTGTATTCCAAGGGGCATCGGAGCGCTATGTTTTTGCGTGACAATGAGACCGATTACGATCGCGGTTCGGGCTATGTGCTTCTGTTCCGCAAGGCTTTGCTGGAACGTGCCGAAGAGTTGGGCATGACGATTCATGAATCCTCCAAGCATCGTGACGATCGCTTTGATGCCGCGGAATTCGTGCGTGAGCTTCGTTCTTTGGATGAGCGCCCCACAGCGATTGTCAACCAGGCGAACGCCAATGTGCTGAAGTTGGTATTGCAGCAATTACAGCTTCGGGATTGCGGGTGCCAGATGATATTTCGGTATTGTCGTGCGGCACGTATTTCGAGGGAGAGCTGATGCCGCAGCCGATTACCGAGATGCCGGTCATGCCGCAGGAATTATGTTCTAAGGCTGTGGATCTGCTGGTCGACGCCATCGATGAGCATCGCGACATCAAGGGATTGGTGGAGTTGTCCGCTCCGGTCATGCATAGTCGAGGTTCCGTTACCAAAGTTGGTGACGTGTGAAAAGAAAACTGTAGGAGTATGTCCGTGAAAGGCGGACGGGTTTCCGTATCCATAATCGAAACGATTCGAAAGTAAGTGAAGGCGTTGTAGCCGAAGCGAAGATGGTGATTGCCGAATTGAAAAGTGCCAATCCGCGGCCATCGTCGAAACGTTTCGAAAAAAGGAGGCGACACATATCAATCTTCATAACTGAAAAACAACTTGAGACATAACTCAACAACACAACCACCAATAACAAAGGAGAAACCATGAAGATCACACGAGGCATCGCACTTGCGGCCGCGGCGGCAATGTCGCTGACCACGCTCGCTGCATGCGGCAGCGACACCGCGCAAGACGAGGAAACGCCAGACAGCCTGTCGTTCTGGTATTACGAGGAAGACGACGCTGGCCAGACCCAGGCATGGCGTCGCGCCGCGGAAGCCTTTGAAAAGGAAACTGGAGTCGAAATCAAGTTCGAACGCAAATCCTTCACGCAGATCGCTCAGAACGGTAGCCAGTTCCTGAACTCCGACGAAGCGCCGGATCTTATGGAATCCAATCGTGGCAATGGCTCCGCAGGTGTACTCTCCACTATGGGACTGCTTACCGATCTCGGCGATTATGTCTCCCAGTACGGTTGGGACAAGAAGGTGACCGGCGCGAACGCGGCCGTCGCCAAGTATGACGAAAACGGCATCATGGACGGCGACACCTGGTATGGCATGACCAGTTACGCGGAATTTCAGCGCGTCTACTACAACAAGGACCTGTTCGCCAAGTACGGGCTGGAGATTCCGACCACCTACGACGAATTCGTGGAAGTTTGCCAGAAGTTCGTGGATGCCGGTGTGACGCCGATCGCCGCCGATGCGCAGGAATACGGCGTGATGTGGCTGTGGTGGCAGCTGGTCTCCAAGAACGCCGATGCTAAGTTCATCGACAACTGGCAGCTGTACAAGGGCGATGTTGATTGGAATTCCAAGATTCTCACCAATTCAGTGAATACCATCAACGATTGGCTCGATAAGGGCTTCATCTCCCGTAACGTCACCGGCATGAAGGCAGAAGATACTACGCAGGCGTTCATCAAGGGTGAGTATCCGATCTATCAGACCGGCACTTGGAACCAGGGGCGTTTCGTCAAGCAGATTACCACTTTCGATTGGGACGCTGCGGTAATGCCGGAGTCGAATTTTGCGATTGGCTGCGCCGGCAATCTGCTGGTGATTCCGGAACGTTCGCACCATAAGGATCTTGCTGCGAAGTTCATTGATTACGTGCTTTCCGACGATGTGCAGAACTTCCTCGGCAACGCGGGAGGCATTCCGGTCGCCGCCGATACCGACAAGATCACGGACGAAAAGAGCAGGGCCATGATTGAGGAATACACTTCCTATGCCAATGATGGCAAGCTCAGCTACTATCCGGATTATGCGGCTTCCAACCTCACCGACGCGGTTCCGGCGGAGTTCCAGGAACTGGTGAACGGCACCAAGAAGCCGGCCGACGTGCTCAAGGGCATCCACGAGAAGTATGACGTCGGTGTGGAAGACATGGGCGTCAAAACCAACTGATCTCGCTTCCAACATCGTGTTCAACGTCGCACGGGATTATTTCGATTTTTCAAAAACCAATTTGTGAATAATCCCGTGTGGCATTGGAAATTACAACTCGCAAATCGTGCATCTCAATCATAGATAATTTACCAGCAACGCCGCACAACCAAAGGAAAAGCCAAAATGTCAAAGAAGACCAAACCAGAGGGAGCCTCAATGTCAAGGCTTCCCGGAAACCGTTCCGCAAAATTCGTACCATATCTTATTCCCGGACTGGTGGGACTGCTCGTTATCGTCGTTATTCCATTCGTATGGAACATTTACTTGAGCTTCACTCGCTGGCGTGGAGTCGGACCGGTTAAATTCGTTGGATTGCAGAATTGGAAACGTCTGTTTGCTGATTCCACATTCTGGATTTCATTTGCTAATTCATTCTGGATTATTGTGGCTATCGTAGTTATTCCTACGATTCTCGGACTTTTTATTTCGTCACTGTTGACTGACGTGATTCAGAAAAAATTCGGTGGAAAGACGGCTTCTTTCCTGCGGGCCATGTTCTACCTGCCGCAGCTGCTGCCAGTTGCGGTTGCGGCCATCATCATGGGCTGGATTTTCCGTCCGGAAGATGGTGCGGTGAACGCGCTGCTTGTTAAGCTCGGCCTGGGATCGCTACAGCATAATTGGCTCGGTAGTCCTGATAGCGCGCTTCCGGTACTGATGTTCATCTTGGTGTGGATTCAGTTGGGCTATCCGATCGTGATTTTCATGTCCGGTCTGCAGCGCGTGGATCCTGAACTTTACGAGGCGGCTGGTCTTGACGGAGCCAACTGGTGGCAGAAATTCCGTGTGGTCACGCTGCCATCCATTATTCCCGAACTGCTGGTGGTCATCCTCACTGCCACCATCGGTGCGCTGAAAACCTTCGCACCGGTCTATCTGCTCACCAAAGGCGGGCCGGGAACGGCAACTACCGTGCCATCGTACTATTCCTATAATCAATTCTTCCAAGTGCAACAAGTCGGCTACGGCGCGGCCATCTCCACAGCGCTCACCGTGGTCATCATCGTGTTCTCCATCGTGTTCACCATGGTGCAGAAGCACGTCGAAAAGGAACTGGTCTGAACGGTCCAAACCGTAACAGACCCGCCAAATGTAAGACTCGCAAGACTTCGAAAGCCAAGGAAACAACCATGACGCAAACCATGACCGCATCGGCAACGCGGAAAGCATCCAAGAAAACCCAACATGTGCGCTCGACCGGCGATTGGATCACCCTCATTGTGCTCATCGCAGCCGCGCTGCTCGTGCTTTTCCCGCTGCTCGTACTCACCATCAACGCATTCAAAACGCCTGTCGACTACAATGCCACAGGTCCGCTTTCTCTGCCGAAACACTTCACCATGGATGGCATTATCTCCTTCTGGACCACCACCAAATTCCCTCTGAAATTCTGGAACAGCCTGATTATTTCACTGGTGGTGGCAGTGGCCGCCGTCGTGCTTTCCGTGCTGAACTCTTTCGCGCTCGGCATTGGTAGAGTCAAAGGCAACACATGGATCGTGCTCGCCATCATGCTCGCCAACATGATGCCGCAGGAGGCGCTGCTCTACCCGCTATACACCATGTTCAAGCAGCTCGGACTGTATAACACCAAATTGGCGATCATCATCGTCTTCACCATTATTCAAAGTGCATATGGCACATATCTGCTGTCATCCGTATACGGCACATTCCCACAGGCCATTCTCGAAGCGGCAGCCATCGACGGCGCCTCGCGCTGGCAGATCCTACGCAAGGTGGTGCTGCCGATTTCCTGGCCGACCATCAGCGTGCTATTCGTGTTCTTCTTCGTGTGGACATGGAACGAATACATGATTCCAATGGCATTCCTGATGGGCGATGACGTGCAGACCATTCCGCTGGCGCTCGCCACATTGCAGGGTCAGCGCACGATGGATGCGACCACACTTGCTTCGGCTTCGCTGCTGAGCATTGTGCCGACCATTATTTTCTTCATTATTTTCCAGCGTAAGTTGTCGCAGGGCATCACTGCCGGTGCCGTAAAGTAGTAGAAAAGGGGTTTCTTATGACTCGAGACAACGATTGGAGCACCATGCAAAATAGCTCACATCATGATATGCAGGTCGATTCATTGGGCGCGTTCTCCGCGCGCAATCCGCTGGACTCGCTTGCGGTTACAGCGCCGGGACGCACGCGTTGTGTGAACGCCGAGAATCCCACAGGCGGCAAGGCACTGCGGCCACTGCGGCCAGCGCACTTGGCCCGTCGCGCAAAGGCAGCCCCTGCATCCAAACCGTGAAAGCAGGGGAGAGCGTCACACTGATGGATGTGGACGGTCCGGGCGTGATCCGTCATATTTGGATGACCGTCACCGACCGAACCTCCCCGACCGGCCCGAACGTGCTTCGCAATCTGATTCTGGAATTCTATTGGGATGGCGAGGAAACCCCGTCTGTGCAATGCCCGATCGGCGACTTCTTCTGCTGCGGTCACGCGCAGGCTTGCCGAGTCAATTCGATGCCGGTGGTGGTCGTGCCTAATCGCGGCTTCAACTGCTATTTCTCCATGCCGTTTGAACATGCGCGCATCGTGCTTCGCAACGATCATAATGAAGACGTTCCCGCGTTCTTCTACCAGATCGATTACACCGAATATGACGCGCTTCCGGCAGACACCATGCGTTTCCATGCGCAGTGGCGTCGCGAGCGCGTCACCGAACTGGCTCGCGACTATGTGGTGCTCGATGGCGTGCACGGTCGTGGCGCATATATCGGCACGTATCTGGCGCTCACCGCGTTGGAAAGCCGCTGGTGGGGCGAGGGTGAAGTCAAGATGTACATCGATGGGGACGACCAGTATCCCACGTGGTGCAGCACCGGTGCCGAGGATTATTTTGGTGGCGCGTGGAGTTTTGCCGATTTCGACGAGCATGGGCGTATGCATGAGCAGACGTTCTGTGCGCCGTACGTCGGTTTCCCATTCTATTCGCAGCGTCTCGCCTCGCATCGCGAGAGCGCGTATTGGGATGTGAATACGCCGGTGACCCGCGGATTGTATCGCTGGCACATTCCCGATCCGATTTATTTCGAACATGATTTGCGTGTGGAATGGCAGCAGATCGGTACTGAGGAGGGCGGCAATTTCGAGCGTCAGGACGACGTCGCTTCCGTCGCATACTGGTATCAGCTCGAGCCGCATACTCCGTTCGATCCGATTGGCGATCGCCATTTCCGTCAGCCCCGCTGAATTGTTGTCTGCACAACCCGCAAAATCAGGCCGATTCAAGAGTTGTGCAGACAGCAATCGGCCCATTTATACCCCTGAACTTGCGATTTCCAGTCTTTCCGGTCAGTTCGGGGGCGTTGTGCTGTCTGCACGACTTGCGTTCTGTGCCTGCACAACTCGGGTTTTAACCCAATTTTGTGGGTTGTGCAGACGCGGGGTGTGGGTTGTGCAGACGGGAAATGCGACTTGTGCAGACGGGATTAGATGTCGCAACGCCTGCTGTGCCGATTATCGTGCGAACGTTCTGCGCATCCACGCAACAGCCAGTTGTGTCCAGATCTGCATGCTTGGTTCGATGCCGTTGACGCCCTGCCATGCGGTTTCCGCAGTGCCCAACGACAGTCCGTGACCGCCGTTCGGGAACAGGTGCGCCTCCACACTGACGCCAGCCTTCTTGCAGGCGTCGATCAGCATCAGTGTGTTCTCATATGGCACGACTTCGTCGGGAACGGTGTGCCATACGAACACCGGCGGTGTTTTGGCGTCAATATGGCGTTCGATCGACACGGATTCGAGCGCTTCCGGATCGTTGCGTCGCTCGCCAAGCAGCGAGTCGAAACTGCCGCGATGCGCGAGCGTGCCAGACGTAATTACAGGATAGGCGAGCATCAAACCGTTCGGGCGCACCGCATCCGGGTCATATCCATGTGCCTCAAGCACGTCATCGCTGGTGGACGTGGCGAGATTCGCAGCCAGATGACCACCCGCGGAAAACCGATTACAGCAATCACCTCCGGATCAACATGCCATTCAGCGGCATGCTCACGAATCATCTTCATCGCATCGGCAGCTTCCAAAAGCGCAACTGGAAAAACGGAAGGTTTTACCGAATATCGCAACACAAAAGCATTGAAACCGGCCGCGAGGAACTGCATCGCGATCGGCTCCGCTTCGCGATCGGACGTCATTTCGTAACCGCCGCCCGGAATCACGAGAACGGACGGACGTACACGATCGGGAACGATTTCTTCACTGTTGTCAAGGCAATATCCGACGAATTTCGCTACGCTGCCATCGATGCCAAGAATTTCGTGTTCGAAATATTTCATATATCCATCATAGGTGGAACACGACGCACGTTATGCAGGAACTATTTGGTCCCGCTATTTTTCGTACCTTGTGATCCGTGGATGCAAATTGTGCAGTCGGGAGAGTGCGTCCTACTCGAGCAGCCAGTCGAGAATGTTGCGGTGTTGAATGCCTTGGTAGTCGCCGAGACCGACGGTATCTAGAGTGAGCAGCGTTTTGGGGTGGTTGTCGCGCACGGTCTGCAATGGTGCCAGTTCCCGCGCAAGTGTCGACTCGTCAAGCACGGTTTGCGAAACCTGATAGTAGTGCGGGCCGTTGGCGTCGGATGCGACGAAATCGATTTCTCCGCCCCGAAGCTTGCCGACCGAAACGGTGCTGTACCGTCGCAGCAATTCCAAGTAGATCACGTTTTCGATGCGGTGTCCGAGGTCGCCTTGCCTTTTGCCAAGCAGCCAGAATCGAAATCCCATATCGCCCAAATAATATTTGGATTCGCTATGCAGATACGCTTTGCCTTGCAGGTCGTATCTGGTTGCTTCGAAAAGTAGGTAATTACGAACCATTTCTTCGATATACCCGCTGATTGTGGTGGGAGAAATGCGGCGGCCGCTTGCGGCGAGGCTCCGGACATGCTTTTCAGTGATGCAAGATTACCTACATTGTCGGCGAGGAATGCAGCTACATCGTTGAATGCCCGCATATCCATACGGGGGTTCCGCTGTGCGATGTCCGCTACAAGAATGGTGTTGAACACGCCTCCCAAATAGTCGGCGATGTCCAGATCTTCGGTGAGCTGCGTGACGTAGGGGAGTCCTCCATATGTGAGATACCGGTCGAACAGCGCATTGTCATTTGCTGTTGATTGCAATGCATTTCGGTATTCCGAGAAAGACAGTGGCAGCATCTTAAGTTCGACATATCGTCCGGTGAGGAGTGTTGCCAATTCGCTGGAAAGCAGATTTGCGTTCGATCCGGTGATATACAAATCGACGTCATCACGCACGTACAGTCCGTCCGCAGCTTTTTCGAAATGTTCGACGTGCTGTACTTCGTCGAGAAAAACATAGTTGGTGCAGTTCGGCTGCAGTCTCTCAACGATGTAATCGTATAAAGACTGGTAATCGGTTGGATAGTGTGCGTCGAGAGATTCGAAATTAATGGAGATGATACGGCTTTCTGCAATGCCTTCCGCAACCAGCGAACGGCGGAAAAGCTCTAAAACCATGGATTTTCCGCAACGTCGCAGACCGGTGATCACCTTGATGACATCCCGGTCTTTCCACCGTTGAAGCCAATCGGTGTACTGCGGTCGCTCGATAAGCTCACTGGTGACCATGTGGAACCTCTGCCCTGTTGAAATGATGTTGATGTTATCCATGATATGTCGAAAACGTCCAGTGAAATGGATGATTTTGCGATTTTTGCAGAATTGTCCATTTTACTGGATGATTTTGTGGAAAATACAGAATCGTCCAGTGAAATGGATGATTTTGCAGAGTGGGTGAGTGATATGGACGTGCGATTGGGCAAATCGGAAATAATGTTGCAATCATTCGACGGAATTCACGAATGTGTATGTTCCGCTTACATGTCCGATACATTTTTCCCAGCGAATTGACAGGAACACGCATCATTCCTCTAAGACTTGGGCGCTTATATAGAACATGTCAGCGGTTATGACGGCTGGCGAGGTTCCTGAAGAACCCCATAACTGAACCCTTCTTCTCTCTTCTCTCTCAGCCGGCGGCCCTTCTTCCGCCGGCTTTCTTTTTCTGAACAGGATTCATGCGATTTGCGATTGATGCCGTTCTGAATGTGTAAAAAGAAACGGCCGACCGCGCTTATTGGCATATGGTCGACCGTTGCGATGTTTGTGATTATGCAGTGGTTGTGTGTGGTTGTGCGGTTGTGTGCTGGCGTTCGTGAGTTAGCAGCGTTCGTACGAGAATCTGCGCAGACGTTCGAAGCATTCCACGCTTTCCTCAAGCCATGGCATGCCGATCACGAATACATGGCCGAGTGTCTCGTGGCGGCGTGGCTTCGGGTCGAACAGTTCGAAATCGGCTCCCTTGCGTGCCAGTGCGGTGGCGAGCGCCAGATTATCGGCCTCAAGGAAATCGTCGCCACAGGTCACGATGAACAGTGGCGGCAGGTCGACGTTGAACGCCAGGCTTCGGCGGTGAGGAACTTGCGGGTCGGCGGCTTCGATGCCGTCGAAGAATTCGACGCCCAGCATCTGTTCGAGGCCGGTGCGGCGGTTCGGATCGTAGCCAACGGTCAACTTGCTGCCCATGGTTTCCAATGATGCGGAACTGTACGCGCCGCACACGGGAGCCGCGCCTGCGAATCCAATGCCGGAAGGCTCGTCAATGCCGAATGCGGCCGCAGCCTCGGCGTTGTTCTCAATCGCCAGCGTCAGCATGGTCAATGCGCCGCCAGCTGAATCGCCGGTGAGGAACACGGCGTTCGAGTCGACCGGATAATCCGCCAAATGTGCCTTGATCCAGCGCAATGCCGCTTGAACATCCGCCAACTGACCCTTTAGATCGGTCTGTGGGGCCGGGCGGTAATTCAGTGAGAACACGGCGAAGCCCGTTTCGGCCAGATGCACGTTGAAATTGCGGTTCAATTCCTTGTATCCATAGGTGAAACCGCCGCCATGTATATCGATGTATACCGGTAGTGTATGCCCGCAACGTAGCACCGCGTCATGTGGCAGATACAGGTCGAGCAAATGCCCTCTGCACTGCCCGGCTTCCGCATCGTAGCCGCCGTCGGGAAGGTAAGGAATATCGTCGATTACGTCGATGCTTTCCGGTGTGTGCCACAGTTCGGAACGCGGGGTGTCAACCGCGATTGCACTGAAACGCATGTCGAGAATGCCTTGAAGTCGCGCTTCGGAAAGTCCTGCAAGATCGACGGTGGTTTCCGTCCAACGTTCCGCATGCTTGATCATCTCGTCGGTAAGACCATATTTTTCCGCATATTGCGCGATGATCGCCTGTTCATCCGCCATCATTGCCGTCCTTTCGTGATTTTTCATACGATTGCGGTCGTTGCCGTCGTCGGAATGCCGCACTTCGATATATCGTACCGGTTCGATACGGAAAGCGCTACCGCAATCATCCACATTTCATTGCGCTCACAGTGAATTTATGTAATGGCGCATGCGTTGATTTTACTGCGATTTCGACACGCCGAAATCGCCCACGTTGCGTCGAAAAACGGTTCGCATAGAATAAGTCGCGTTTGCGAATCCGAACAGGGGTTTCGACCGATAGAGAGACGGCAACGGGACGCTCGACAAACGACGGACGTGAATCGTAACGGCAACGAATGGCCGTAAAAGCAACGAACAAACGCAACAACAGCCCACGAAACCCAAATACCCAAGCAAACAATCTGAAGGAACGCCACGTATGTACGTCGATCCGAATCGAAATACAGAAGCAGGCAACCTCAAATGGATCCTGCCATACTGCAAACCTGACCTGCCGCGAGTGGCCGGTGCGATAGTGCTGTTCTGCGTCAACAACACCATGGCGCTCATCATTCCGATATTGTCAGGCATCATTGTGACCGTGTGATCGTGCAAGGACACGTCGACGAACTGACACGATTGTGCATCATGATGATCGTGTTCACCATCGTGCGCGTCACCTCGCGCTACGGCTACCAAATGTGGATGGAACGTTTCGGACAGAACTCCGTATTTCGTCTCGTCAGCGACGAATACGAGAAACTGCACGAACTTGACTTCACGTATTTCAACCACACGCGCACCGGCGACATCATGAGCCGCATGACCTCCGACACCGACGCCATCCGCCACGTGTTGAGCTGGGTGAGCTACCAGGTGCTCGACTGCGTGGTCATGTTCGTCGGCGCGCTCGCCATGATGTTCACCATCGACTGGCGTCTCGCGCTCGCGCTCGCATGCGTCACGCCGTTCATTTTCATTCTTACGCGCGGACTTTCCACGCACGCAAGGCCGCTGTTCTTCGCCATCCGCAACTCGCTCGCCGAAATGAATTCGATGGTCGAAGAAAACATCGAAGGCAACCGTGTGATCAAAGCGTTCGTACGCGAACCGTACGAAACCGAAAAATTCGACGAACGCAACGACGATTACATGCAACGCAACATGGCTCAGGCCTACAACAGCCGCAAATACATGCCGTGGCTTGACGGATTGGGATTCTCGCTGCAGCTGATCACGCTCGGCCTCGGCGGATTCCTGGTAATCACCGGGCGCATGACGCTTGGCGATCTCGTGGCGTTCAATTCCTACCTGTGGATGATCGACGGGCCGGTGCGCCAATCCGGATGGCTGATCAACGACTGGCAGCGTTTCAACGCATCCTGCATCAAAATCCGCAAACTGCTCACCTCTCAGTCGCACATCACGGAAAAGCCGGGAGTCGGCGCAAAAGCGAATACCGCGACTGCGAATGCGAACAACGCCAACAATGCCAACGGTGCAAACGATGCAACTGGCAACATCTCGCAATCGCAGGCGACGTTTACAACGTCGGCGACACAAGCGGCGCAGACAACACAGGTAACGACTAACGCGACCCGCATCGCCGGCAGCATCGACTTCCAGCATGTCAGCTTCGCCTTCCCCGACGAACCGAACACCCCCGTGCTTGAAGACGTGGACTTCCATGTTCCGGCAGGCGCCAAACTCGGCATTCTCGGCGAAACGGGCGCGGGCAAATCCACCCTCGTCAACCTCATCTCCCGCTTCTACGACCCCACCGAGGCCATGTGCTCATCGACGGCGTCGACGCGCGAGACTGGCCGCTTGCCACACTGCGCTCGCAAGTCTGCGTCGTCGCGCAAGACACGTTCCTGTTCTCCGACACCATTGGCGGCAACATCAGCTTCGGTGTGGGCGAACAGCGCGAATACGACGAACAGTACATTCGCCGCATGGCCACCATCGCCGGTGCGGACGGCTTCATCCGCAGCATGCCGGAAGGCTACGATACCGTGGTCGGAGAGCGTGGCGTCGGCCTTTCCGGCGGCCAAAAACAGCGCCTGAGCCTCGCACGCGCGCTCGCCGACAATCCGTCGATCCTCATCATGGACGATACGACCAGCGCCGTCGATATGGAAACGGAAGCGGAAATCCAACGTCACCTGCGCGAGCTGGACGAGCGGAAAACCATCGTCACCATCGCGCACCGTATTTCATCGGTGAAAGATTCCGATCTGATTCTTGTGCTCGAACACGGCCGCATTGTGGAGCGCGGCACGCATGACGAACTCGTGGCCGCGCATGGCCGATATTGGGAGATCTACTACAAGCAGCTCGGCTTGCAGGCGGGTCGTTCCCATGGTTTCGAAGCGTGACGCAGCTAAGGCAAGAAAGGAGGAAAACCCATGGCAAAACGTAATACATTCCGTGAAGACGAAGAGCTGGAAGAGCATATTAATCTGCACGATATTCTGCGTATCGGCGTCTATTTAAAACCATATATGTCGCGTATCGCACGCATTCTCGCCGTCGTCGTAATGATGAGCTGCATTGCGGTAGTCGTGCCATATTTGACGAAAATCATGATCGATAGTGCGATTCCGTCGAAAAATCTCACCTTACTTGGTGAACTAACGGGATTGATGGCCGTGCTTATTGTGATTTATGAGTTTGGATTGCGCTATCGTACCGTTGAAATTACTCGAGTTGGTCAGCTCATGTTGAAAGATATGCGTCGCGATATTTTCACGCATATTCAAACGCTGCCGTTCAGCTATTTCGATTCGCGTCCGCACGGCAAAATCCTGATTCGCGTGGTCAATTATGTGAACACTCTTTCCGACACGTTGAGTTCCGGTTTGATCAATGTGATTTCCGACGTGTTCACGTTCCTGATCACCTTGGTGGTCATGTTTGTGGTCGATTGGCGGCTCGCACTGTTCAGCTTGGTGCTTTTCCCGTTCCTGATCGCGTGGGTGCTGATGTTGCAACATTTTCAGCGTCGCGCGTACCAGGTGCTGTCGAACAAGCAGAGCAATCTCAACGCGTTCATCCACGAGTCGATTGCCGGCGTGAAAACCACGCAGACCTTCGCCCAGGAGGCTGCACAGTTCAAAACCTTCCAGGAGCAGCAGAACGACGTGCGCACTTCGTGGATGAAGGCCGTGCACATCCAGTTCCTCATGTGGCCGGGCATTCAGACCATTTCCGTCATGACGATCGCGTTCATCTACTATGTGGGAGTTACGGGCTTTGGCGCGGTGAACGTTTCCACCGGCGTGCTGATCGCGTTCGTCGGGTATGCGAACAATTTCTGGAATCCGGTTATCAGCATCGGCAATTTCTACAATCAGCTGATCACCTGTTCCGCATATTTGGAGCGTATTTTCGAAACGCTTGACGTGCAGCCGGAGATTCGTAACGCGCCTGACGCGACTGAACTGCCGCAAATCGAAGGTCGCGTCGATTTCAACGATGTGGTTTTCCGTTACGAGCCTGACGGTCGTAATATTCTCAATCTGGTCGATCTGCATGTTGAACCAGGCAGTACTGTTGCGTTGGTCGGCCCGACCGGTGCCGGCAAAACCACGATCATCAACCTGCTGTCGCGTTTTTACGACGTTGCAGAAGGATCGGTGACGATTGACGGGCATGACGTGCGTTCGGTCACGTTGGAATCGTTGCGTCGGCAGATGGGCGTCATGCTGCAGGATACGTTCATTTTCTCCGGCAATGTGCGCGAGAACATTCGTTACGGCAAGTTGGATGCGACCGATGCTGAGATCGAAGCGGCCGCGAAGGCGGTGCATGCGCACGAGTTCATCATGGATTTGCCGAATGGATATGACACGGTGGTGGAGGAGCGTGGTTCCACGCTTTCCGCAGGTCAGCGCCAGTTGATCGCGTTTGCCCGCGTGCTGCTGGCCGATCCGCGTATTCTGATTCTCGACGAGGCCACGTCGAATATCGATACGCGTACCGAAGAGGCGCTTCAGGCCGGATTGAACCACCTGCTGAAGGGGCGTACGAGCTTCATCATCGCGCACCGACTGTCCACCATCGAGAACGCGGACATGATCTGCTACATCGATCATGGGCAGATCATGGAGCAAGGCAACCATGCCGAGCTGCTCGCCAAGCGTGGCGCCTACTATCGCCTCTACGACTCCCAATACGCCATGATCAAGGTCTAAATGGGCTGATTAGGGCTTGGACTGATTGGCTTGAAATCAGCCTTCCTGCTAGCCGCTTGTCGTTTTTCGGCCGGCGGCTAGCCGCAAATTATCAGGTACGAGGCGGAAGATAGGGAAGTGAGAAAGCAACGCATGTTGCTGCGCACGAAGATGACGCGTGAATGCGTCGATGAAACAACGCGGGAAGGTTTGGCATGGCAGTAGAGAAGCCAGTTCTCACCCAGGAGCAGCAAGATGCGGTCGCAGCGCTCGCATCCACCAACGTGTATGCGAAGCAATCGAAATTCAAAACCTTCCGCGAGCTGCCGCCGAAAGACAAGTGGCCGTACTTCAAGCAGAACTTTCTGACCGATGTGCTGATCATTATCGCAGTGGTCGGCTTGGTACTTGCTTTCGTCATCTCGTATGTGACCAAAGGTCCCGAGGCCAAGCTGAGTCTTGAAGGTGTCGATATGGCGGAATATTCCGAACAGATTGATGCGTTGGGCGCTGATTTTGTGAAGACGCAAGGTATTGAAGACGAGCGTCTCGTGCGGACGGATGCCTCCATTGCGATTGGCGAGAATGCCGCGCAAGATGGTTCCGCATCGTTAACGGCTCGCGTTTCGGCAGGTCAGATCAACATGATTGTTGCCGAAACCGATATTTTCGCCGAAGTCAATGATCGCGGCGACATCACCAAACCCGCGGAAGTGATGAGTGCCGCCGATCTTGAGCAGGTCAAGGATGCGCTGGTCGACGCCAAAGGCAATCCGGTTTCCGATGTGAACGACGCTGTCGGATTCGACTTGTCCCATTCGAAAACATGGATCTCTACGCATGGACTGCCGAAAAAGGGGGTTATTCTTGGATTCAGCAACGTTTCGGAATCCAAGGATATGCCAATCCAATTCGTGAAATATCTGCAATTTGATTAGTTTGATTGCATCGAGCGATATTCGTACGATTCGCGGAATGCGCATGCGATTCGTGCGATGATTGCACCTTTGCTTTGCCGAAATGCATTTGCCGAAATCCTGTTGCTGAACGTTTCCTGAATACCTGTAGACACGCATGCACGCTATGCCCTGTTTTCCGCCTAAGCTAGTGGAGGTACGTCAAACGATACACGTTAATAAACAGGCGGTATCCGAAGTGCGAAGGAGATGGCAATGGCAGCCAGCATGTTGAACCCCCTACTTCCTCGTCAGGATGGACGTCTCGAATGGGGTAACGGTGTGGTGTCCATGCTGTTCGACATTGCAGGGGATTCTCCCGTCCGCCTGTGCAACGTTGTAGGACGAGGCATGATCCCCATTGACGGTCGCCTGTCCGACGATGGAAAGCCTGTAGTGGAAAAGGATCCCCGCCCGATCGTGGAAGTGCTCGCCGCGAACACCGGTTCGCAAGACAACCGTCTCGCATTGATTGCCACGGTCGCCGGCAGCAAGCTACGCTTCGTTTCCGCGCTCGCGTCCGAGCCCGGGCAGGGTTCCGACGATCCGTTCCGTTTGGAGATCACGCAGTTCGCGTCGTATGCCGATCTTGAGCCGAAAGGCCGCGAATTCGAGCCGACCGCCAGTGGGCGCGATGCGGCTGCCTCTGCTGTGAATCCCACACCCGTAACGGTTTGTGCCGACCCGCATGAGGCCTGGTGGTCACCTCCGTGTTCGAAGCGTTTTCTAATCTTTCCGCGGTGCGCACGTACACGCGTCTGCAGTCCGCCAAACAACTGCCGATTGAAGCGGTGTCGTCGCTGAACCTGACCGTTCCCATGCGCGTCAACTGCGGCAAAATCCATCGTTCGAATATTTTCTGGGGTGACGCCGCCTGGGCCGTGGAAAACGATTGGCGCGTCCGCCCGCTGCGAGACACCCAGGTGCGTAACCGCAACCAGAAAATCAATCCAGGCCAGTCCAGCTCGAGATTCGCCATGAGCTCCACTTCCACATGGAGTACGGGCGTGCATGAACGGCCGGTATCGTACAGGTCGAGGGTTCTATGCGCCGTGCCCGCGACTTCTCCGTAATGTGGCAGATCGAGCACAATGGCCCGTGGGAGTGGGAGGTCGGTGAGGATGATCCCGGTCTGCACATCAGTGCATTCGGCCCGGAATATCAGGATCACGGCTGGTTCACCAATCTCGGTGAAGGCAACGATTTCGAGTCGGTTCCCGTGTCGTTTGCCATTGCCGCAGGCGATTGGCAGCAGGCCGTCGCCGAAATGACGTTGCAGCGTCGCGCATTACGCATTGCCAAAGCCCGCGAACTGGGCCGCATCAAGCAGTTCGAGCGTACGCAGGGTCTTGTGATCTACAACGATTACATGAATACGCTGTTTGGCGATCCTCGTATTGAGAAGGAGCTGCCGCTGATCGAAGGCGCGGCAAGCGTTGGCGCGGATATTTTCTGCATCGACGCCGGCTGGTACGACAGCACCGACGGCGGCTGGTGGGACATGGTCGGCGAATGGCAGGCCTCCACCAACCGTTTCGGCGACACCGGTTTGCGTGGTCTTGCCGAAAACATCCGTGCGCACGGCATGGGCTTGGGCCTGTGGCTCGAACCTGAAGTGATCGGCGTGAAATCGCCGCTGGCAAGCACGCTGCCGGATTCCGCGTTCTTTCAACGCCATGGCGTGCGTGTGTGTGATTCGGGTCGTTATTTGCTTGATTTCCGTTCCCCCGAAGCACGCAAGCATGTTACACGTACCGTTGATCGTCTAATCGACGATTTCGGCGCGGTGTTCTTCAAGTTCGACTACAACACCACTCCCGGCGTCGGCACTGATTTGAATGCCGAATCCGTTGGCGACGGCTTGTTTGAACATTGCCGCGCATATTTGGATTGGCTAGACGATTTGCGCCGCGTCATCCGGATGTGATGATTGAAAACTGCGGTTCCGGTGCCATGCGCGCCGATTACGCGCAGTTGTCTCGCTTGGATCTGCAGTCCACTTCCGACCAGTGCGATCCGCTGATTTATGCGGCCATCGCGGCAGGCGCGGGCATGATGATTCTTCCGGAACAGCAGGGTAATTGGGGTTACGCTCAGCAAGAGATGGATGATGAGACGGCTGTCTTCACGCTTGCCACGGGCGTGCTCGGCAGGCTGTATCTGTCTGGTTTCATCGATCACATGACCGAGCCGCGTCTTTCGCTCGTTCGTGACGCCGTCGCCTTACATCGTTGCGTGCTTGCCGATCAGCAGCATATGGTGCCGTTCTGGCCGTCGGGACTTCCCGATTTCGACGGCGATTGCTTACCGTCGGGTTGCGCCATGTCGAAACGGATATGCGCGACGCGTATGTGCGTGGCGAAAACGCATGGAACGAGCAGACTGCCGAACAGAACAGCCAGCAGCCTCAGCAGGAAGACAAACCCGATTACATCATCGTATGGCGTCGCGGAGGCACCCCCTCGGTGAACATGCCGCTGGAGGCCAACAGGACCATCGAGCAGGTCTTCCCGAATCCGGACGAACCGGATCATGCGCCGGACGCCAAACCGTGGACCATCGAACGCATGGATCCGGAAACGGTTCGCCTGAACGCAACCACGTCCAAGCGTCCCTCCGCCCGAATCTTCGCGATTCGCCGCCGCGGTTGATCGGGCTGAGCCAACCAATCGCTAAAATGGCGTATTTTCCAGCTATCGTGCGTTCCGCTGCAATCGGGTGCGGAACGCACGATAGCTATATGATCGCGGTCGTGGATTCACGTTCGACCAACTGATATCCGATGGTTGCGCGGCTCGGCGGCAGCACCGTGCCTGCATCATTGGAATTTCCGGCATTGCTGGAATTACCATTCACTTCGCCGCGTTCGATCCGTTCGACGATCATATCGACCGCGAATTTGGCAAGCTGGTCGAGATCCACTTGGATGGTGCTCAGCGAAGGGGTGGTGTAGGTTCCAGAAGTCACGCCGTCGAATCCGATCACCTTCACGTCTTGCGGCACATGGATGCCATAGTCGGCGAGGCCGCGAATCACGCCGAATGCGGCGAAATCATTGGCGCAGCACACTCCGTCGAACGCGATTGCGGGAATCTTGTCGGTCGTTTCGATCGATTTGCCCGTAATCTCGCCGCTTACATTGTTGAAATCGGCGGTTCCGGCCGTGCCTGTTTCGCGGTCTCCGGCACCCGCGCCGGCTCCGCAGTCCGCCCTTCGTGCCGCCATAATCCGTTCGGCGATCGCGTGCCCGGCGGTAATGCCGTCGTCGGAGCAACCGCCTTCGAACACCATGGTTTCGTCATATGGCAATCCTGCGTCCAGCAACGCCGCGCACGCCCCCCGAAGTCGCAGTGCGAACGCATTCTGCGCATGCGCTAACTCGGCGCGCGGCACGAACGTATGCCCGACAATCGCAATATTCCGGCATCCCTGGGCGATCAGATACTGCATCGCAGCGCGTTCGCCCTCCTCGTTGGGAAAATTCACGGCATCCACGGTTGGCGTTTCCTCGCATGCGTCGAGCAGTACGAGAGGGCGCCCGCCGTTGAGTTTGGCGAGCGGTAGATTCGTGCCCAATCCGGTGGCATGCAGAATCTCACCGTCGAAGAGCTGCCCGGAGAACGGATTGCTGGTCAGAGCATGTTCGGCCGCGTCCGGTGAATATTGGGTTTGCTCAATGAATGGCGTGAGTCCGCGTGATGTGATCTCGTGGCTCAAAGCTTGCGTCAGTTTCGAATAGAACGGCGAATCGAATTCGTTGACGATGATGTGAATGATGTTGCTGCGACCTGATTTGAGCATGCTGGCTGTCAGATTGATGCGATAGTCGAGTTTTTTCGCTGCTGCCAATACTTTGGCTCGGTCGATTCCTTGACGCCGGCTTTGCCGTGCAGTGCGTTCGATGCGGTCATGGGGGAGACTCCGGCCTGATTTGCCACGTCTCGCAACGTCGGTTTGCCGCTTGTCATGCGCCGCTCCTTACAGCCAAGTTTTTCTGTAACGATATTATATATGATGATTTTCTAGTAATCGTTGAAATTTCAAAGAATCACCAATATCTTATCATGATTGTGATTTCTGAAATATGCTATAAAATATGTAACGGTACATATCTGAAGTTTTCCAGGATGATGAAGTCGAACAAGTAAGTCAAGGATGACGTCAGATACTGTAAACGACACGCTTTTCTAACGTTATACAAGGAGAAGGCAATGGCGATTACCGAGGATTTGCCAAAAGCATGGCGACCGCCAATGGGCTGGAACAGCTGGGATTCCTACGGCACCACCGTCACTGAAAGCGAAGTGCTTGCCAACGCACGATTCATGGCGGAACACCTGAAAGACGCCGGCTGGGATACGATCGTCGTCGACATCGACTGGTACGACCCGACCGCCCGCGCACACGGTTACAATGCCAATGCGCCGCTGATCCTCGACGAATACGGGCGTCAACTGCCCGATCCTGAACGATTCCCCAGTGCTGCAGACGGCACGGTTTCGCACCGCTTGCCGAACAGATCCACGCCATGGGACTCAAATTTGGCGTACATATGATGCGAGGCATTCCGCGCTTGGCAGTCGACAACAGTCTGCCGGTCAAAGGCACTCCATACACGGCGCAAGAGGTGGCGGACCTTAGCCACGTGTGCAAGTGGAATCCGGACAATTATGGGCTGAACCATAACCACTCCGGAGCTCAAGCTTGGTATGACGAACAGCTCGACCTGTTCGCCTCATGGGGGCTTGACTTCCTCAAAGTCGACGACATGCAAACGCCATTCCACAGCGCGGAAATCGCCGCCTACCATAACGCCATCGCCAAAGCTGAAGCGAAATACGGTCGCAGCATCAGCCTGTCGCTCTCGCCGGGCGGTTGGGTGAGCACCGGCTACGCAGAATTTCTGCGAGACAGCGCACAAATGTGGCGTATCAGCGACGATTTATGGGATCGTTGGGAAGACATCTACCAGCAATTCCCGCGTCTTGCGAGGTGGGCGCCGTTCCAGACCACCGGTCATTGGGCTGACGCCGACATGCTGCCGTTGGGGCATATTGGATTGCGGGCCGAACGTGGAGACGATCGCCAAAGCCGCCTCACCGAAGATGAAGCCGCACGTTGCTTGCCCTCTGGTGCATGGGACGCAGCCCACTTATGGTAGGCGGCGACCTGCCGACCAGTACCAGCGAAACCATTGAACTGCTCGCCAATCCGGCATTGCGCGAAGTCACCGCAGGATCCATCAACAATCACGAAACCGTGTACGAACGCATCTTCGAACGTTGGGATGACGAAAACTCCTACCTTGGGGATCTCGTGGTGTGGGCCGCCGATGCGGCCGACTGGGCGGATGGCACTCCTTCCGCGCATTCGGGCGGACATTATGCAGCCATCTTCTGGACCGGCGATCGCGACTACGAACTGCCGGCAACCATCGAACTGCAATCCATCGTCGGATTAAGCCAACGCAACGATCCGTGGACGATTACCAATCTGTTTGACGACGAAACCAACGCAACTGGCGAAACTGATGTAACCGGCGCACGTATCGAAGGTGAGGGCGAAGATCGAGTCATCCGCGGAACCATACCGGCGCATGGCGTGCTCTGGTTCGCACTCGACCCGCGCTGACGGCAACCAGTAGTCGCTATAAATCGCCATCAATCATCAAATTTCCAACAAAACTCAATAACAAACCACCAACCAAACACAAAAAGGAATGCCATGACCGACACCATCATCGCAACCCTCAACAAGGCAGGTGTGCGCAACATCAGCACCGACCTGTGGGGCATCTTCTACGAAGACATCAGCTACTCCGGCGACGGCGGACTCAACGCCGACCTCGTACAGAACGGCGCATTCGAATACAATCGCGCCGACTCCTCCGACTGGAGCAGCTACAGCTTCTGGCGCAAAATCGTGCCCGCCGGCTCCTTCGCAGCCTTCGACGTGCTCACCGACAATCCGGTAGCCGAAGAAAACCCGCACTATGCGTCCGTTGAAGTCGAACAGGCGCCGGCTTCGCTTGAAAATATCGGCTGGGACGGCATGATCTTCCGTGCCGGCGAAACCTACGATTTCTCCGCATGGATGCGTATTTCCAACAATTGCGAAGCTTCCGCACTTCCCGTCACCGTCGCTCTGATTGACGACGATGGAAATGCGATTGCAGAACAAGATATCACCGTCGATTCCAACGATTGGCGTAAGCAAGAGGTTTCGCTGACGGTTTCCGGTGAGAGCAATGCCATCGTTGTACATGAAGGCGCTTTGCGACTCACCTTCACCGCGGAAGGTACCGTTGATCTTGATTTCGTTACCCTCGAACCACGCACCACCTACAACGGGCTCAAGCATTTCCGTCCCGATTTGGTCAAGGCGCTCGCCGACCTGCAGCCGCGCTTTATGCGCTTCCCGGGCGGCTGCATCACCACGGTCTTGGCATGGATAACATGTACCACTGGGATCGCACCATCGGTGATGTTGAGCATCGGCCGCACAATTTCAACCTGTGGGGATATCACCAGTCGTTCCGTATCGGCTACTACGAGTATTTGTGCCTGTGCGAAACCATTGGCGCGAAGCCGCTACCGGTGCTGCCCGCTGCCGTGAGCTGCCAGAACACCAGCCAAGGTCCGGTGCCGATCGCGCAGAAAGACATGCCGGCATACATCGATGAAGTGCTGCATTTGGTCGAATTCTGCAATGGCGACGCCGCAACCACCGAATGGGGTGCCAAGCGTGCCGCCATGGGGCATCCGGAACCGTTCAACCTTGAATATTTGGGCATTGGCAACGAAGATCTTATCGATGACGTGTTCAAGAACCGCTTCCAGCAGATCTTCGACGAGGTCAAGGCCGCCTACCCGGATATTGTTGTGGTTGGCACGGTCGGTCCGGCTCCGAGTGGCCCCGACTATGAGGCTGGTTGGCAGTATGCACGTGAAGCCGGTATTCCCATTGTTGACGAGCATTCCTACCAGTCTTCCAGCTGGTGGTTCCACAATCTCGACCACTACGACACCACGGATCGTGAAGGCCCGAAGGTGTACTTGGGCGAGTATGGCTCGTGGAACACACAGCTGATCAACGGTCTTTCTGAAGCGGCGTTCATGGGTCACATGGAATTGAACGGCGATGCAGTGGTTATGTCTTCGTATGCGCCGCTGTTTGCCAAGAACGGGCATCACAGCTGGAATCCTGATCTGATCTACTTCGACAACGAACGTACCTACCTGCCGTACAGCTACTGGGTGCAGCAGATGTATGCCACCACCACGTCCGATACCGCATGGCCGGTTGCAGTGGAAGGCAAGACCACGCTGCGTCGCGAACTGCCGTCGACGGTCGGCTTGCGTTTGGAAGGCGCTGCTCACGCCGACATCACCGACTTCAGCGTCGACACTGCTGATGGTCGCCATATTGAGCTTGAAGACTGCCATTACGCGGGCAACGGTCCGAAAGCCACGAATCTGAACATCGACGCCGACGCCTACACCATCAACGCCACCATCACCTATTATCAGGGTCGTTGGGGTCTGCAGCTGGTGCACGGCGACATCAACGGCAAGAACCACAACATCACGTCGCTCGGCCGTGCCTTCGAAATCAAGGTGGTGCGCGACGGCACCGCCTACAATCTCGACGGCACCGAATGGTCCATGGACGAAGTGTTCCCCGGAACCGTGTGGCAGGTGCGCATCGAAGTGACCGATCGTGGCGAAAGCATGAAGCTGTATATCGATGGAGAGCTTGTTGCGCAAGGTGTTGAAGAGCCGGAAGAGCCTCGTCGTACCGTCACTGTGGCTCGTAACGATGCCGAGGGAGTCACTTACGTGCGTATCGTCAACGCGCTCGATGCCGAAGCTGAAGTGGATGTGACTCAGGTGCTTGACGAGCTTGGTGTTTCCGCGGAATCCCGCGCTTCGGCAACTGCCACTGTGCTTGCCGGAGCCGACCCGTACGCTGGTGAAATCGGCAAGTCCTCACCAACCGTTCCAGTCGAAACCTCGCTCGACCTGACCAGCGGCACCTACACCGCCCCCGCCTGGTCCTTCACCACCCTCACCCTCCATGACTAATCGCGGAAAGCGTTTCAGCGCTACATCGCAAAACATATAGAGGTGCGTTGGTTAATCCCACTGCCATCGATGAATAACGCGGCTTCCGAAGCAAGACTGCCATCGAGCGTAGGCTGGAGGCATGAGCAAACACCATCGTGACCGCAGCTGGGCGCCAGCACCGCAACCACTTCCCGAGAACGCGCACGTTATCGACAACCACACGCATGTGGCGTCCGTCGTGCCGTTCTCGCGGGCCATGAGCCATGAAGCCCAAGAAAAAGGCCAACCGGAAGTCCCCGTATACAGCGTCGACGAACTGCTGAACCAAGCACAACAAGTCGGCGTCGAAGGCGTCATCGACTGCGGATGCGAACTACCGAACCTCATGACCGCCATCGACATGGCACGTGAACACCCCCAAACCGTGCACGCGGCCATCGCCATACATCCCAACGAATCCGTGCTCCACGGTCATCGCGGAGTGCCCGGACCAGACGGCCTTCCGCTCAAATACAAACCCTGGCACGACACCAACTTCGAAGACGCCATGGCCGAAGTACACCGTCTTGCCATCACTTACCCCAATCAGGTTGTGGCCATAGGCGAAACCGGCATGGATCTCTTCCGCACCGGCGAAGCCGCCAAAGAACTCCAGCGGGAAGCTTTCCGCGCGCACATCGCGCTCGCCAAGGAACTCAATCTGCCTATGCAGATCCATGACCGTGACTCGCATAAGGAAGTCATCGAAACGTTGCTGGCGGACGGCGCTCCCGAACGGACCGTGTTCCACAGCTATTCCGGTGATGCCGAAATGGGTGAGATAGCGCGCGAAAACGGTTGGTATCTCAGTCTTTCGGGCACATCCAGCTATAAGGGCAACGATGGTATCCGCGAGTCGGCACGCATTGTCGGCTCAGTCATGTCATGGTCGAAACCGATGCCCCTACCTAAGTCCGATGCCGTATCGTGGCCGCACCAACGCGCCGTACATGATCCCCTACACCCTGCAGTCGTTGGCGAATTATCTCGATAAACCGCTGACGGAAGTCGCGCAGGCAACACGAAAGACTACGCGCGAAGTGTACGGAATCTGAACAAATTCCGAAAATCGGCAAAGCGGAAACGATTTGTCCGAAAATGAGAGAGAATAAGAGAAAAACAAAAGGGAAAAACCCACAGGAAGTCTACTTCTTTCGAGATCAAGAATCGCAAGAAACAATGTGAAGATTTGACAAGACTTCGTACGGCTCCTAACGTGCCTTTTTGCGTTTATTTTGGGGAGTGGGTTGGAAGGCCCGCCACTTGGAGGTAGCGTTATGGCTAACGAGCCTAACGAGGATGAGCCGCTGTTTCACGCAGCCACATACACGCAGGCGCCGAAGGTTTCGCACAAGGTGCTGACCAAGGAAGAGCGACAGGAGCTGATCAAGCAGCACGAGGAGAAGCAGCAGGAGGCCGCCAAGCTTGACCAGGTGGCCAGCAAAGGTCCCATCGGCCGCTGGTGGAGCCGTCTGCAATCCGGGCCAAACAAAATCACGCCTGCCATGGCGATCGTGGCGTTGGGCGTGGTATATGGCGATATCGGCACCTCGCCGCTGTACACCATGCAGACGTTCCTCAACGGGCAGGGCGGACTCGCGCACGCTGACCACGAGCCGTGCTCGGCGTGCTTTCGTTGGTGTTCTGGTCAATCACACTCATCACCACTGTCAAATACGTGCTGATTGCCATGCGCATCGACAACAAGGGCGAAGGCGGCATTTTCGCGCTGTACTCGTTGATTCGCAAGTACGGTGCATGGCTTGCGATTCCCGCCATGCTCGGCGGTGCCGCGTTCCTCGCCGATTCCGTGCTCACCCCAGCCGTGTCCATCAGCTCGGCAGTGGAAGGCTTGGAAACACTACCGGCTTTTGAAAAACTTTTTACCGAAAACAAGCAGCTGACCCTGATGATCACCGCGGCATCATTCTGATACTGTTCTCTGCGCAGTCGCGTGGCACCGAGCGTATCGGCAAGGTGTTCGGTTCGGTCGTGCTTGTCTGGTTCTCGTTCCTAGCGGTTGTCGGCTTGGCGAACCTCAGCCAGTATTGGGGCGTGTTCGCAGCGCTCAACCCCTTGTACGGTGTCAGATTCCTGTTCAGCAGCCATAATGCCGCTGGTCTTGCCATCATGGGTACGGTGTTCCTGTCAACCACCGGTGCCGAAGCGCTTTATTCCGACATGGGTCACGTTGGCCGTGGCAACATCTATTTCACGTGGCCGTTCATCAAAATCGCGCTTGTGCTCTGTTATTTCGGCCAAGGCGCATGGATGCTCAATCATTGGATGATTCGGCTTATGCCCGCACGCACGGTTTGAACCCGTTCTTCGAAATGATGACGCCCAGCGTGCGTTACGTGGCCGTCGTGCTTTCCGTGCTCGCAGGCGTTATCGCCTCGCAGGCATTGATCACCGGCGCGTTCACGATGGTGTCTGAAGCCACCCATCTGAACTGGATGCCGCATCTTCAGGTCCGTTATCCGGCCCGTACCCGCGGTCAGCTGTACATTCCTGTGGTCAATGTGGTGCTTTGCGTTTCCACGCTGTTGGTTTTGGCGCTATTCCGTGATTCCGAGCATATTTCCGCGGCGTATGGCCTGGCGTTGACCATCACCATGATCACCACCACCATTCTGCTTGCCGTCTACATCTGGCATTCAGGGCGTCGTATCGGAGCGGTCGTATTCACCGTGCTGTTCCTTGCGATTCAGTTCATGTTCTTCTTCGCTTCCATGGCGAAGTTCCTGCATGGTGGCTGGTTCACAATGCTGCTTACCTTCGCGATTCTGCTGGTCATGTATACGTGGAACGAAGGCACGAAGCTGGAACGTGCGCAGCGTCGTCATATGCAGCCCGCCGAGTGCCTGCCGGTGCTGGAGCGGCTGCATGATGACGATACGATTCCGTATTTTGCCGACAATATCGTTTACCTCACGTCGGATCCGAGATGAAGCGTATCGATACTGATATCTTCTTCTCGATTTTCGCCGACCATCCAAAACGTGCCCGCGCTTGGTGGGCGGTTTCTGTCGAGACCGCTGATGAGCCGTTCACTCGCGAGTATTCGGTTGAGAATTTCGGCACGGATTACATGTTCCGTGTTCGCATTCGGCTTGGTTTCAAGGTTTCTCAGTCGATTCCGGCTTACATTCACCAGATCATGAACGATTTGTCGAAGTCGGGAGATCTGCCGAAGCAGGAAAGCCGTTATCCGAAGCTTGATGCTGATCCGAATATCGGTCCGATTCGATATGTGCTGATTCACAAGGCGCTTATGCTGAGTCGAAGGTATCGCAGCGTGGCGCGATTTCTTTGGAAATCAAGTATGCGATTCGTCGTCTTGCGGGATCTCCGGTCAAATGGTTCGGCCTTGCGCCTTACAATCCGCTGATTGAGATACAGCCGCTGTTCCTCGCGACTCAGCGTCCTCCGCGGCTAAAGCGTGTGTGAAACAAGCCGTGAAACGGCTGCACGATGATGGTGATCGCATCCGCCATCGTCGCGCAGCCCGTTTTCGTAGGGACATTTTGTAGGTTTTGCACGGTCTTATCGCGAAGAATCGTTGGAATTCCGCGGTTTTTTGCACGCTATAAGCAATGTCGATAGCCATATGCGCGCGTTGTAGCACAAGCCCTGTAGAGTAATCAACCATGTGCAGATTACTTGGATTCGCGGCAGCCGGAAGCAACACCAGTCTCAATGGTGTGCTCGGCATGCAGACCGTACGCGATTTCCGTGATCTGAGCGAAATCCACAACGATGGCTGGGGCTCCGCGCTGGTCACCGTGCCGAGCGAGTCGCCGTACTTGCGTGACGGTGGCGCTCCCACTCCGGAAACCGGCACCACCATCTACAAGAACACGGTCGCGGCCCGCCATGATCCGATTTTCGACGAGCTCGCCAACGCTCCGGCCGTGGAGGCCTGTGGCACCTACGTTTGGCCAGCTCGAACCTGCCGCTGATTCTCGAAAACCAGCAGCCGTTCTACGCCAACGGATTGAGCTTCATCCACAATGGCGATATTTCCGACGATCAGGGTCGCAACATCATCACCAACCGTGCGTTCCCAGTCGATCCGAATATCGTGCAGTCCACCGGCGGCCGTTCCGATTCCGCCATTTTCTTCGCAGTGATTCTGCAGTACATCGGTTTTGGTTTCGCGCTCGACGAGGCGGTCGCGCAGGCTGTGCGCGAACTGCGCAAAAGCTATCCGAAATCCAGCTACAACTGCATGATTCAGAGCCAAGACCAGTTCATCGCTCTGTGCGCGGCCGGTCGTGAGGTCACGTCCAAGCGCATTGTGGAAATCTACGACCAGTACGGACGTGGCGACCAGGCGCATGACTATCGTGTGATGCGCTATCGTGCGCTTGGTGAATCCGAAGCGGATCAGGCTGCAGGCCAGCTGAAGGGCGTGGTTGTGGCCAGCTCCGGTTTCGATCAGCGTGCCGAAGATGGCTGGACTCGTTTGGAAAACGATCGGATGATCGTGCTTCTAACCGTACCGGCGCATTTCGCGTGCGTTCTATCTGAAATTCGTAAGCTGGAATCCGTACTTGGGAATTTTCGACCGTAATTTTCGACTGTAATTTTCATCTGGGATTTCCGGACATTTTTTCGACCGGATTCAGCATGCGGCAATCGTCATACAGCGCCTAAGATAGGCGGTATGACAACCGGATATATTCCTACACTCGCCCAAGTTGACGAACTGCATCGAAAAATCGCGCAATCGCAAGCCGCATACGATTTGATTCACGGACATTGCGTAGTCGTTGCCGACATCGCACGTCGCATGGCACGCAGGCAGAACGCACTTTTCACCCGTCGCTGCACGCTACCGGACGATGCCCCCGAAAAAGTGGGCGATTTCGGCCTTAGGCTTACGCAAGATGGCAATGGAGACGAATCGTTCGGCATGCTTCGCATTCCTTCCATTCCATCATCGGACGGGCTTACGGGCGGAACCGTTCCGCCAAGGCTGATCGACGAGCATCTGGTGGTGATCGGTGGTCTGCTGCATGATATCGGCACGTATTTTTTGCTCAAACAAGATGGTTCCGACGGTGGGCCGCTGAAATTCGACGGTCCGAATTACGTGCGGCATGGGCTTAAAGGCTACGAATATTTGTT
>ENA-OQIR01000096-OQIR01000096.1-human-gut-metagenome-genome-assembly--contig:-NODE-96-length-38595-cov-4.677810_pt1 | contig 38595 bp, 43 predicted proteins | sample MGYA00242580_ERZ504745 | MGnify/ENA primary metagenome ERZ504745 (study PRJEB26092, sample SAMD00036214) | human gut metagenome | host: Homo sapiens | study: EMG produced TPA metagenomics assembly of...
TTTTAATATTTTAACTTGCTCTATAGATAACGCTCTTATAACATAACACCACGACTCAAATATAACCTTATTAATTGGTCTTCTTCTTCCATCATCACAAATCTTTCTAAAAGCATTTCTTTCCATTATACTGTAAATGCTTTCCATCGTAAACGCAAACTCTTTTTTTTATCTCTTCCAAACGTTCTAAATCAGTGTGGTTTAAAAACTTCATTCCCTCATTCAAAAACTCATCTATATTTCCTGTATACCCTTCTAAATCCAAGTAGCAAAATGATACATATCGTAAAACAAATTCGCGATCCAACATTCTTTCACTTTTTACGCTTCCAGATGTTGCAGTAATAAAACACTCCATCTGAGAACACTCTTGCAAAAATTGTGTCGCTTTTCCTTGGAATAACGCATTTCTAATTTCTTGTGGCTCTAATGCTAAACCTCCCGTGTTAATTCTTTTAAAGATATTAAATTTTACATTTTCTGGTGTAGAATGATTTACTAAATATATGTTAATAACAGTTTCATCAATTCTTCTCTGAAAAGTTCTCGGAAGTTTATCATATCCACACCCATTTAATTCCGGGAAAAATTCCATGTCTTTTAATTTTAAAGTTTTCTCAACAACAAATTCTTTTAATGTAGTTACTCGTTGTAAACCATCAATAATTAACCATTTATCTTCATCTGAAGCATCAAAATAAAATGCCGGTAATGGTATTCTCAAAAAAATAGACTCTATCAACTGGCTTTTCTGACTCTTATTCCACAGACCTGCTTTACGTTGAAAAGAAGAATCAAATTCTATCTCCTGATTTTTTATTCTTTTCAACAATGCATCTAAAGTTAATGGTTTCATTGTAATATTTATTTTAGACGGATCAAATGGTCTGATTTTTTCTCCTTCGCATGAATACGCTGTTATATCAGGTTCTATATCATCTTGAATCAGAGAAATCCCCTGATCTTCAAAATACTTCATTACTGTTTCATAATCCATACTATCTTTCATAATCATATAAACTAATTAAATTTATACAATTTCCTTGCTCCTTCGCAATATGTACCAACCGCTGTAATTCTTCTTTATCCTTTTCCTTAAGCATTTTCTAATTCTCCATTTTTATTAATTTTTCCATTTTCCTAATAATATATTCACTTTCCCAACATATTATTTTTCCAGTATCTTTCTATTTCAAAATTCATTCGATTTTTATCGCAATCGTACATAATAATAAATTATTACTTCCGCTTCTTCTGCAAACCAAGTATCTTTAGTAAATTGCGCTTTATCATCAATAATTATTTTCGCTACACATTCTTCTTTTTCGCCCCATCCTATTTTAGACATTGCCATTTCTTTAATCACAAAATTTTTAAACCCAAAACTTTCTAATTCCGTTTTCACATCTTCATAATTTCTTCCCAAGAAATATTTCTGACTCTCGCCTATCTTAATTTCTCCTGGATGCTCCAACGCAATTTCTTCCTCTGTCTTAGCCTCAAAATATTCGATTACTACTTCAGAACTACGTTTATACCAACCATCTTCTGTAGAATCATTTACCATAATGGAAATAACATTTCCCTCTTTAACTTTTGCTACTTCTGTATTTCTCACAGTTTCAATGTTCATAAATCCCATTGTCAAAAGTTTCGCTTCAATGTCGGCGACATTCTTTCCAAGCATTTTCTTCATAATCACTTCAACCGGAAGATTTTTCTCCGCCTCAGGTGATTTAGAGTTTACATATTCAAGAATATTCTGATACCTCTCACTCTGCTCCCATTCCTTTCCCTCATATGCTCGAACTGCATTTAACGGATGATCATAGTTTTGGAAAAGAATAAATTCTAAAGTTTTATTCCATGCATTATTATTTACCAAACTTTTATATTCAAGTGCCTGTTCCATAAAAGTCTCAACATTTGCTTCTGCCATAATATCTTTATCATATCCAGCAAAGCGCATCATTACTTCTGTATTTTTCTCAGCTGTTCCATCACAAATAATAGCCGCTCTATCTGCTGAGAACTCACTACATCTCATCCAATACGCAAAGGCAAGCTGAATAGGATACATTGCTATATTACCTAATCCAGAGACAAATGATGATGCTCCATTCAAAATAGCTCGTCCCATAGTAGTGTATAACGTATGGTGGCATGCAATATGTCCGCACTCATGTGCCAATACTGTCGGAATCAATTCATCCGGTAACGTCTCAAATAATCCGGAAGTAATTACAATAAATGGTTTTGTATCTCCATATGTATATGCATTGGGATTCACATCCAATTCTACAAAAAGCTCAGGAACATCAATCCCTAATTTTTCACAAATAGGTGGTAACATATTGTAGTACTTCGCCATCTGATTATTATTTAAATGTAAGTTTGTCGACATATTGATAAGCCTAAATTGCTGCTCACTCCAAATTTTCATAAATGCTTTCATTACCTGCGAAAAACCTGGTATTGCTTTCAACGCTGCCATTGCAGCCTTATCTGAGTCATGTAAATACAACTTATAATCTAACGCCATCTCCATCTTCTCCTTTGTTCCCTGCTAATCACGCCTTTAGAATTTTTGTATTAAATCTATTATACACCATCTGCTATTATAGGAAAAGCAAAAGCAAGCCCTATCTAAGAACTTGCCTCTTCATTTCTAAGCATATATAATCTCTTTATCTACAATCTCCCTTGCACACGCTTGCACATTATTTATTCTCGCTACCCATTCCATCTGATTTTCTGCCTTTAACTGTTCCGTGATCCCCTGTGCCTGTTTCATCTGCTCTACAATCCTTTCAAAGCGTTCCTGTGCCTGTTCTTCTATATCTGCCAGATAACTATTCAGCCTTCCACTTGTAAGCAAATTCAAATATACACTTCTACGATATTCTTTCAGATAGCGTAAATGTCTTTGTCCCCATATGCCTACAAATCTCTGTTCTTCCTCCGGCAAGGTAAGACAAGGGATAAGATAATCCCCTTGTCTGATATAAGTGCCGCCCATTTCTTCAAATATTGTTTTCTTCATAATCGTTTCCACCTTTCTTATCGTTCTCTATCCATAGATTTTTTCTTGACTGATCGTTTCGGCTGCTGTCTGCCTTCCTGCTGATATCTGTGCAGCTTTTCCAGTACACTCGCTTTTTTCGGCTGTTCTAACGGTTTCTCTTTCTTCTGTTCCGTCTGATTTTTCCATGCCCTTAGTTCTTCGTTGTATTCTATAATCAATTCTTCTGCCTTGTTATAGACCTTCTGAAAGGCTTGCACATTTGGATAGCCTTCCCGTTTTACGATCTGTTCCAAACTCTTGTGCAGACGTTTCTCCAAATCCTCTAACAGTTCAATTTTCCCCTCCAAAGATTTTCGCTCTTTGCCTTTAAATAGTCCTCGTAGCTCTGACAGTTGCTTTTTCAAAGAAGAAATATCTTGCTGTGTGCGTTTTATCTCCGTTGACTGTCTCTGCAATTCATACATGACCTTCCGCATATCTTTCCACTCCTGCAAATCAATCTTTGGTATAGGTTTCGGCGGTAGTTTAAATTTGAAAATTACTTCCTGCAAAAATTCTTTCGCACCTCGGATAATCTGACGAAACATATCCGGCAGCCAACCGTGTGTCCTGATAGATTGCAGCGTTTTGTCTGTGATTTTTTCCTGCTTGATCTTCAAAATATCTTCTTCAGGGACGCCCTCGACTAATGCTACATCAACTGTCCGATTCCATTCCTGCCTTGCCGCATTATCTGCCTTTATCTCCTCTGCTTTCGGATTGTTCTTTCCTATTTTCTTGGTTGCCAGATATATGCCGCCCTGTTGGAATACGGATAGTTTTTCTGATTCCTCTTTTACATATCGGTTGATCGTATCGGTAAACAGTTCCTTGACTTCTTTAGTAAATGCTTTGTTCTTAAACCATTCATCCTTTTTCGTGAAGATATGGCTTTCATAAACTTCTCCTTTGGGAATGATACTGCATCCCGCCCGAAGATTGCCTTGCTCGTCTAAAATCTCTTTCTTTGTGCGTCTATGCTTCCCCTGCTCATCATAAAACATATTTCGGGTTGCGATCTTCACTTCGGGTTGTTCCAACATTTTCCGTTCACTAAACACTAGATGAATATGATAATTCGTCTTTGCCTTATTGTGATGAAGGGCTGCGCTACATTCCACATCATACCTTCTATGGAAAGTTTCCGTAAAAAGTCTTACCACATCACCTGCCCTGTACTGAACAAAACTTTCGGGAAGTGCAATAATAAACTCACGCCCTTCGATACATTTCCCTGCCGATCCGCTCGCCTTAAAATCCAACTGATTTTCTCTTGCAAGATTTTTCCAAAACTCCGGTGTTGCCCCTTCTGTCTGATAGGTCTCATAGAGATACTCCTGTCGTTTCGGATTGGAGATATAATCAATACGCCCTGCCACATCGGACAGCTTACTTTGTCTGATAAATGAATGTCTGCCTATAAGCATCCTCCTTCCCTGCCTCTCGCCAGCTTTGCTGTGAGTAGGTGCATAGGCACCTGTTTACGAACTTATCCGCCTGTTGGCGGTACAGCTCCCGGCAGCGAAATACACAGAGCATAAACAAAGTTTGTGCGATGGGTGTATTTCGCTCTCAAGCGCCGAGGGCTTGTTTTGTTTAACAAAATCCGATTACTTCTCGGACTTACGCTTATATTTATGGGCGTATCCGCCCTTTTGATCTGCCCATATTCGGGCTGCTTTTTCTATGACTGACAGCAGATGTTCTATGGTACTTTCTTCCCATCCGGCAAGCCATATCAGAGTTTTTTCCTCTGCTTTTGTCAGTTCCACGTCTGCCAGTACCTTGTTCATTTTTTGTATCTGTCTGCCCTCCATCTCATAAAATAAAGCATTCACATTTCTGCTTTCTCTTTCCGGCTGCTTCAACATCCGCAACACTCCTTTCCTGCCTTATCTGTTATTTACAGGTGCGTGTGACGCTCCTGTTTCTATCATCAAAGAAGAATTACCACCGGAATTTCTCCGGCACTCCTCGTTTGTCCAGATATTCTTTTCTCGCCTGTTCCCGTTCTTCCTCTGTGGGCGCAGTTTTGTATTTTGAATATAAATCTCTCATTACCAAAGCATCCAATTTCGCTTCTAATCCTTGTTTTATACTTGGTAAATTTTCTTCCATATCCAGCAAATGAAATTTTACAAGTTCCATAAATAACTGCTCCGGTATCTGTATTTGTTTCATACGCTCTCCTTTCCAACTCCGCAACAATGCAATGTCTTTAGTTTTTGCAACCTTACATTTACGTCTCTGCAATTTCTATACACTCTGCATTGTTGCGTTCTTATCTACGGTTTCACGATTTCATCAAGTTTCCAATACCATGATTCTCCAATCCGTTTTCCTTTAATACCCAACTCTTTTTTCGCATTTTCCAATGTTCGTTTTGAAATTCCTTTTTCTTCGGCAAGGTTAACAATATCCTCACTTTTTACCACGCTGTTTGTTTCTGCCAGTTCATAAATGAGTTGTTTTGCCCGCTCCTTTTTATTTGCTTTCGGGGTGATTCCTCCCAACAATTCGTCTGCCGTAATTTCATAATCGCCCAGCCAATGAAAGCCTTCTTCCGTCAGTTCAAATGCCTTTGAATGTCCGAATGCGGCAAGGTTATTCTTTATCTGCACAACTGCTCTTGTATTTTTCTGTCCCTCTATTCTGCCGACTAAAAGAACGCTTCTTGCTACTGCAAAAAAGTCAATCGAACCCATTCCTCGATATGCCGCCTTGTTTCCGGCAGCCTTATTCATATGACCAATTAGGATAATCGCGCACTTATACTTCTCTGCTAAAAGTCCTAATTTCTTAGTCATATCTCTTGCTTCAGGCTTACTATCCATAGATGGCAAGAACTCTTTGAACTCCTGTTTTGTCCAAAAATCCATTTCATCAGCCTTGCTCTTTCCGATACTTCCTGCTTTTCTGCAAGGATTATCACGCAGATCATAATAGCGTACAGCATAATTAAAAAGCGCTGCCAACTGATTGTTAATACTTTTCAGATAAGTCGGAGCATATCCCTTTTTAATCAACTCATTCTGCCATGCTCTGATATCTGAAGTTCGAATTTCACACATTTTCTTATGTTTGAAATACGGAGTTACTTTCAAGTCAAACACATATCGCTTATTAATAATCGTGCTTTCCCGTAAACGGTTCTCCATATCCGCAAAATAAATTTCTACAAAATTCTCAAAACTGATATCCAGATTCTTCTGCTGTTGCTGAAGAAAGTTTCTTTCCCATTCATCTGCTTCTCCTTTTGTCTTAAAACCTCGTTTGTTCTTTTTGCGGCGTACTCCCTGCCAGTCTTTATAATAAAACTGACTGCGCCATAATTTTCCGTCTCTTGTTGCCGGCATATCTTCATCCCCTCTTTCTTCTAAACAACCATTCCATAATATTTTTCCTGAAAATACTTTCTTGGCACTTTCCCTGAAATCACTCGAAATCCCTTTGCTTTCAACTCATCATTCAGTCCTCGAATAACTTTATATGCATACCCTCTAGATACTCCGAGTAATTCAGCAACTTCATCTGCGGTAATATACATTTTCATCGTATTCTCCATATTCATTTCTCCTTTCCTCTTTAATCTTAGTACACTTTTGTGTTCCTTGTAATTCGTATTATATAGTACACATTTGTGTTCGTCAAGTATTTTTCATAAATTTTTATACACAAATGTGTCCCAATGTGCTAAACTATCTCTATACCCACAAAGCACAAAAAGGAGAAACACTATGACTGTCGGAGAAAAAATCAAATATTATCGGAATATACGTGGAATATCACAAGAAATGTTGGGAAATCTTTCCGGCATAAATCCGGCTACTATCAAAAAGTATGAGTATGGTATTCGCAATCCAAAGCCGGATCAATTACTGAAAATCACAAACGCTCTTGGCATCAGCATTAATCTATTCATGGATTTTGATATAGAAACTGTATCTGATGTACTTTCTTTACTGTTTAAATTAGATGAGCAAGTAGATATGAAATTTGAAGCAGAAAGAGATGAAAATGGAGAGTTTATCCCTTCTACTGTGAAATTTTCTTTTCAGAACGCTGCTATCAACAATAAACTTTGCACCTATCTTAAAGCAAAGCAAATAAAAGAAAATCTGGAAAACTCCAAGAATAAATTGAGTGCCGAAGATAATTATGCAGAAACTATCACTGAGATTGAGCAGAACATGGAAGATATAAAAATCATCTAGTAGATGATAATATGGTTGTCAAAAAAGGAACCAACAGAATTACTGTAAAAGTATTTCCACAATAGATATAACCTCTCATTCTACTATGTAAAAGACCTTTGACTATTGAATTTACTCTATGTAAAAGCATTTTGATAGAATCATTTACTAACATTTAATACGATATGTCTAGGTCGAGAGAAAAAACACGTAAAAAGGAGGACGCGCATTGGAACTGTATAAACAGATAAAAAGATATCGAACAGATATGAATTTATCTCAGGAAGAACTTGCAGAAAAAATATATGTCACAAGACAAACTATTTCTAATTGGGAAAATGATAAAAGTTATCCAGATATTCATAGCCTGCTACTGTTAAGTTCAACATTTCACATCTCTCTTGATCAACTAATCAAAGGAGATATTACTACTATGAAAGAAGAAATTAGCAAAGAAGCTATACAGAAATTTAATCGTGATGGAGCTATTTTTACAGTACTTTTAATATTAACTGTCATTGCAGCTGTGCCATTGGCAGTATTTTTAGGATATTGTGGATATATCGTTTGGGGAATTCTTTTCTTAATTATGATATATTACGCTTTAAGAGTAGAAAAGTTCAAAAAAGAAAATGATATTATGACGTACAAAGAAATTGTGGCATTCACCGAAGGAAAGCAATTAGATGAAATTGAAAAAGCACAAGAAAAAGGAAAACGTCCTTATCAGCAACTGCTTTCAGCTTTACTAAGTGCCACAATCGGATTTATTATATCTATGTTTTTTGTTTGGTTGCTCAAATCCTATATTTTTTAATCCGTCGACGTTTTTACCTATCAAAATTTCTTAAATAGAGCCAAAATAGAGCCAACAGACATAACAAAACCTCGGAAACCCTTGTAAAATGGGCATCCGAGGTTTTTTGTCCGTTACTCAAACTCGATGGTTGCCGGTGGTTTTCCTGTGCAATCATACATAACGCGATTGATGTGTTTTACTTCATTTACAATTCTGCTCGTTGTTTTTCCGATGACATCCCACGGAATTTCTGCGCTTTCGGCTGTCATGAAATCGGTAGTGGTTACGGCACGGAGGGCGATAGCATAATCATACGTTCTTTCATCTCCCATGACTCCGACAGAACGCATATTGGTCAGTGCTGCGAAGTACTGGCCGATTTCGTGAGCGATTCCGGCTTTGTCAATTTCTTCACGCCAGATTGCGTCGGCATCCTGAACCATTTAACTTTCTCAGCGGTTACTTCACCGATGATACGAATACCAAGACCCGGACCTGGGAATGGCTGACGGAATACAAGATATTCCGGAATTCCGAGTTCAAGACCGGCTTTTCTTACTTCATCTTTGAAAAGGTTGCGCAGTGGCTCGATGATTTCTTTGAAATCTACGTAATCCGGCAGTCCTCCGACGTTATGATGGGATTTGATGACGGTGGATTCTCCGCCGACGCCGCTCTCTACAACGTCTGGGTAGATGGTTCCCTGTACCAGGAAGTCTACAGCACCAATTTTCTTTGCTTCTTCTTCGAAGACACGAATGAACTCTTCGCCGATGATTTTACGTTTTCTCTCCGGCTCTTCTACGCCTTTTAATTTTGCATAGAAACGCTCCTGTGCGTTGACGCGGATGAAATTCAGGTCGTATGGCCCGTCCGGTCCGAAGACTGCTTCTACTTCATCGCCCTCGTTTTTACGCAGCAGACCGTGATCTACGAATACGCAGGTCAGCTGGTTTCCGACTGCTTTGGAAAGCATAACAGCTGCTACGGAGGAATCGACTCCGCCGGACAGTGCGCAGAGGACTTTTCCGTCGCCTACTTTTTCGCGGATAGCTTTGATGGATTCTTCTACGAAGGAGTCCATGTGCCAGTCGCCGGCGCAGCGGCAGACATTGTATACAAAGTTGGAAAGCATTTTCTTTCCTTCTTTGGTGTGCAGAACTTCTGGATGGAACTGGGTTGCATAGAGGTTTTTCTCTACGTTTGCAACGGCTGCTACCGGACAGTCATCCGTATGGGCGATGATCTCGAAGCCCGGAGCTGCTTTGGAGATGTAGTCGTTGTGGCTCATCCAGCAGATGGTTTTTTCGGATACGTTCTCAAACAGTGCGGAACTGGTATCTACGGTTACCTCAATTTTTCCATATTCTCTGACCGGTGCTACTTCTACTTTTCCGCCGAGCAGATGCATCATCAGCTGTGATCCGTAGCAGATGCCGAGGATCGGGATTCCAAGTTCAAAAATTTCTTTTGTATAGGTCGGGGAATCCGGCAGATATGCGCTGTTCGGGCCGCCGGTGAAGATAATACCTTTCGGCTGAATTTCTTTGATCTTTTCGATGTCTGTTTTGTAAGAATAAATCTCACAGTAAACGTTGCACTCACGTACACGTCTTGCAATTAACTGATTGTACTGACCGCCAAAATCAAGTACGATAACCGTTTCTCTTTTCAAGAACGTTCCCTCCTGTTTTTTCTTCTGTGCATGATGAACTACATGCGTTTTTTGGGTTTGATGCTAATTATAGTAAAGAAACCGTAAAATTTCAACCCCCGAAGTACAGGAATCGTGTTCTTTTCGCTGTACTTCGGAGGTTTTTCTTTTTTTTCGGGTCCTTATTCTCCGATGGTGATGGTGTAGCCTGCCTGGAAGGTTTCACCGGCTTTCAGGTGCTGTTCGCCGTATTTGTCTTTTAATTCGCCGTCAAAGCCGACGTTGTCGCAGCGGCCGATCCATGGCTCGAGGCACACGAACGGGGCATCTGCTTTTGGCTTGGACCATACGCCGACGCTCGGGAAGCCTTTGCAGGTGAGAGTGACGTACGGTTTTCCATCCACTTCTACGCCGACGCGCTCGACCTGGGTATTGTCGAAGATCAGGCGTCCTCGTCGAAAAGGGTTCTGGTGTACGGGATTCTGCCGTCCTGAAGTTTCAGTTTTCTCGGATGTGCGGCATCGACGCCTGCTGTTTCCGGGTCGATCAGGACGTATTCGAGTTCGGTCTCGGTGTGGTTTTCCAGGCCTTTGTTGAAGACGATGTCATACTGTTCCGGAATCATGAATGCAGGATGTCCGCCGACGGAGAAGTACATGTCATCATCACCGGTGTTTTCTACGTTCCAGGTTATGGTCAGGGTTCTGCCGGAGAGTTCCTGGGTTACGGTGAAGGCAAAATCGAACGGGTAGACTTTTTGGGTTTCTTCGGTCGATACCAGGCGGTGTACGGTTTTGTTTTCGGTGTTTTCGATGCACTCGAATTCGTTGTCGCGGGCGAAGCCATGCTGACCCATCGGGTATTTGACTCCTTTATGGGTGTAGAAGCCGCCATTTACTTTTCCGACGAACGGGAACAGGACCGGTGCGTGGCGGTTCCAGAAGGCCGGATCGCCGATCCAGACTGCCTCACGGTCTGCCGCTTTGTCGTAGATGCTGCTAAGTTCTGCGCCGTGATCGCTGATCTGCACGCGCAGGTTTTCGTTTTCCATGGTTCTCATGTTTTGATATCCCCCTGTGTTATTTTTTATGGTTTATTCTGGATAGACGAGACGGAAATCATCAATTCCGTACAGGACTTCATCCAGGTATTTTTTGCCGAGGTAGTTGGCCATGGGGAGGTTCATGTCCAGGTAGTTTCCGCAGTCTTTCGGAGATGCGCCCGGAACTTCGCCTTTGAAATCGCGGATGAATTCATACATTTCGGTAACGAGCGGGACGATGTCTCTGGAGGTGTAGTCTCCTGCCAGCAGCAGGTAGAAACCGGTGCGGCAGCCCATTGGACCGAAGTATACGGTTTTGTCTTTCCACTGCTCATGGTTACGGAGGAAGGTGGCTCCGAGGTGCTCGATGGTGTGGACTTCAGCGGTGTTCATGACGGGCTCATCGTTTGGGGAGGTCATTCTCAGGTCGAAGGTGGTGATGATGCTGTCACCTACGTGGTCTTTTCTTGAAACGTAAATGCCTGGTTTAAGTTTGATATGGTCGATCGTAAAGCTTGCAATTTTTTCCATGACTGGTATTTTCCTTTCTTTCTGTCCTTTAATAGCTGCGGAGTTCATCATCAGTATCCGCAGTGTTTTCGATGGATTTGATGATGAGATCATAACTATAGCATCGCTTACTTTTACAGTGACGCGGTCGCCGACTTTATGACCCAGAATGGCTTTTCCTAATGGCGAGTCGATACTGACGTATCCTTTGAGAGAATTACCACGAACGGTGGTGACAAGTTTGTAGGTTTCTGTCTCATCATCTTCTTCGATGTAACCTGGACGGTATTGTTGATGCCGACTTCGTCGTCCTTTGAGGTATCTGAAATAACGTGAGCGGTTTTGATCATTTTTTCCAGATAGCGGATGCGGCTTTCGTTGCGGTTTTTGTCCTGTTTGGCAGCTTTGTATTCAAAGTTTTCGCTGAGATCGCCCTGGGCACGGGCTTCTTTTACAGCCTCGAGTTCTTTTGGACGGACAACCAGTTTGCGGTAGTCGATTTCTTCCTGCATTTTTTTAATATCGTTTTCGGTCAGTTTATCATACATGATTTTTCTACCTCTTTTCTTGTGAGGTTATTTTAGCACAGAATACGGCAAATTGGAAGTAGGAAGACAGCCACGGTAGAATCATGAGTAGAATCACTTTCTTACGCACCGGAACAGCAAATGTTCCGGTGCTGAATGAACTATAACGGTTCACTCAGCCGTGTCGCTTGGTTTTGAAGGCGGAGTTCCTTTGTTGTCGCTGTTATTTGGCATTTTTCCACCTTTGGGATCGCTCATCGTTTTAACAGACCGGGTTCCGGCGGTGGTGATGATGTCCGTGAGGGTGATCTCTTCGTTGTCGGTACCGGCAGTCAGAGTATACGTTGCGTCCAGTTTCATTTCGGGGCAGGTCAAAACGATGCTGGCGTAGGCTTTTTCAGGTGTAACCGTGAAGAGGGCACTTCCATCGCTGTCTGTCAGTGTGATGGTAGTGTCAGCGGACTGGGTTTCCGTACTGTAATAGGTGATAACGGGCTGGGTGGAAGCTTCGTCGAAGCTTTCCGTCATGCCGGCACTGCCGATAGCAGCTAAGGTTCCGCCGGTCACAATTGCACTTCCGTCGTAATCGAGGGCACTGTCACCATCGCTGGTCGGCCCGTACACGATCGTAGTTCCGCCGGTCACGAGAAGACCGCCGTTGGAATCAAGACCATCACCATCGGCAGATACGGTCAGGGTTCCGCCGGTAATTTTAATGTAAAGCTCAGAGTTGCCTCCGCCGCCGGGGCCTCCCTGCATCTTCTGTGGAGCATCGCCGTCAGACGGAGCATTCCCCGGATCGAAGTTCTGCGGCGCATTTCCGCCAGACGGAGCGTTCTCCGGATCGAAGTCCTGCGATGGCTGCATATCGCTGCCGTTTTCTGTATCAGGCGGCATTTGCGGAGGTTCCTTTCCGTCTGCCGCACCGGATATGCTGCTATCATCACCGGAGTTTACGGCAGCACTGCTATCGTTGTTTGAGCTTGCGGCATTGCTGTCATCGTCGCCGGAATTTGCGGCATTGATGCCATCGTCGCTGGCGTTTATGGTAATGTCACCACCATTGACCACAACGCGTTTTCCTTCCAGTCCTTCGTAGCTTTTTTCAACAAGGATCGTTCCGCCATGAATGACGGTGTCGAGATCCGCATGGAAACCGTCATCACCGGAGTTTACGGTGATGGTTCCGTCATCGACAACAATGCTGCCGGTTGCATGGAAGCCGTCCTGTTCCGCCTCGATCGTAAAAATTCCACCGGCAATATAGATATTTCCAAGCTCTGTGTCATCCGTATTCTTCGCTTTGACCGCACTGTTTGCAGCATCAATATCAAAGCTTCCATCCAGAATTTTAATCTGATCTTTGGCTGTGATCCCGTTGTCCGCAGCGGCGATTTTGTAGGTTCCGCCGGTAATCACAAGGTCATCTTTGGATACAATCCCGTGCTTGTAGTCTGCCTCGATGGTCAGACTTCCTGTCCCGTTGCAGACAAGATCTGATTTGGAGAAGATAACGCTGTCTACCGTGTTGTCGTCAATCTGAGTGTACTCGTTTCCACCGCCAAGCGTGTTGCTGCTGTTTTCGGCAAGCGTGATGAAAACTTTGTCGCTTCGCGAACGTAGATGGCAGCATTTGTCTCACAGTTGATATGGACTCCATCGAGTACGATCTGAACCTTGTCGGAATCGGATGCGTCTACGATAATCTGGCCATCCTCAAGTGTTCCGCTTACGACGTAAACACCTTCTTCCGTGATGGTAATTGTGCTGCCGTCTGCTTTGGCTCCGCTGCCGGAGACGGTAGCTGTCGTCTTATTAAGTGTAATTTTTACGGCTTCTAATGCTTTATAGCTTCCGCTCTTCTCACGGTCTGTGAATTCGGTGTCGATAGTGGATTCGGTCAGTTCCAGGTCAAAATTAATATCGGAAGCACTTTCCATTGCATTTTCCGAATCTGTGCTCTCTGATGTGGTATCCGCGTTGTCGGCAGATGTTTCGCCGGTTGACTCTGTACGGGCAGATTCGGCATTTACAGAGCTGGAAGATGTCACTGCTGTGCCGCATCCGCCGAAGGCCAGCGATGATGCAAGAAGCAGGCTGACGACTGCGCCGGTCTCTTTTTTTCTGTTTTTTTTCTTTCTGTTTCGATTCATTATAATTCCTCCCTTCCGGTCTGCGCACGACTGCACAGGATTTCAAGGTTTCCGTTTCTGCAGCGGAGCTGGTCAATCATGTTTTTCTCTTCGCCTTCCTCGCGGAATACGATGCGATACTCCAGCTTGAAAAGACTTCCCATATTCGTGGTTTTTACCTGTACAAGCTCGCAACGGGTCAGATACCTGGCAAAGATATCGTCAAAAACACTGGTATAATCAAGGGACTCCGGTTCCAAGATTTCCATTGACGAGCATGATCACCATCTGTACGATCACAGGCATCAGAACAAACGTGACAGCAAAGCTTTTGGTGCATTCGCTTTTGTACCTGTAAACAGCAGCGATCAACAGTCCCAGAATCAGAGACACTGCTGTGCAGGCAAGGAACTGACCAAAGGTGAAGGCGGCGGTTGTTTCTGTAAAAACGGAACTGAATATTGCGTTAAGCATAGCAAATTCCTCCCAGAATTTTTTTATTTTCTTGTCTATTCAGAGCCCCATCTCGATTCCGCTTACGCTACATCGCGATGTTGCTTCTATTTTGCATGGCTCTGAATAGTTACATTTTCTTTTTTGTGAAGCAGATTATGTTTGAAAAAGGCTTTTCGCAAGCTGTGAGTCCACCCACTGCTTCTTGCTTTTCGCAATGGCCGCAGAGGACTTACCTGATTCAGCTAACGGAATGCTGTTTTTGATACGGTTTGCCGGATATCTGTGAATGGTATGAAAGCTTTTTCTTCTGATACTTTCTGATTTTCGATCTGATAGGCAAAGCCGTATTTAGAAAATGATGCCGGATAGATTGCAAGATCATCCAGAATTTTGCTGAACCATAGGGGCACAGCACCTGGTGATTTCACCTCCATGAGATACCAGCCTGGTTCTAAAAGCCTGGTTCCTTCCGTTGGACCGTCAAGACACAGATTGTCGGTACGCCATCGGATATTGGTGTCGAAGGTAACACGAAAGTTCCTGTCTTCCGTGCCGAAGCAGGCGATGCGGTCGTAGGCGATGTACATAGCGGGAGCAAGCCCCCGGTAGTAGTTGCGAAACCAAGTGATTTCGTGGAGAATCTGGCTGTCGAAGCCCGGTTCTGATTTTCCCGCAAGATAGGGAACCGCTTCTGATAATATCATGCGCTCGCGGCGTTTGTAGACGATTCCTTCATATTTTTTCTTTAGTTCTACGTATATGGGGCTGGTCTCTTTGGCCGGACCATAACTGCGGAGTCGCAGTTTTTCTTTGTAGACGGGTTTTTCCAGCGAACGGCGGATGGGCTGGTGATCCGGGGTATCGTAATAGAGGCTGCAGATGGTATCAAGGCCGTATTCATCCATCTGCAGATGACCCGGAAGGCTCTTGCGAAGCTTGCGGGCCATGATCGGGGAAAGCATGTATTTTGTTTCATACCGTTGGAAGGTCATGGGAATCTGTTGGCTTTGTATCATAATCGATTGATCCTTTCGTTTGATTTACTTCCGGAAATGTTTTTTACATTTTTAAGTATAATGAGGAAACTTTAAAGGAACCTTAAAGAATGGACGGAAAATGTGAAAGATTTGTGAAAAGACGGACCTCTGTAATCCGGATCGCTTTTTGAATACCATATAAAAAAGAAAGAGCCCTTTTCCGGACAAATTCGTTGGAAGCGAATTTGTTCGGAACGGACTCTTGCAGCCGCTATGCAACGTCATGAAACATATAAAATAGGAAAAGCGTCAAAAATCATCTTGGCCAGCGCTCTTTTCTGGACATGAGTGGCGCGAATGGTACATGAGGATGCGTCTGGTACCAGTAAGCTGTGGTAGCGACATCATCCTGACGTTCAAAGAGACCTCCATGACTGACGCCAATCTGCTGAAGGGTTACCTTAAGATCCTTCTCAAAAAGGATAGGATCAAGAAGGTGCCAGCGGTAGAAGCTGCGCTGTGGCATCTGATCATCATTGTGGTAATCATTATGAAGGAAGGTATCGTGGGTAGAGTAGTAAGGATATCCAAGATACGGAGTGCAGTACTGATTTTCAACGGTTTGGCCATTTTGCTGTGTTGCAAAGCTCCAGGCACCACCGAAGTAATCTTCTGTTCCGGTTCCGCAGATGGTTGGATAATCCTTGTCTCCATCGATGTAGAATTTCATCTCACCTTCTCCGTACCAGTAGCGTTCGAGGCTGGTAAGTGCAAGATACGTTCCAACGTACTGGCCTTTCCCTTTGATGTTGTCGAGGACAACGTAGTCTTTTGCCTTTTCCGTTATGCGCTGACGACGCCACTGGGCATGGAAATAGGCAGCATCTTCCGGAACCGTTGTCAGGCAATAGTCGATCTGATAAAAGAAGGCCGGAATCGGCTCATCACACTGATTTTCAATGGTAATACGGGCGTTTTTACGGAACGGCATCGGGAAATAGCTGTTGAAACCACGGGTCGGATTGACAGCAATCGGGACTGAGTTTACCTGGTAGGAAACACCGAAGCCGCAGCAGAAGAAATCGCCAAGCGGGCATTCCACGGATGGATCTTCTTCGTCATCCCAGTACATGCGCAGAACAAGATCCCGCAGAACATAACGGTTACGTTCACTGGTACGGTCTGTGACGGTGATCCAGATGTGCTGAATGATGCCTTCTCCCTGGATCTCACCAAGTGTTACGGTCTCTCCTGCTTCTATTTTCGGGATACACGGGGAACCTTTTCTGGACGGACCAAGATCGCTGGATGCCATGCCGCCTTTTCCTTTTTCTCCATTCCGGTTTTCCCAGTTAATAGAACGGGACTGTCCGCTTTTCAGCTGGAAAATGTTTTGTAAACCACAATCAAACATCATATATTCCTCCTTTTGTTTTCTTTTGTTTTCTTTTGTTTTTCTCTCTTGGAAGCTTTTGATTTCTGCTTTTTTGTGTGTCTGCCTTTCCTGCCCTGCCGTCATTTTTCCGTTTTTCCGGAATTTTGTTTCTTTCATCCTTTTGCCGGAAAGACTGCTTTAAAACAGATGCCATCTCGTGTCCGCTCTGCGGTGATTTTTCCCTTATGTGCCTTTACAATTGCAGCAGCCACGGAAAGGCCGATTCCATAGCCGCCTCTTTCCCCTGGCCCGCGACGCATCCGCACGGTAGAAGCGGCCAAAGAGGCGGTTGAGATCACCTTCCGGCAGGGTATCGCAGGTATTCTGCACCGAAAATTCTGCTTTTTTGCCGTTTTTTCGCCAGAAAATGTGGATTTTTCCACCTCCGGAGTGTATTTAACGGCGTTATCCACAAGAAGAGAAACGAGCTGGTGAATTCTTGCGGCATCCCCTTCCATATGGACTTCTTCTGCAATATCGCTCTGCAACGCGATCTGTTTCGTAACCACAGAGGCTTCAAAGGACGTTACGGCATCCATGATGGTTTCTGACGCATTCCATGTTTTCAGCTCCAGTTCTCCGCCACCTTCCTCCATTTTTGCAAGCGTCAGAAGCTGTGTTACAAGACTGTTCAGACGCTCAATCTGGTGATGAATGCTCTCCGTCCACTCTCTTAAGACCTCCAGCCCGCTTTTTCCCGGCATCATAATATCCAGGATCATGCCGTCATAGTTTCCGCTCTCTGCCCAGTCCGCAGCATCAATTCCATTATAAACAACATCTACAGAATAATGGTTATGTGTAAACACTGCTTCCAGCGCGTGCGCCATCTCTTTTTCATCTTCTGCCAGCAGCAGTCTCATATCGGTTCTCCTTATTTTGGTAATTTTCAGGATTCTCCGCCGGCGGCGGGTCGCTTCAGCGACATAATTCCCCCTCCGCCGCAGTGCGATCCTGCCCGGAGGGCTTTTTGAATTCACAGAAAAATTCAAAAACATCCGACCGGCACTTTTGCATGGGTGCTCGCAGCCGGATGTTCGGTTTGCATTCATTTTCTTTTTTTCTCTGCCCGTCTCCGCAGCAGCTCTTTTGCGCCTGCGTACAACAGAAAATATACCGTCAGAATCATGACAACTACAATCCTGTTATCTTTCAGGCTGAAAAAAGAGGTCACATTGACTGCCGCCAGAAACAGCAGCAGTGACACACTGAGATCAATTTTTTCTTTTCTGTCGGCCAGCACCATTCCTGCGGCCGCCAGAACCAGAAGAACGGCAATTCTTGCAATCAGATTTGCCATTTTGACGCCTCCTTACTGTTTCCGGAAGGTAATTTCCCCGGTTTTATCATCCATACCATCGACGATGGCAAGAGATTCCAGATGAATGCCGCGGTCACGCAGCAGTTTTCCTCCGATCTGGAACCCTTTTTCGATGACAACGCCTGCTCCTACGAGCTCTGCACCGGAATCCTGTACCAGGGTTGCCAGTCCTTCCAGCGCTTTTCCGTTTGCCAGGAAATCATCGATCAGGAGAACTTTGTCTCCTTTTCCCAGAAATTCTTTGGAAACAATGATATCATAAACTCTTCCATGGGTGAAAGATTCTACTTTTGTGGTATAAACATCGCCGGCGATATTTTTGGTCTGTGTTTTCTTTGCAAACACAACCGGAACATTAAAAATTTCAGCCACAACACAGGCAATTCCGATTCCAGATGCCTCGATGGTCAGAATTTTCGTGATCTCCTCTCCCGCAAAACGGCGCTGAAACTCTTTTCCGATTTCCCGGAACAGATTGACGTCCATCTGATGATTTAAAAAGCTGTCCACCTTCAGGACATTTCCCTCGCGTACTTTTCCGTCTTTGCGGATTCTGTCTTCCAATAACTGCATTTTTTGAAGCCTCCCGAATTTTTATTATACCCATTGTACTTACTTCTCACTGGAAATGCAAGTCCAAATCCATCAAATTTCGCACTGTCTCAAATTTTATTCATGGCAGCCGCCGGTGTCTCTGCATCAGAGATCCTCTTTTCGATCCAGATCCTTTAATTCCCACGCGGCTTCGACCCGGAACGGAATTACCGATTCCCAGTGCCGTTTCAGCACCTTTTTCCCGCCTCGGTCGCCGGAAAGTTCTTTTAGTTCTGAAAAATAAGGTTTTGAGAACCACACCGGATTGCCGCTCTCGCCGCCGCAGAAAACGCAGCCAAGTGGAGCCTTCTGCATCTCCATGGATTCCAGAAAGCGCTCCGCCGTCTCTTCCTTCAGGTACGGCTGATCCGCCGCAAAACACGCACAGGCATCGGCATTTTGCTTCTCCGCCGCCTCGATTCCCGCGCGGATTGTATAGGAAATTCCTTTTTCGCTGTCCGGCGAAAACACTGTCTGCAGACGCCCGGCTTTTACCAGCGGCGCAAGCTCCTCCAGAATCCTTTCATACTGCGTCACAACCAGCAGTTCCCAGTTCTCATGCCTTCCGGCAATTTGGGCCAGCCGGTCCAGCAGATGGCGGTACACCGCCTTTCCATCCAGCGGATAGAGCAGCTTATTTTCCCCGAACCGTCTGCTGTTCCCGGCTGCCAGATAAAGTATCGTTACTCGCATTCTTTTTCCGCAATTCCCATTGCAATCTGCTCGCTCGTGATCGGCAGTTCGCGGAACCACAGACCCGTCGCATTGTAGATTGCATGTGCCAGCGCCGGAGCCGGTGTGTTGATGACGATCTCGCCGATCGATTTTGCACCGAACGGACCGGTCGGCTCGTAGCTGCTCCGAAACTCGACGCGCAGCTTGCCCATATCGAGGCGGGTCGGCAATTTATACTGCATAAACGAATTATTGATCATCTGACCCTTGTCCGTGTACTGGATACTTTCAAACAGCGTCATGCCGATGCCCTGCACCAGACCGCCCTCGACCTGTACGCGCGCAAGGTTCGGGTTGATGACGGTTCCGCAGTCGACAACGGCGGCATAATCGAGAATCTTGACCTCGCCGGTCTCTTTATCCAGCTCGATCTCGACCGCACCAGCCATATAAGGCGGCGGCGATACCGGTGAGCAGTTGCTTTCCGTCGCTTCCAGCGCGATTCCGTTATTGCACATGGCCGCTGTTGCGATTTCTTCCATCGTCATGCTGCTTCCGCTCTTTTCATGCACGACGCCGGTACCGGTAAATTCTGTCTCATCTTCCGGCACGTTCATCCGCTCTGCCGCCAGGGCACAGATTCGTTTCCGAAGCGTCATGCAGGCTTTTTCCACCGCTTTTCCGGTAATATACGTCGTACTCGATGCATAGGAACCGGAGTCATACGGGGACGTATCGGTATCTGCGCCGACAACGGTAATGTCATCCACATCACACTCCAGACACTCTGCCGCCATCTGGGACAGAATCGTATCGCAGCCGGTTCCCATATCGGCCGCTGCGATCAGCATCGTGTAGCCGCCGTCGTCGTTGACTTTGATCGTTGCCGATCCGACATCGAGATTGGAAATACAGGAGCCCTGCATCGCCATCGCAATGCCGACGCTGCGCACCTTTCCATTTCCCATATCACGGCACGGATATTTCTCATCCCAGCCGATCATCTCTTTCGCACGCTCCACGCACTGGTCAAGCGCACAGCTGTTTGCCGTTTCGCCATAGTAAGCCGGCATGAACTGTCCCTCACGGACCATGTTCTGCTCCCGGATCCGGATCGGATCGATGCCAAGACGCGCTGCCATCTCACTGACAGCAGATTCTACGGCAAAGATACCCTGCGTCGCACCGTATCCGCGGTAAGCACCGGCTGACATTACGTTGGAATACACAACATCATACGCAAACCGGTAAGCCTCAAGAGATCCATACATCGGAATCGATTTGTGGCCGGAAAGGCCGACCGTTGTCGGTCCATGCTCGCCGTATGCACCGTGTTGGAAAGTGTATACAGATCGATCGCACGGATTCTTCCGTCCTTCATCGCACCGAGCGGATCGTTACTTCCATCTCATGGCGCGGTGTGGATGCTGTCTGGGACTCTTCTCTCGTAAAGATCATTTTCGACGGTTTTCCGGTTTTCCAGGTTACAAACGCCGGGAAAATTTCGGCAACCACCGTCTGCTTCGCTCCGAATCCGCCGCCGATTCTCGGCTTGGAAACACGGATCTTCGATTTCGGAATGCCGAGTGCATTGGACAGAATGCGGCGCGCATGGTAAACGATCTGGTCGAGCTCAGCACATTCAGCCGTCCGTAGGTATCCATAAAGCAGTATGTCCGGAACGTCTCCATCATCGCCTGCTGGGCTGCACGTACATGATACGTATGCTCTACGACCTCATCGCACTCTGCGAGCACGGCTTCCACATCTCCGTTGTGATCTTCCGCACTTGCACAGAGATTTCTCTGATTGTCCGCACCGACCGGACAGAGCGATTTCCAGCTTTCCTCCGGATGCACCAGCAGTTCATTATCCTTGGACTGATGAAAATCCAGAATGGCCGGAAGCACTTCGTACTCTACTTTCAGGAGCTTCCGCGCACGGTCCACGCATTTTTCATCTTTTCCGGCAATAATCGCCACCGGATCTCCCACGTAGCGCACATGCTGATCGAGGATCAGACGGTCATACGGGCTTGGTTCCGGGTAGGTCTGTCCTGCCATTGTAAAACGCTGTTTCGGCACATCCTCCAGGTATAAATCGCCTCAATGCCCGGAACACGCTCTGCTGCCGTCTTTTTCACGGATTTTACGATTGCATTGGCATGCGGACTCCGCAGTACCTTGACAATCAGACAATCCTTCGGCGCCAGATCATCTACATAAACCGGCTTTCCGGTTACCAGCGCGAGGGCATCCTTTTTGATCACCGGCTTATTCACACTGCAGAGCTGATCGGTTCTTCCCGACCAGTCCGGTTCATAGATATGATTTTCTCTGCTCATGACGCACCTCCCTGCTGCTTTTTCCAGGCAAGGAAATTCAAAATTCCCCGAAGCTGTCCTTCATATCCGGAACAGCGGCAGAGATTTCCCGCCAGATATTCTTTAATTTCTTCCTCACTCGGATCCGGATTTTCCCGGAACAGCGCAATCGCATTCATAATCATCCCCGGGTTGCAGAACCCGCACTGCTCGGCGCCCTGTCCGGCAATAAAGGAACCAAATTCTTCTGCTTCCTCCTGCATGCCTTCCAGCGTATCCACCTTACATCCATTCGCCCGCGCCGCAAGCACCGAACACGACAGCACCGGTTTTCCCTCCAGAAAAACCGTACACAGCCCGCAGTTCGACGTCTCACAGCCGCGCTTCACACTGTAGCATCCCTGGCTTCTCACAAAATCGATCAGGAGCATGTCTGCATCAATTTCCGCTTCCATCTTCTTTCCATTTAAGATCATCGAAATCTTCATCACTGCTCCTCCTTCTTCTGAATTTCTTCCATACATCTGCGCAGCAGCACCCGTCCCAGATGATGACGATACTCTGCACTTCCGCGCATATTACTGCCATACGTAAGCTGATCAGAAATCTCTGAAGCCGCCGCCTTCAGCTCCTCCGCAGATGCCTTTCCAGCCGCCAGCTTTTCCGCCAGCTCCGCCGGAAGCTCTACACGTGCCGCCTTCGCCGGTCTTGCCCCAAGCACCGCACATCCTTTTCCGTCTTCCACCCGCACCGCACACGTCAGCACCGGGAAATCCGTTCTGGAATTTCGATGACTCTGATAAACCGTAACACCCTCATGCTTCTTCACAATCAGCCTTACCAGCACATCCCTGTCTCTCTTTGAACAGGCAAACTCCGCCAGCGGCATCCGTCCCGCATGAACCAGCTCCACCTCCGTATCCAGCGCCAGAAACAGCGTCAGCACATCCGAAAATCCAAATCTGCCGAAAATACTGCCTCCCACCGTAGCCAGATTCCGGAACTGCACCCCGACAATACTCCGCACACTCTCCCGTGCAGCGCCGTCGGTATAAGCATTCAGCCCCTCATGCCCCTCCAGCTGCCGCAGCGTCACCATACATCCAATCGAAAACTCCTCCTCGGACTCTTCAATCTGATCCAGTCCCAGCCCGGACAAATCAATCGCCGTCTGCACCTGCCTCTGCCCATCTTCGTCCAGAGCATCCGCCAGGATACAGGCGCTTCTCTTCTGATTCAGCTCATACGCCTCCTCCAGCGACCCCACCCGGACATAATCCTTAATCTTAATCATACTTACCCTATATCCTCCATTTTTACTCAATATAGAAGCCCATATATTTGATATTATACCCGACCTGCTCCCCCCTTTCAACTTTTTTCTATTTTTTTCAAAAAAAACCCTTGCATTTTCCCTCCACATCCAGTATAATCATTCAATGTTGGAAGTCATTCTGACATAAAACAAAATACATGGACGGATTCCCGAGTGGCCAAAGGGGACAGACTGTAAATCTGCTGCAAATTGCTTCGATGGTTCGAATCCATCTCCGTCCATATGCCGCAGTGGCGGAACTGGCAGACGCCCGGGACTTAAAATCCCGTGGGTAGTGATACCCGTACCGGTTCGATCCCGGTTTGCGGCACGATTAAGAGCTCTGATTCATACGAATCGGAGCTCTTTTTCCATTCTCCCCCAACAATCTTACACCGATCCGCCCAGCGATCCAGCCCCATCTCCCGTTCCCACTACCAGCCTCGCCGCCGCGCGCCCGGTGGTCTTGCGTGATGCGCAGGGCAACATTGGAAAAGCGGGTTGGAAAAACCAGAAAAAACGGAGGCCTTTCGAAAGACTGAAATCTGGTGCTCAACACCAGATTTCAAGGCATTCTGAGCTGGGAAATCATCAGATTTCCCGGCGAATAATGCCGGTGTCTGTCGAAAGACCTCCGTTTTTTCTACGTTTTTCCACCGCTTTTCCACCGCTGCCCTGCGCATCACGCAAGACCACCGGGTGTGCGGCGGCGAGGCGTCCCCCAAATCCTTACTCTTCACACCGATGCAGCACAACCCCCGAAAGCGGCAGCAAATCCATCTCCAGTATTCCCGCCGGTGCCTCGATTTCCTTCTCCTCCGAAGAAAATCCCACCGCATCCGTCGCAAACACCTGCGTCAGCTTCGCCACCGAACTCCGGTTAATCCCGGTAAGCCACACCGGAATCTCCACATGCACCCTCTCATTCCGGTTATTAATCACCACAATTACCTGCTCCTCCTGATTAAACCGTCCATAAGAAAGCACATTATAATCATGGTACAAAAATTTCAGCGATCCCATCGCCAGCACCGGAAATCTCCGATGCACCGCAATCATTTCTTTATAGAATCGGATCAGCTCCTGATCCGCCTGTCCCCAGGGATACGTCCTCCGGTTATCCGGATCCGTAAACCCGACCTGGCCGGCCTCATCCCCATAATACAGCGTCGGCGCCCCCGGCCACGTCATCTGAATCACAACCGCCTCGCGCAGCACCGCCTTATTCGTATTCTCCGCAGCCGCATACGGCCCAACATTCGCCACACGCCCCACACGATGATTCGTTCTCGTGAGGAACCGCGAATGATCATGATTATCCAGCTCATTCATCGCCGTATACAGCGAAGGCGCATAAAACGCCGGCATATGATACGTCATCGCCCCGATAAAACTCTCACTGTTTCCGAGAAGTCCCTGGTTAAACTCATCACTGTGCTTCTCCATACCCGTGAGGAACCAGGAAACCGGCTCCATAAACGCATCATAGTTCATCACCGTATCCCACTCGTCGCCCTGCAGCCAGCTCATCGCATCGCCGTAGTGCTCCGCCAGAATAATTGCCTCCGGATTCGCCTCCTTCACAACGCGCCGGAACTCCTTCCAGAACTTGTGGTTAAACTCCGGGCTGTGTCCTAAGTCAGCGGCCACATCCAGCCGCCAGCCGTCCGCATTAAACGGCGGAGAAACCCACTTCGCGCCGATGCGCATAATATCCTCCATCAGCTTCTCCGAACCCTCGTAGTTCAGCTTCGGCAGCGTATCATGGCCCCACCAGCGTCATAAAACTCATTGTACGGCCAGCTATGCTCATTATAAAACTTAAAAAACGTGTGATACGGACTGTCCTGCGCCACATACGCGCCCGGCTCATAGCCCTTTCCGGCTCGTAAATCCGCTCGCGGTCCAGCCACTTGTTAAACGAACCACAGTGGTTGAAAACGCCGTCCAGAATCACCTTCATGCCGCGCTTGTGCGCCTCCTCCACCAGGTGGATAAACAGTTCATTGCTCGCCTCCAGGTTCGCCTTGTTCGTCACACGGTCAATATACCGCGTTGCCCGCGTATTGTCCTTGTCGCCCGGCCAGAGCAGATCGCCTTCGTCGGAGACAATCTTTCCGAAATGCGGATCAATATAGTCATAATCCTGAATATCATACTTATGGTTCGACGGCGAAACAAACACCGGATTCAGATAAATGACCTGCACACCGAGATCCTGCAGATAATCCATCTTGTCAATGACGCCCTGCAGATCGCCGCCGTAGAAATTGCGGACATCCATCTGCTCCGGGAAGCGGTTCCAGTCATCCACCTTGTTGACCTGCTCACCGATATAGCTGTACTCTCCCGTCAGCACATCGTTGGACGGATCTCCGTTGCAGAAGCGGTCCACAAAAATCTGATACATGACAGCGCCCTTCGCCCAGTCCGGCGTATGGAAGCCCGGGATAATGCCGAAAGAGTACATCTCCTGCAGCTCTCTTGTGACACCGAGCTTGTTGTAATAACAGACCACGCGGCCTGCCTGAATCTCAAAAAAATAGCGGATCGGCTCATTTCCGACCGGAATCTCGATCTCGTAATAATCAAAACCGTTCCGGACCAAACCGACCTGCATCTGTGCACGGGTGGAACCGCTGATGAAATAAACCGCATCTACATTATTTTTCAGGGTACGGAACCGGATCTTCACCGTATCGCCCGGGTTCGGCTCAAACGGAATCTGATACTGCGGGGATTCATCGCTGTAGAGCGCATGCTTGTTGAACATCGCCCGCATCTGTGACATATACTGCTGCATTCTTGTTTTATCCATGAACTAACGCCTCTGTCTTTCTCAATCATTCATTCCTTATATTTTACCCCACACCGCCATGTAATACAACCTTTTTCTGAACACATGTAACGATTGTGTTTATTGGATTTTTATATAGTAAAAGAGCCAGCGGGGTACGCTGGCTCTTTTGGAGAAGGTATTTCTCTTATGGGGTGTAGCAAAAACTATATAATGTATTGGGGGGTTTTTACAGTTATTATAGTACCATACGTCCCTCGAAAAGTCTGCACAAATCGCGATTTTTTTCATTTGATTCTTATTCAAAATAACGATGAATTTTTCCGGCGTTTCGGATTTTCTGTTTTAATTTGCACAAACGCCCGTAAAATCACAGAAAAAACCTGCAAAAAACTTTTTTGTTCTCTGCAGGTTTTCTATTGCAAATAAAAAGATATCAGATTTCTCCAGAAACTTCCGGTGCTGTTCCTGTCATCTGTGCTTCCTGCTCAAAAATGGCTTCGAATTCAGCACGGCTCAGCTTCTCTTTTTCCATCAGCTGCTTTGCGCACTCATGCAGCACATAGGAATGCTCCAGAATAATCTGTTTCGCCTGATCGTGGCATTTCTCGATCATCTGGCGGACTTCCTCATCGATGGCTGCGGCTACATTCTCGCTGTAGCTCTTCGTATGGCCCCAGTCGCGGCCGATGAAGACCTCATCCGAGTCGGAATCGTAAGCGACAAGACCAAGGTTCTCAGACATACCGTACTTCGTAATCATGGAACGGGCGGTAGCGTCGCCTGTTTGATATCCTGGGATGCGCCCGTTGTGATATCGTCGAAGATCAACTCCTCTGCCACACGGCCGCCGAGGCATACGGTGATGTACTGCATCATTTTGCCTCTCGTCTGGAACATATCGTCATTCTCCGGCTGCGGCATCGTGTAGCCCGCTGCGCCAGGACCTGTCGGGATAATGGAGATCGTGTAAACCGCCTCCATATCCGGCAGCATATGGAACAGGATCGCATGGCCTGTCTCATGGTATGCGGTGATCCGTTTTTCTTTATCCGAAATGACTTTACTGCGCTTCTCTGCACCGATGCCCACTTTGATGAAAGCAGACTTGATATCGGCCTGGCGCACAAATCTTCTGCGGTCCTTTGCCGCCATGATTGCTGCCTCGTTCAGCAGGTTCTCCAGCTCTGCGCCGGTGAAGCCTGCGGTCGTCTGCGCGATCTGTTTCAGATCCACATCCTCGGCCAGCGGTTTGTTCTTTGCATGGACTTTCAGGATTTCCTCACGGCCCATGACATCCGGCGGTCCTACAACCACGCGGCGGTCAAAACGGCCCGGACGGAGAATCGCCGGATCCAGGATATCGACACGGTTCGTCGCTGCCATCACGATGATGCCCTCATTGACGCCGAAACCATCCATCTCAACGAGAAGCTGGTTTAAGGTCTGCTCTCTCTCATCGTGGCCGCCGCCCATACCGGTGCCTCTTCGTCTTGCCACGGCGTCGATCTCATCGATGAAGATGATGCACGGCGCATGTTTTTTTCCTTCCTCAAACAGGTCGCGGACACGGGAAGCGCCGACGCCGACGAACATTTCCACGAAATCGGATCCGGAAATGCTGAAGAACGGCACGCCTGCCTCTCCTGCAACAGCTTTCGCCAGAAGGGTTTTACCGGTTCCAGGAGGGCCCACAAGAAGAACTCCTTTCGGGATTCTCGCGCCGACCTGTGTATATTTCTCCGGTGCTTTCAGGAAATCGACCACCTCAACGAGGTCTTCTTTTTCCTCTTTTAAGCCCGCAACATCGCGGAACAGGACTTTTTTGTCTTTGTCGGTGGACATATGGGCGTTGCTTTTTCCAAAATTCATCATTTTGTTTCCGCCGCCTCCACCGCCGCCCATGGAGCGGTTCATCATCGACATGCCGAAAAGAAGGATCATACCGAGCAGTAGGGCCGGCAGGACAGACGTCATGAAAATGCTGTCTCTCTGGACATTCTGTACGGTGTACGTTACATCAGCATCCTCCAGAAGGCTGATAGCTGCGTTTACGTCGGTCACATTGACCGTATAACTGTCACCGCCCTGCTCCCGTACCACAACGGAGCCGGTCGGCACTTCTTTGTTCTGGACAATCTGCGCGGATGTCACTTTGCCGTCTTTTACGGCGGTTTCAAATTTCTGCTGACTTGGGCTGCTGCCTGCGCTGATTTTTCCGGTGATATAGAACATGGCAAGCACGATAATCACCATAAACGCCGCGTAGAGTCCAAATCCACTGCGCTGTCTGTTCATATTTTCTTTTTACTCCTCGTCTTCGTGAAACTCCACTACTCCGATGTATGGAAGATTCCGATATTTCTGTGCGTAATCCAGACCGTAGCCTACGACGAACTCGTCCGGGATATCAAAGCAGGTATAATCTACTTTGACATCGCGCACTCTGCGCTCCGGCTTGTCGAGCAGAGTACACAGGTGTACGGATTTCGGATTTCTCTTTTTCAGGATGTCGATCAGATAGTAAAGCGTTCTTCCGGAATCGATGATATCCTCCACAATCAGAACGTCTTTTCCTTCCAGCGGCTGATCCAGGTCTTTTACAATACGGACAACTCCGCTGGACTTGGTGTCATCGCCGTAACTTGATACGGACATAAAGTCAAGGCTTACCGGCACTGTGATGCGTTTTGCCAGCTCGCACATAAAGAATACGCCGCCTTTTAAAACGCAGATCAGGTGCACTTCTTTTCCTGCGTAATCGCGGTTGATCTGGTCTGCTACTTCTTTAATTCGTCTGTCTACTTCTTCTTCGCTTAATAATACTCTGATTGTCTCTTTCATCTGTTTTCCTCCTTACCAACGCCAATCTGTATCTGCAGAACTGCTTTCGTGTCTTTCCCGACACGGCCGCTCTCTCCTCTGCGATACCCCACGACCCACCAGATCTCCGGTCCGTCGGCGAGCAGCAGAATGGAATCCCGCTCCTCTTTCGGTATCTTGGCATCAATCATATAATCTTTTAGTTTCTTTTTCCCGCCTTTTGCGGTTACTCTCAGATAATCTCCGCTTCTTCTCGTGCGGAGGACAAGACCGTCTTTTATTTTATCACAGTCAAAGCATTTCGTATACTTTTTTTCTTCAATTCTTTCGGGAAAAACCGATGTTTTTTTCACAATCGTGACTGGATTTTCTGCAAATGCGAGACTTTTTCCCTCTTCCCACCCGGCCGAACCGGAATTGGAACTTCTTCGCCGCTTTTCCTTTTCCGTTCTTCTTTTAAATGCACTCCCTGCTTTTCCAGGCGGAGCGTCTCGTATCCGCGCACGGCGGTGATTCCATACGGCAGGCAGACACTTTTTCCGACCTGCTTTTCAAAAAGTTCCCGCACAGATTCCAGATGCTCCCTGGTAAGATCCTTCCGTTTTCCCGCCAGCTGTTCCAGAACGCGCCGGATCACGTAGCGCTGCAGAAGAGGCGCTTCGCTGCTCACCGCATCACGCAGCACAACCGCATTTTTCTCTGCGGATGCATACCGCTCCATCAGCTGATCCGTCTGCTGCTCCAGATATTCCTCCGTTTCCAGCAGGTCCAGCGATGTCTGTGCCATATGCGCGGCAGTACGCGGATTGACCTCTTCGGTCAGATACGGCAGCACATGGTGGCGGATTCCGTTCCTCGTGTAAGCATCCTCTGCATTCGTGCTGTCCTCACACCAGGAACACTTCCGACTTTCCAGTTCCTGCCGGATCTCTTTTCGTCCGACGCAGAGAAGCGGACGGATCACATTCCCCCGCACGGGGCGTAAGGAGGCAAGTCCGGCCAGCGACGTTCCCCGTGCCAGGTGATGCAGCATCGTCTCCGCAACGTCATCCTGGTGATGGGCGAGCGCAATTTTCACTGCCCCCTGCTCCTTTGCGCACGCTGCAAAAACTTCCTGCCGCGCCGCGCGTCCCGCCTCCTCCGTCGAGAGATGCTTTTCTTTTGCGATCTTCTCCACGGGACAGGAATAGAGATAGAACGGAACATCATATTCCCGGCACAGATTTTCTGCAAATGCCGCATCCCGCCCGGCTTCCGCGCCGCGCAGGTTATGGTTGACGTGGACAGCCAGCAGCGAAAAGCCAAGCGGCTCCTGCAGTTCCCGCAGCAGATGAAACAGGCAGACGGAATCCGCGCCGCCGGAGAGGCCGAGCAGCACGCGTTCGCCTGCCGTTACCATATGATACTGTTCCATAAAGGCTCTTACTTTCTCTCGCATCCTTCGTTTTTACTCCTATTTTTTCCAGATTCTGGCGACCAGAACCGTCATATCATCGTGCGCGGCAGCCGCCGAGGCGCAGCACGCGTTCCAAAAGCTCCCGGGCAAATTCCCGCGGCTCGCTGTTTTTCACTTCGAGAAGAAGCTGCTTCATCTGCTCCGTCCTGTCCCCGGGCAGCGCGTCCAGCACTCCGTCCGTCATCATCACAAGGTAATCACCGTCGTACAGCTTTTTCGTTGTGGTATCAAAATCCGTCTGGGAAACGAGACCTGCGGCAAGACTGGTCGACTCCACAACCTCCACCCACGTATCCCGCCTAAGGAACGTCGGCGATGCACCTCCTTTCAAAAAGCTGCAGACGCCTGTGTAGAGATTAATCGAAGCAACATCAAACGTGGAAAACATCCCTTCCTTTGGCTGCAGCAGAAGCATCGAATTGATCATCCGTGCCGCCATGATCCGCGGGAATCCGGCGCGCAGGAACTGTTCAAACAGCTCCACCACCGTCTCGCTCTCCCTGTTTGCCTCGATCCCGGAACCCATGCCGTCCGACAGGCAGAGGACAAACTGGCCGTTTTCGCAGAGCACACTGTAATTGTCCCCGGAGATACTCTCCTGTTCCTTGGTGATGCGTCCCACACCGTAGAGAACCTGGAATTTCACATCCTCCTGAAACAGCACCGTCTGGTATTCTCCGCTTAAGACCTGTGCCCCGTCGCGTACCGCAACCATCGGGATTCCGCACAGGGAACCGATCAGTTCCGCCGTCTGGCGAAGCGTGATCCGGCAGTGACGGCCCGCTTTGACCGTCATATAGATCTGTAAATGCTCTTTCGGCCGCTCCTGGAGCCAGATTTTCTGGACGAAAGCCCCGTTTTTCTTCATCTGGCGGCAGATTTTTTCCGAGAGCTCGTCCGGCAGACTGTTGAGGCTGTACAGATCACACGCGGCGCGGTCCATAATCCCGGCGACTTCACTTAACTGTTCCGCCACCACGCGGCGGCTCTCCGCCACACGCCCCGACCAGAGCGCCGTCTGGCGTTCCTGCTGGTAGCGGTTCCAGAACAGTTCCAGAAAGCGGGAACCGTTCAGGCAGGAGGCATTCCATTCGCCTTTTGCACGGCTGATCTCGTCCTCATCCCCGTCGGCGATTGTCTGAAGAAGTTCCTGGCACCGCTCGCGCGTCAGGTTTCCGTACTGCTCCCAGCACCACGACGCCTTCGCACAGCGGCTACAGACTTCCTGCTGTTCTTTTTCCAGAATCTTGTCCACCCGGCCCGTCTCCGGCATCACACTTTTTGACGGCATCTGGTAAAAGCTCTCTGCCAGAACGCGGAACGAATCGGCGTAGTGCTCCATCTGCAGTTTCTGCGGATGATTGTCATAGACGGCCGCTTCCCGGCGGCTTCTTCTGGCTTCCAAAAAAATTTTAGCCATGTCCCCTGCTGACAGCAATGCGCCGATCAGGAACATGGCAATGATCCACTCCGGCATGTTCCGCTCCTCCTCTCTTTGTTCTGGACTTCAAAGGGGACTGCGAAATCATGCCCTTTCTTTATCTGTTTTGTTTATTTCGACTGGGATTCTTTAAATAAAATCTCATTATCCTTTACCATGCCAAGTTTTTCTCTTGCCGTTTTTTCTATGTACTCATCGGTCTGCATGTATTCTTTCAAGGCGGTAATATCATCGGTGCGCTGCTTCTCCTCTTCAATCTGGCTGTCCAGACTGGAAAGAGGGATGCATTTGCATTGACCTTCTGCTGAAGGCTGATTCCCTTTACGGTAAGGACTGCAACCAGGCAGCACAGGACTACGGTAATTGAGAACTCTGTTGTACGGCTCTTCTTTCTGACTTTTTTCTTTCGGCCAGAATTCTTTTCTTCCCTTTCTTTCATTCTTTTCTTTACCCTTGCTTTCTATTTTCCAACCGTCTGCAGCCAAACTATCTGTTGTTTTTCGTCCGCAGACTTGTTTCTTTTGTTCTTACATGTGTAGTTACATCTTACCGTTCTTCCCATGAAATTTCAACCTTTTTCTCCGTTTTTTCATACTTTTTACCAGCCATTTTCCTGGAAAAGCGAGGATTCGCCCTGCTTTTTTGATTCCCTTTGCCAGAAGTTCCGGAAGAAAGCGTCCAAACGATGCGTGGTACAATGCAGCGCCCCCAAGAATGCCGCCAAACAGATACCCACGGAGAATGCCGCTGTTCTCTCCGTAAATCCGTACAAACAGATACAGCGCTGCCGCAATCCAGTAGCAGAGGTCCTCTGCAGATACCGCCGCATGGCTGTGGCGGATCAGTTTCCGCGCTGTCTTGATCAGATCGTACCAGAACCCCAGGACTGCCCCCTGCCAGATGGAACAGGCGAGCAGAATCAGCTCCCGGGTGACATACGCACTCATTTTTACCGGAACAGCCGCGCAAGCGCAGACCCCTTCTTCTGCAGCGGCCCATGTTCCGTATAGACCAGGCTGTCGATGCTGCCTTCGATATCCGCCTCTCCCTTTTCCAGCTCCAGGCGGCCCACATGCAGCTCTTTTCCTCGGATGGTAAGAACACCGCAGACGGTCACGAGCAGAACTTCGTTCTCATCAAAGCTTTTCACATCCTGCACGCCGCCAAGAGAAAGTGTTTTCCGCTGTTCCAGCAAAAGGCGGTGCACCTGTTCGTTCATCTCCCCCATACAAAAAACCTCCATACAATGGTCTATACACCCATTATATGAAGGTTTTCTCTTTTTATTCGCTGCACATGAATCCTGCCGCACTTCTTATAAGTAGCGGTAAAGCTCCTGTGCTTCTTCTTTTTTCACGGTTTCCTGCACATTCAGCACTTCTACCCTGACGGATTTACTTCCGAACTGAATTTCCAGTACATCTCCTGCCTTGACCTGTGCGGATGCTTTTGCCGGTCTGTCGTTGACGAGGACACGGCCTGCATCACAGGCTTCATTGGCTACGGTACGCCGCTTGATCAGTCTTGATACTTTTAAAAATTTATCTAAGCGCATAGATTTTTACTTAGTTCATCATGTCCTTTAAAGCTTTTCCTGCTTTGAATTTCGGAGTTTTGGAAGCTTTGATTTCCATGGTCTCGCCAGTCTGCGGATTTCTTCCTTCTCTTGCTGCTCTTTCGGATACTTCGAAGGTACCAAAGCCTACCAGCTGAACTTTCTCACCTTTCTTTAATTCTTCAGATACTACATCGATAAATGCTTTTAAAGCAGCCTCTGCATCTTTTTTGGATAAATTTGTCTGCTCAGCCATAGCTGCAACTAATTCTGTTTTGTTCATGAGTTTTACTCCTCCTGTATCTTACATTTGTTTTTTACATGGTACGCGGGCCCGCTGATACACACGACCTGCCCTGCCGGCTGTTTTTCTTCCGGATGATCAGTCTGTTACGTTGACCGGCTTTTTCGCGTAGCTGTATATATTTATATACTAATGCGTCTCTCTTGTCAAGAAAAAAGTCCCCCATACCAGCGGTTTTATGGCGATTTCTGCCCAAAACAGACTCTTTTCCACCGCACGGTTAAAAGAAGGATCCCTTAACAAACCGCAGCCAGTCTGCCTGCTGCGCATTGAGTGTTTTTAGTTTCTCCGTATTCCGCCCGGATATCCACGATTTTCTGCTTCCGTAGTAGCGGTTTGCCAGTTTCCAGTATTTCCACGGATAGGAAGATAGAGGCGGAGTGTCTCGATTTCCCCCTCATCGAGCGGCCGTCTGGCGCTGTAGGCGTTTAAGATCCGTTCTGCCGCGCGCTCGCTCCAGCCGTGTTTTTCCAGAATTTTCCGCATAAAATAGCCAAGATCTGCCACCTGGAGATCGAAGTTCCACTTGTCGAAATTGACCGCCGTTTCGCCTCTGCCGTTTTCCAGCAGAATATTGTGCTGGCTGAATTCCCCGTGCAGACGGCGCCTTCTTCGTCCGCCCGCTGCCGCAGTTTTTCATAGGAAGAAGCTTTCATTTCCGCGGCCGCCCGCTCTCCCTGTTCCAGATACGGACCGGCGCTTGCCAGCAGCAGTTTTTCGAACTCATTTTTCTTCTTTTTTGTCTGCAAATACTTTCGGATCTTTCGAATTTCCACATTGTGGCGGATGCACTCCTCCACGATGGATTCCCTCCGGTATTCCATTTTCACCGGCAGATGAGCTGCCGTATGTAGCCGCGCCAGCGCGTCCGAGGCGCGGATAAGATCCTCACTGTTTCCCGTCTCACATTCCCGGCCCGGTACCAGTTCCGCACAATGTACGTTCCTCCGTCGTCCCCGCGCGTTGCAAGCGCTCCCTCTTCGTTCCGCAGAATCTGATCGCACCGCAGGAGCCCCGACTCCGTGATGCGGCACTGTAGAAGATACCGCTGCTCCAGTTTTTCCGCCGCCGTCCCGAACTCGCTGATCAGCTTATCCCCCTGTTCGGTGTGGCACAATAAAGCGCCCCGCACCCGCATTGTGCCGGAAGCCGTAAGACCGTAATGGGACAGCACACTCAATCCATAATCATACAAGAGCCTGACTCCTTTCCCTGTTGTGATCGTTTTTGGGGTCACGATTCAATGTATGCGTATCCGCCTGTGCCATGCATACTGGTTTCTGTTTTTTCTTTCATCCCAAAAGCTATGTTGAAAGTGTTTTCTTTTTCTCTTATTTTATTGTTTTTAATTTCACCGCATGGTAAAATATTCCAAACTTGACAGGATGAAAAACACCTGTTATGGGGTTCTCTAAAATCATTTTATTTTAAGGAGGGTTTTTATGATTTTCTTACCACAGCCATCTTCCCTTTCCTACGGAGAGGGCACCTTTACAATTCACTATGACAGCCGCATTTTTCTCGATTCCGAGAGCCCGGCTGAGCTTTTTTCTGCAGCACAGCTTCTGCAGCAGGAGATTGAGACACAGACGGGATTCCGTCCTGCCATCTGCCGCCGTCATCAGCCGGTGGGATCACACTTGATCTATCTGACTGCCTCTCCGGAATTATCCCGTGAGGCTTATACCCTCGCTGTCACACCGGAAAACATCACGATCTGCGGATCTCTGGAAAGCGGCGTTCTCTACGGCGTGCAGACACTCCGTCAGATGATCCGCCAGGCAGGTGCTGTTCTTCCAACCGTCCTGATCTCCGACAAACCGGCCATGGAAAACCGCGGCTTCTACCACGATGCGACCCGCGGACGTGTTCCGACGCTTTCCTATCTGAAACAGCTTGCCGACACCTTGAGCTTCTATAAAATCAATCAGCTTCAGCTCTACATCGAGCACAGCTATCTCTTCGACGATCTGACCGAGATGTGGCGCGACGATACGCCGCTCACTGCAGAGGACATCCTCGAGCTGGACCGCTACTGCAAGGGACTTGGCATTGATCTCGTTCCGTCACTTGCAAGCTTCGGCCATCTGTACAAGCTGCTCTGCACGAAATCGTATGCACATCTGTGCGAACTGGAAGGCTCTGCTTCGGCTCCGTTCTCCTTCTATGACCGCCAGGCGCACCATACGCTCGATATCACAAACCCGGAGAGCCTCTCCCTTGCCAAACACATTCTTTCCGAATATATGCAGCTCTTCTCCTCGAAGTATTTCAATCTCTGCGCGGATGAAACGTTTGACCTCGGAAAAGGGGCTTCCCGCGCACTCGCCGAGGAAAAGGGAACCACCGTCATCTACACCGAGTTTGTGACAGAGCTTGCCAACTATATCACTGAATCCGGCCGCACGCCGATGTTCTGGAGTGATGTCATCAGCCAGGAGCCGGAAGTTTATCATCTCCTGCCGAAGAACCTGATCTGCCTCCACTGGATTATGCGTCAAATGTTTCATCGGAGCGTCTGACCCGCCTTGCCAATTCCGGTGCCGAGCATCTGTATGTGTGCCCGGGCGTACAGGGATGGAACCAGCTCATCAACAAGTATCATGAGGCGTATGAAAACATTTCCAGAATGGCGCGCTACGGCCACGAATGCCATGCGATGGGACTTCTGAACACTGACTGGGGCGATTACGGCCACATCAATCACCCGGACTTCTCCCGCATCGGCATGATCTACGGCGCGGCGTTCTCCTGGAATGCAGACATTCTGCCGGAGGAGGAAATCAACCGCCAGATTTCCGTGCTGGAATTTGGTGATGCTTCCGGAAAACTCGTTTCCGTGCTCGATCTTCTCTGCCATCAGGATGCGTATCCGTGGCGCACTGCCGTTATGGTACAGGAAGCACTCGAACTGCATCAGGACAAAGAAGAGGCTGCCGAACTGCTCCGCTCCTGCGCGGAAGGCGATGCGGATGCAGCAAATGCTTCAATCGACGCGCTCTGCGCCGTTCTGTACGAGAAAGCCGGCACCGTCCGCCCGGAGAACCGTCCGATGATCTATGCGTACCTGCTCGCCGCAGACGGCCTGAAAGTGCTGAACCGCCTGCTGCCGTTCCTGCGCGCTTCCCTTCTTTCCGAGGCACTCTGCCGGAGAAAGAAGACTGTTTTGCACTCGCCGGAGATCTCGAACGGTGGCTGCACAGCTATAAAGAGCTGTGGCGCACCGTCTCCAAGGAGAGCGAACTGTACCGCATTGCCCATGTGTTCTGCTGGTATGCGGATCTGCTGCGTGATCTGAACGCATAAAACCAGTAAAAAACAAAAGAGAGCCGGGGACGGATTGTTCTGTCCCCGGCTCTCTTTTGTTTGCCGTTTTGGCTTTACAGCAGTGTTTTTACGTACTCTGTCAGGTATTCTTTTGTATTCTTCGCCGGATCTTTCATCACTTCTTCCAGCGCCGCGTTCAGGCATTCGCCGATTTTCGGGCCTTTTGGGACACCGAGTTCCATCAGATCTTTGCCGGAAACGGCCAGCATTTTCAACGTAAAGCAGTCGCCGTTATCGAGAATTTCTCTGACGCACTCCCTTACCTTTCCGATCCGTTCCAGGGTTTTCTCCCGCTGGTACAGGCTTTTGGCCATCGTATCGGCTTCCTGCACGATCATCAGTTTTTCAAACAGCTCCGGGCCGAGTTTGTTCAGAATAAGGCGGATCACCGGTTTCTCCGGAGCCATGCGGCAGTCATGCCAGCGGATCAATGCTGCGACCTGGCGGATGGTTTCGTTGTCGAATTTCAGACGGCGCAGAATCGCTTTCGCCATTTTCTCCCCCGCCGGTGCGTGGCCTTTAAAATGATCGATGCCGGCCTCATCCGTTGTGCGGCACGCCGGTTTTGCAATGTCGTGGAGCAGCATCGTCCAGCGCAGAATCGGATCTGCCGGAACGTGCTGCAGAGCGGCAATCGTGTGCTCACCGACATTATAGCAGTGGTGCGGATTGTTCTGCGGCGTTTTCATCAGTTCATCAAACTCCGGCAGCACAATTTTTGTAATACCCGCCTCATAGACGGCCTCCATGTACTCCGGCCGCTTCGAGATCAGCAGTTTATTCAGTTCCACACGGATCCGCTCGGCGCTGATTTTTTCAAGCGTCGGCGCGAGTGCTATGATGGCATCCAGTGTTGCCGGATCGAGTTTGAAGCCGAGCTGTGCGGAAAAGCGGAGGGCACGCAGGATCCGCAGTGCATCCTCACTGAACCGCTCGGTCGGATTTCCGACACAGCGGATGACTTTGCGCTGTAAATCCCTGATTCCATCGAACAGATCCACAAGCCCCTCTTCGTTGTTGTATGCCATCGCATTGATCGTAAAATCACGGCGGCGCAGATCCTCGGCGAGGCTGGAGGTAAAGACCACTTCTTTCGGATGGCGGCCGTCCTCATACTCTCCGTCGATGCGGTACGTCGTGACCTCGTGCGCGCCGCTTCCGGCCAGAACTGTTACCGTTCCGTGCTCCAGTCCCGTATCCACGGTGCGGTCAAAAATTTCTTTTACCTGCTGTGGGGAAGCAGAGGTTGTAATATCCCAGTCGTCCGGCTCCCGCGCAAGAATCGTATCGCGCACACAGCCTCCGACCGCGTACGCCTCGAAGCCTTTCGCATGCAGGGAATCGATTACCATATTTACGCTTGGCGGCATTTTTATCTTCAAATTTGTTATCTCCTTTTTCTAAATCTGCTTTTCCAGTATAGCAGTTTCCTTTTTTTCCCGCAAGTGTGGTTGCGGTTGTATTTTGGGAATTGCATGTGTATAATAGAGGTTAATAAAATTCGAAAGGGGATTTACATTTTTATGAAACTGGATCGTTACCGAAAATATGTCCGGACCGGCGTTACTGCCTTTCTGGTACTTGCAGCGTCCATGATTTTTTACTACCTGCTCTTCCACCAGACTTCTGTGCGGACCGCCTTTCACAATGTCCTCGACATTCTCTCCCCCTGATTGCAGCCCTGATTCTCGCCTATGTGATCAGCCCGATCATTAACTTCATAGAACAGCGGATCATCGCCAGACTCTTTGCCCGGCACGGAAAAACACAGTCGGTACGCTGCAAAAGCTTGTACGGGCGCTTTTGATTCTTCTGACGTACGTCGCCATGCTTTTCGCGCTGTACGGACTCATTGCGACCCTGATCCCGGAGCTG
>ENA-OQIR01000097-OQIR01000097.1-human-gut-metagenome-genome-assembly--contig:-NODE-97-length-38562-cov-2.326499_pt1 | contig 38562 bp, 50 predicted proteins | sample MGYA00242580_ERZ504745 | MGnify/ENA primary metagenome ERZ504745 (study PRJEB26092, sample SAMD00036214) | human gut metagenome | host: Homo sapiens | study: EMG produced TPA metagenomics assembly of...
GGAAATAACAAAAGCCTTAAAAACTTTAAAGCCTAATCAGCTTGAAACAATTATAAAAGTAATTACTACTTTTCAAGAAAATAATCAAGGTAATAAATAAAGGTCGAAAGCCAAAGTTTTCCGACCTTTATTTATATCTACTTAATATAGAGGTATTCCAAATCCATAAATCTTAGAATATCCTAACGGATAACTGTTTTGCACACAACTATCATTAGAATTTCCTTCAATCGTGTAAATTTTTCCGTTCTCTACTTTCTCTACGATTCCTACATGTCGATCAAGCTATCTCCGTCCCAATTAAAGAAAATTATATCACCGGGGTTTGGTATATAAGTGTTGTCCTGCCATTGTCCCCGCTCTTTAAACCAAGGCACTCCCTGAGAAGTACACCCAGAAAATTTAGGAAGTACACCGCTTTCAATATATCCACACTGATCAGCGCACCAAGATACAAAACAGGCACACCATTCTACTCTGTTACTAAAACCATACCACGACCAATAAGGCTCTCCCCCTATATTTCCTACCTGCGATAAAGCAACTGCTACAATATCATTATTTCCTATTCCATAAAGCACCTGCGACCATAAGGGATCGTTTTCTTCCATAAGCAGTTGACGAAGCTGCCCCCTTTGTGTACTGTTAAAGTTATATTTTTCTGCCATTTCGTCAACTGTCTTATGGCTAACTGATATATACAAATATACCCTTGTTACTATTATTTCTTCCTCAAGATATTTCCATGACCATCATCATTTTCTATAATAACTGTTTCCGTTTTACTCTCAGTATCATAAGAAATCTGATTCATCTCCCAAAAGATATTTTTTAAAAGATTTTTCTTTTCTTCGTCCATAGTTGCAACTTCTTGTGCTCCCATAGGATCACCAGTAGTTTTAACAGCATATACCGACAGCACTTCTTTCCAAACCGCTCGCGAACCTGACATTTCCAGTATGTCATAACTGTTTGCACTCTTTATTTCTTCTAGTCTTTCCTGATAATCACTATTGATTTCCTGTACTGCTGTCTGCACGGTCATTCCATTTCCTGTATCTTCGCCAGAAAAGAATATGCCATAGCAGGAACCAATAATTAAGGCAATCAAACAGATAACTAAGATGATGATTACAGCAACCCAGCCTCCCGCAGCAATAGCGGCAATCAATGCTTTTGTTGCGGCTATAATTGCCTTTGCTGCCAACATAATCGCTTTGATTGCCGCTTTCAGTGCTGTAATAGTTGCTTTTGCCGTAGCCCGTGCTGCTTGTGCCGCCATTTTCGCCGCTCGTGCTGTGGCCTGTGCTGTTTTTTGTGCGACCTTTGCTGCCTGTTTTGCCGTTTTAACACTTGCTTTCGCAGTATGTTCTGCTGTTTTTATTGTTTTCTGTGCAGTCTTTACCGTGCCTTTGACGGTACTTTTAACTGTTTTATTTCCACGATCTATCGTTTTAATGCTAGTTCTTGATTTATCAATTAACTGTCGCACCTGTTTCTTGACTTGCCGAGTCGATTGATCTTGTAAATTCCTTTTTAATTTAGAAAATCCAGCTTTTGTGCCTTTGACCCCATATTTTCCTAACCCGGCAGCAACATGTGCCGATTTGTGCGCTCCTTTATCTGCTGCATTAGACACACGATTAACAGCGTATTCCACTGGAGAGTTATCATCGGGAAGCAATTCCTCCTCGGCTTTATCTTTAGTACGGACAAAAGAATTTTTCATACGACCAGAAATAATGGCTGTTTTATCAATCGTTTTTATTGTACCCTTCGCAACATTTTTAATTTTTATATTTGGCATTTATATCATCGCCTTCCGCCTTTCCAGTTCTTGTTTCAATGTTGTGAAAAAAGTTTACCGCAAAGTGTTCCACCCTGTTCCTGCCATTCTTTTTCAAATTCAAACCTCCAGGCTAACTCCTTAACGGAATAATCCTTTCGGAATTGCCGCCATGTGGTATTATCCCATTTTTGAAGTTGATTCCACAAAGGGGGAAAATTAAAATAAAGCTGTCTAAGTTCGTCTAATCCTTGAAGCGGACAGCACCAACAAGAAACACGATGAAACAGCTTGTACAAGCCGCCCCAATCAAACCCTTTTTCGTAACAGTAGTCAAGGCAGTCTTTCTCCGTCATGTTCCATTCCACAAGCGGGTAGCATTTATTTCTAATTCGTTTTCTCTCATCGGCGGCAATACCGATATATTCAACCAGTTCATACTGTTTTCGTAAATCCCGCAGATAAGCAGATGTTATACGAATTTTTAACATACCAGTACACCAGCGATTGCGCGGGCTGGGCCAGCTCATGCCAGCATATTGTTCTAATACCGGATTTTTACGTTGCGGGTGATATTCAAAAAAATAGTATTCAAAATTACGGGGTGCTTTCAGCCATGTAATTTTCTGATTGATATACTTCTCTAGTTTCCTCAAATGCTCATACATCTGTGGAAACTCCAAGCCAGTGTCACAAAACAAAATTAAGTCTACAGGACAACTTTCCTCTAACATACGTAATAACATTGCTGTTGAATCTTTTCCTCCAGATAGCATAGCTACATGCTTTTTAGGTTTCATTCTGTTTCCTCCCTTTTGAATCAGAACATATCTTTTTTGCGACAACGACCATTCTCCCGTTTGTTCGGCTATATTCACAGGTAGACAAAGTAATCAATTTATCTCCATATTTAGCAGTCGCGCCGGTATTGTACAAAGAAAGTTCTGTGCATTTTGAAACATATTCATTAAAAGTAGATTCACTGCCTGCATTAACAAAATGATAATAAGAAAATCCCTGTTCTGAGTAAACCGTAGTTTTAAAAACAGAGATGATCTCATATTCTCCAAAACTGCCGAGCGTATCAAAGCGAATTGTTCTATGCGCCTTATAAAAATCTTCATCTGCGTATCTGCATAAATCAGAAAACATAGAGCCGTTATTCATATGGTGTCCGTAAATCACAATATTGTCGGAAACGTCTATATCACAGTTCTCCGCTATGTAGGGCACCCCATATCTGCTATAGGATTTATCAAAGGCGTGCTTTAAGTAAAAATTAGGTTTTTCCTTTGTCTGCATAACAGGATAATCAATCCGTGTTCCTTCAATGGTGATCCAACCAATCAAGTCGTGATTTTTTTCATAAACTGCGGCATATTTCTCAAATGGTGATTTTTTTGCTCTGATTCTGTAAATCTTTTTCTACAAGCTCTGTAACCTGTTTGAATACTCTGGCACTTTGTTTCTGATCCTGATATTCACTAAACAACATAATACTGGAAAACAGAAAAAGGGCGGCAAAAATTGCCGCCCCTATTATTATAAGCCTTTTTCCCATTTGTTTTTCTCCTTTCTACCGCACCTGTTCTTTCTGGATAGGTGAGCGCACTTTTTCTGAAAATGTCTTTTTAATATTGTTTAATTCTCCTTTTACTGATACTTTTTCTTCTGTTTTTGTATCCTTACAAATCTTATTTATGAAGTCATCAGTTTTGCATTTCATATTAAAAAAAAAATATATGTCCACACGACTCAGTGGCATAAATTAAATCTGCTCCGGCACCTGCGTCATTTCTCAATTTCTCACTTGCCGCCGGTTTTCCTACTAAATACCGCATGAAATTTTTAAAATGTGCACCAATCTCATGCAGTTCCTGTTGTGCTGACTTTAAATGTTCGGCATGTTGAAACATTGAATCAGAGGCATGGGCAAAGCATCTCGCATATGAGAAAGCAATTCAGGAACTTTTAGGGCATTCATCATCTGTAACAGTGTTGAATGTCCTTTTTCTCGAAATGTTTTTACAGCATTATCCGCAAAATTAACCAGCTTGACTTTGGTAACAGAGATCATTGTCCTAGCCTGTTGAATTTTTTCCTCAATGCTTGAAATAATGTTCTGACATTTATTGCGGAATTTTCGATCATTCATTCGTTCTAGTGCCTTGTGCATATTTTCGATTTCCTCTGACATCTCGGACAATTTGTTTTCCATATTTTCAATATAGCTTACTAGGGACTGTATTTCCTCTTTCTGTTTGCTTAAACCATTTTGCTCTAATACTGTATATAAGTCTAGGATTTGAGGGTGAACACTCAAATTCATGACTTGTTCTTCCATAACTATCTCTCCTTTTCCTTGCGATTCCGAACACTTTTCCTGACATCTTCCAGCGTGGGGAGTTTTTTGTAATCCTCTAATGTTCCTTCCACAATCATCTTCTCAATTTGCTCCAAGCTTCCTCCAGCTTTCAGTACCTTTGCCGCCTCTCGCATTTCATAAGGATATAAGCACAAGGCCGAATTAGAAAGACTGACGAGTTTTTCGGCAGTTGATTTCCCAAAATCCTGCTTGATAAAATAGAATGACGCATAGTAGGAATCCAGCCATACGGATACCGCCTGTTCTGTTGGAAGGGGCTTAAAATCCAGATATTGTTCCGATTCAACACATTCTTTCGCCCACTGAATCCATGTTTCAATACTCTCTGTGGAACAGCCGTCCAATAGCCGCCCTACATCTCGTATAAATTTTTCTGGTTTCATACGCTATCCACCGTCCTCTTTATTGGCACTGCCTGACCCCCAAATACGCCCTCGCCGGCTTAGTTGTCATAAGCTGATATAATTTTGTGTTTTTCGGAAAATGGTTAATAAACGGGACAAGAACACTTCCATACTTGATTAACCCACACCCCGCGTCGGCATTGGTCACATAGCTCATCTGTTCATCGGATATATTGAGCAGCTTTGCCAGCTTAGTCCGGTCTGACGCGGCCTGATTTAGCATGATAACAAATTCAGAGTTAGACAGCATGGTACTCGCCTGTACGGAATCCAACAAATACTCTACATTCTGCGTAATGGCTGTGGGATAAGCGCCCCGTTTTCTGAACTGCCTCCATGCGGAATTAAAGAAAATTCCGCTTTGCTCATTTTCAAACACTACATGAAATTCGTCGATAAAACGTGAGTACGTTTGCCGCATTTCCAGTTCAATGTTACCCTATTTAAAATGGTATCCGTAATTACTAAAAGTCCTGTAGCTTTAATTGTGCCCCTAAACTATGAATATCAAATACCACAATACGGTTATCAAGATCAACCGTGCTTTCTTTTCCAAAAATATCAAGGGAACCGGTTGTGAATAGCTCTAAAGACAATGCGATCTCTTTCGCTTTCCTTTCTGGCTGCTCCAACAACTTATTACGCAGATCACAAAGGGTAGCTGCCCTTCCTGTTTGCTCCGCTTCTTGATAAACTAAAGCTGTACAACGGTCTATAATTGATTTATGCTGCGGGCCAACTCCCCGTTTATCTATCTGTTCAATCAACGACATGACAAATTGAGATTTCTCCACAATCGGATTGTTTTCACCATATCCATCAACCATGTACATCGCATTAAGCCGATCCTTCCCGCCTGCTGTCATACGAATGACTGTAGAAATATCCCAGCTCAAAGCCTGAATCAACGGCACAAATTCACCCTCTGGATCACAGATTAAAATATCATCATTCGTATTTAAAATCAGAAATGTAATCAATTCTTTTACACTAAATGATTTCCCCGATCCGGGAACACCGAGCAGAAAAGCCGATTGATTCAAAAGATTTTCTTTGCTGCACAAAATCAAGTTATGGGAAATCGCGTTTTCACCATAATAAATTCCCCCATCATCTTGAATCTCTTGTACTTTGAAAGGCATAAAAACCGCAAGTGATTCCGTGGTTAAGGTGCGAAACGCATTGATTTTTCGTGTTCCAATCGGAAGTACCGTATTTAAACCGTCAAGCTGCTGAAATTTGAGGGTTGCAAGCTGGCACATATGCTTTCTCGCTACAGACAAAATGGCCTCGGTATCACTGTCAAGCTGTTCCTTACTATCGGCAGAAATCACCATAGTAATCACGGCAAACATCATGCGCTGATCTCTGGTAGTTAAATCGTCCAGAAATTCTTTCGCCTCTTTCCTTTGCAGTTCCATATCATAAGGGACAACCGCAGAAAAGTTATTATTGGCATTTTGCCGCCTTTGCCAGTTCGTAATGTTGGTTTCTATGCCTAAAAGACGGTTTTCCACTTCTCGTACTGCTTCATCGGTAGGGATAGGGACCACATCAATCGACAACATCATATTGCGGTTAAAATCCGTCAATTCCGTTACCATACTGTCCTTGATATAGGAAGCATAATCTTTCAAAAATAAAACCCGGCAATACTTTTCACCGAGTTTTATATAATCACTATTTTTTTCTATCGAATCCGGGCAAATATAGTCTTTAAAATCATGACCTTTTTTCATCATATCCTGTGGGTCAAAATAAAAATCGGCTTCTTCTCCTTGACGGTAAAAATCATGAAGTACCCGCAGTTTTTCCTCTGCGTCCAATTCCTTACATTTTGAACCTAGCACAGCAAAATGGGAAATTAAATCAGCACCTACACGGGCAAAATATGTCCGCGCTTCTTCAACATTCTTTTTATTGACTGAAATGGTAATGTATTTTTCCTGAATGATTCTATTGCCTCCCATAGCTTTATCCAAAAGCATTTGGTTATACTCTTTCCGGTATTCGTCCCGAAAATCGTCACGCATAGGCATAAGGATTGATTGTTCAAAGTTTGCCTGATTCAAACGGCGGTTATTGATCGTAATTTTAGTAGATGCACCTGAATCCAGACTATTGAGTAACTCTGAATAACTTAAAAACATTGCTTCTTTATCTTCCCGGCTCGCTACAAAATAATTGATGTCTGTAATTGGTAGGTTTTAGAGAACTTATTCCCGGTCATAAAAATACCATCTTTCCAGATACGCCGAACCGGGATTGTATCCTGCACCCTTCGGGGAACAGTATAGCGTTCCCGATCCTGCTTAAACAGATTTTTTAATGTCCTAATCATGTCTTTCCTCCCTATTATATTTTTTTAATCGTATCTTTAAGAGCTTCATAATAAAGGGTAGAAGATTCAAAACGGATTTCTTTCGGTTCGATAATTTCCGAGCGCAGCCAAACCCATATAAACTGTTCCGCTTTCATGCCATGATAAGTAATAAAGCCCAACATGGCAAAAGGTGCAGCGCCCAGAATACAAATCCACGAAAGAGTTTCTAAACCCAAATAGGGACGCAGGATAAAATAAAGGCCCACGGCTACGCCGCAGGCAGAATGGAAAAGACAAATTGCCGCATACTCAATCCGAAAAACATAGATTCAGTATAGTTGCGAATTTCCCGATTGATTTTTACTTCCATATATATTCCCCCTGTTATTGTTATCGTTCTTGCCCTTTTTGCCATTTGATTTTCGCTTTTTCTTTATCATACAAGGCCATAATGTCCTTGCCATTATAACCGGTTTCTTCTTTCAAAGATTCTTTTGTGATATAATTTCGCACACAGTATTCTAAATACTTTTGCATACCAGCTTTATGTTCTATTTCTTCATGATAGCTTTCCTCTATCTCGCACCATATTCCATTATGGCATACAGATGTAGCCCAAAGTAAATCATAGCCACACTCCAAATGGTCAAACAGTTGTGAATCATAACTGGTATCTTCAAAGTCCCAAGTAGAAACAAATCTGGCATTACTCATTTGCTGTAAGGGATAAAAATATATAATCCCATCGTAATTAGAAGCATACGCAATCACATCTTTCGATTTAGAACAGTTCCCTTTTCCTAAAAGATATTCCATTTGAAAATTATCTTCCTCAGACATATCACTTTTTCGATTTTCCTGATATTCTTCTGTACGCTTCAACATTCGTTTTGAAAGCCTCAACAATTTTCAGTATTGATATTCATAATATGTTCCTCCTTATTTCCCGATCAACGATCTGGTGCATCTTTCTTTACAGGTTTTGGCTGTAGCTCTCTTGGACTTTTTCCATTCTCAGGACAAATAAAATCAATCCGCCTGCCGCATAAATCGCATTGTCATTAAGTTGCCTCTGCCATGCCTGCTCTCTAGGGGACCAATGAAAACCATACGATTTTAAAATCCGCCGTTGCTCATCATTCGGTTTTTCATCAAACAAAAGTTGCAAGCGGTTTTCCTCCCTGTTGGCAACAGCCTCGCCGCCCTCAAACTTCCAGCCCACGAAGCCCGTTTCCTCCCGGCGTTCCAATATGGCAATTCGTTTTTTCAGACGGTTGATCTCCGCATTATTCTGTGAAAGTTCATAAGGGGCATAGGGAACAGTTATCCATGAATAACTGTTTTTTACTGTCTCGTCGATATTCGCCGCCTTTTCATCAGAAATACCTTCAAATCCTTTCATCGTACCGTTTTTGCGGTAATAGGAATTTACCGTTTTCATATAGCTTTGGAAATTTTGCAGTTTTTCTAACTTGCTTTTCAACTTCGTGACCGCTTCGGGGTCATCGCTGGAAATGGCGGTATTTTTCTCGGCAGCCTCTGCCTTGCTGCGGTAATAATCTGCTTTCTGACCTATCTCAACAGATTTTCCCATTTTTCCCCATGCACGGTCACGATAATTTTTGTCGGATCTATAAGAATGGTGATCCGGCATAAGAGGCTGTCCAATAGGAATAGCGCCAATCATCTTGCTGGATTCCTGTGAAAGACGGGTACTTTCCTGTTCAAACCTTTCCGCTTTTTCGTTGTAGTAGTCAATTCTTCTTTGCTTCTTTTCTTCGTATGAGTCATAATAGTTTACTCCTTATCAACAAATAATTTGAATTTCAAATATTTTTTGCCTAACGCTCCATTTCCCGCTTTTTCTTGGGTTGTTCAAGCTGAGTGAGATAGGGGATAAATTCTTCCTCACCCTCAATAATGCTGTATTCCGAACGCAGAATAGGGTGTGTTTCACGTTTTTGGCGCCGCCTAATCAATTCGATGGCTTCTTCTTTCGATGACATACTTCCTTGTTGCATTCCGTCTTTGAAAACATAAAATCGCTTCATTGATATTCTCCTTTACAGTCCCATCATTTCCCGTACAATGCGGTCGGCCATTTTCACAGCCCCGACTAGAACAAGCATATTAAAAATCAACTCCCCGACGTAGCTCCATACCTGTGTTACAGCCGCCGCATTTGGACTTATCGCAGGCGGTGAAGCAGCAAACAAGGAAAAGATAATACAGCCGAGGACAATAATTGCTCCCTCCAGACACACCGCAGCATAACTCTTTATAAAACTCTTTCCAACATGCTGCGTAGGTTCTCCGGCAAATGTTGAAAGAGGAACTGGGGCAATCGCTGTATAAAGGTACAATTTGAAAAAAACGCCCGTACACTGTCATTATCATAATAAAGGACAGGATAACAATAAACAGGCTTCCGATCAGCGTCACAGCCCATAATGGTATTTGATCCCAAAAGTCACTATTTTCAACAGCATTAACAATTTCCTGTGGTAAAATAGTTTGCTGTGCCGCACCCAAACCACCAGATGTCATGATTGTTGAAACCAACCCCTGAACAATATTAAATAACGCCAACATCAATTCCAGCCCATAGGTCACAACTCCTTTTGCAATGGCGAAGCGTATAAATAATTTTAAGGCGTGCTCTGGTTTACGAACCTCCGCAAACGATCCACACGTCTTAACGATCCCCACAACAAAAAACAGCACTAATAAAGCCAAGCCTATAGCCTGTACTGCACCATGTATATTTACGATAACATTCCAAATCGTCCCACCCTTAAACTGCTGCGGTGATTGTGTAATAAGCTGCCAAATCTCAGTTAATTTTTGATTCCAAGTATTTAAAGCATTTTCTAGGTTTTGCACCACCCAATTATCTGACATTTACAAACCTCCTTTCCTCGCAAATTTAACTATTTTAAAGGACAAGCATATAAAAATGGCCTACCGCTCTTGCTATTTATCCTCCTGTAATTAAGCTTAAATTTCTTTTGCAAAAGTAATAACAACTCCGCCAGCAAGGGTTAGAAAGCCGTTAGCACGCTGGGACGGATCATGGGATTTCAAACTCAACCCGATCTGAACTACACCGAAGCCTAACAGGATCATACCAATCGCGCGAATCAAACCAAAAATAAAATCTGAAAGGTTATTGATAACGGCTAACGGGTCGCTTGCCGCAAACACAGTAGTACCAAAACTGCAAACCGACAGTGCTATTGCTGCATATACCGCAAATGCCTTTTTGCCTTTCTGCCCCAATTTTAGAGAATGCGTTTCCTTGTTTGGTTTCTTACGAAATATATTCATGATATAATTCCTCCTTTGTGATTTGGAAAATGGTTTGTATCTCCTCATCAGATAAAATTTCAAATGCCATTTCAAAATTGGATTGCTCAAATTCAAACGGATTTTCTACAAATGACATACTAGCTACCACATACTGTTTTCCTCCGTGTTCATAAGGACGGGCATTTCCATCAGTTGTGTACCGTATATTCGGGTGCTTCAACAAGTCGTATTTCTCGTCCACTAATGGACGTTCGCCACGGATAAACAACAAAGCTAAATTGTTATCGAGCATACGCACTTCATCAGGGGTCATCAATTCCCTGCCTGTGATCTGGTTATTTGTCGAATAGTTTCCGGAATGCCCGGTACTTTTCCCATAGGTATCTAACCAAACAGTCGATTTTCCCAGATAGCTTTCAGAAATCAGCTTATGGGTGCTGGTTTCATTTCCTCCAAGATAAAGAAATTCATCACAGTTTCCGGCGATAGATTCCCATTCTTTTTCAAATAAAGCTTTTAGCTGCGCAATATTCTGAAGAATAATCGAAACTGAAATATTCCGTGATCGCATAGTAGCGAGCAGTTTGTCAAAGTCTGAGGGCAATGAAACGTTCGCAAATTCGTCCATCACAAAATGCACTGGCACTGGTAAACTGCCGTTATGTTTATGATCGGCTAAATAAAACAACTGCTGAAAGGTACTTGCATACAGTAAACTGACTAAGAAATTAAAACTTGCGTCGTTATCTGGAATCAGTGCAAAAAGGGCCATCTTTTTTTCACCCAGCGATTGTAAATCCAGTTCGTCCGTTGCCGTCAATGCTGCAACAGATGAAAGATTAAACTTTTCCAGCCGAGCCGCTAAAGTAATTTGAATAGATTTCAAGGTCTTTGCACTTCCCGAACGGTAATCTTTGTAATACTTTACGGCAATATGCTCCGGCGATCTCATTTCCAAACGCTCAAATAATTCATCTAAAGGCGACTGGTAAGAATCATCGTCCTCCCGAACCTCCCCCGCTCGGAGCATTTGCATAACGGTTTCAAAATTTTTTTCATCATCAGGAGCTTCATAATGGAGATAAAACACCAAAGCCATGAGCAGCATAGAGGCGGCTGTATCCCAAAAGGGTCATTTGATTTGCTTCCTTTCGGTGTAGTAGCCTTAAACAGATTTGTTACCATTTTTTGTACGTCGTTATCGTCTTGAAGATACACAAATGGGTTATAGCAATGGCTTTTGCTCATATTCAAAAGGTCTACTACACGAATTTCATAGCCTTTCTTTTTCAGTAAAGCACCGCAGTCCCTTAATAATTCCCCTTTACAATCCAGCACGAAATATGAAGTGTTCGCCTGCAAAAGATTTACTTTTGCATAAAACCGGCTTTTGCCTGCGCCGCTTCCGCCGACAACAAGAGTATTGAGATTACGCCGGTGCTTTCTTCCGTCTAATCCCATTCGTACATGCTGTGTAAAAATCCGGTTGCTTGCTAAATTTTTGTCCGCATACTTCTTATTCACTTCTTTCGGATTTCCCCATTTTGCAGATCCGTGTTCTTCGCCTCTGCGGTAGTTCCGCCGGGTAGACAGATAAATCCCCACACCAAAGCCATAAATGGCAATAAAAATGAGGACAGTTTTCATACTGTCCTCACACCATATAATTTGAAAAGGGTTGCTGATTGCAGCCGGAAAATATTCAATAATAGAAGCTATTCCCCCGGATATTGAGGGCGCAATTAGTAATGAAAGCCATACAACCAATATTGTCCCGATGGCGTATGACCATATACCGGCTTTCGCATTATTATCGGGCCTCATCACGCCACTTCACTTCTTTGTCACTGGTGCGTCAAATGTTTTTAATAAAACATCATCTACATCATCTGTGATTTGATGATTCGCAAGCATATCATTTCTCAATTCATGCAATGCCTGAATCATAATGCTATGCTCATACCTATCAAGTGTAAGAGTAACCTTTTCTTCTCTTTTCACAGCTTTCTCCTCCTAACGCTCATAATCTTTTGATACAGCTCCTTTAAAGCTTTCTCTTAATGTCCTTGACATTCGATGATTGATTGCCCCTATAGCATTTTCCAAGCTATTTAGCTCCATACCAATTTCTTTTGAATTTTTTCCTACAAAAGTTTGATTTAGACTGTCCTTATCATAACCTTGAGTATCAATCCCGTATTTTCTGCACAGCAAATATGAGATACAATAAGCCTTGTGTACATCTTCCGGGGTATATTCTCCGTCTAGTCGTTCCAATTCAGCTTTTGCCAGTTCAAAAGACACACATCGAAAAATGTCCTGTGCCTCCATGCCCTGTCTTACAAAAATTTTCTTTTGCTCTTGGTCATATATTGCGCCTTTCCCTTCTTTTTGGAAATTTTCAGCTACCTCTATGGGAACCGGTGATTTACTGATAAGGGCTTTTAACAGCGAACGATCATCAAAATTTGGCCTGTTTCTTGTTTCCCCGCGGCTGTGGTCTGTGAAACATCAAAAATTTCCTTTGCATAATAATTTTGTCCAATCGACCCGTCTTGACGTTGATATGTGCCGCCCGGTTCTAAAATAATAATAGGGTTTCTTCTTTCAGTTCTTAATATGTCAACACCCTTTGATTTCCAATAACCATAATTTCCGGGCCATGTCGCATGGGGACACTTTTTATGAATTAACAGAACATTTCTGAATGAATAACGGTCAATCCGTCCATAGGTATCTAGGTATTCGCATAGATTCCTTTCCTCTGAAAATCAGCGAAAATCCGATCCAACGACGAATACGCCTGTTCCCGTTCTTTTTGTTCCCGTATCTGCCACCATTCTTTCGGTGTTGTCCTCCGTTCCTCTTTAGACTGTGCAGGCTCCTTCGTTTCAACTGATACAAAAACATCGTCAAAGTCACTCATGATCATTTACCTCCCTCTTGTCTTTGGTTTCTTCTTAGGTTTTGGCTGCTTGTGTGTAATAGTTTGTTGGTACGATTTGTTCTGTGAAACGGACTTTTCTTCCGCTTTCAATGTTCCTTCTTTCTGCTTCTGAGCCACTGTAATTTCCCTCAATTCCTCACGGACAGACGGTTTTACCGGCTCAAAAGAACCCGTCTTGTTTGTAGGCTCGGAGATATTCGCGGACGGATGGGCTTTTCCCGCCGCTTCTCCAAAAAGATTCTCTTTTTCTGCCTGCCCTTTTTCCTTTTGTATCGGGCTTCCCAGCATTTCGTCTAATAGTTGATCCTCTGCACTCTTTTCTGTAGCAGACTGCTCCTTTCCCGTTTGTTCATTCGGTGCTTTTCCTGCCTGCTGTTTTTTCTTGATTTCTTCTACCTCATTTGTGATAGAAGCACTCTTTACCGCCGATATATTGAATTTTTCTACAATACGGTTGGCACGCACCGCGTCATCTTCAAACACCATAATATCTACTGATTTATCTTCTTTTTTTACGGGAATCGGGGAATATTTGATTCCATACTTTTTAGCTTGCTTGGCAAAATTCGGACAATCATCTTTTTTTACTGTATAGATAGCGGTCTGTTTCCCTTCTCTAATCATACTGTCCAGCCGCGCTTTTCCTCGTGTCCGTTTCTGATCCTTTAATACTGCATAAAGCATAGCCGCAATATTTTTAGCTGCCGCACCAGTAATTTTCAATGCAACTTCTGCCCCTTCAAATCCAAACCGCACGATTTGTTCAGCCGCGTCCCCTGAATTGTTCATCTTTTTCTCTCTCCTTTCTCTGGTTTTCCGCGTCCTCACGGATCGTCTTAAATTTTTCCTTTATTTGTTCAGAGCGCACTATAATATCTTTGCATAATTTCACCTGATACCTTAACTTTTTTAGTTCTGCATTAAAAGCTGAAATTTTTTCTTTCACCTCCATCTTTATTTCCCCATCTTGTACAGTATTTTTGCTGCGTAATACTTTGTATAGCTGTTTTCGCTGGCTGGTAATTTCGTCAATTTCTGATTCTGTTTTACTTTGAAAATCCAAAAGCTGTTCAGGTGTATCAATCCTATGCTTGACCAACAATCTTGCTTCATCGGAAAGTTCTTTTGCACGAATTAAATCCTCGCGGAAAAGAATAGGTACTGAACGTTTTTTAAGCGGTCGTTTCTTTGGAAATATTCCTAATAAATAACAGTAGTGAAAATATAACGCTCGAAAGCCTGTTACTTTTCTTATCTTCTTAAAACTGCCTCTCAGTGTATATTTTTGGGGGCGTGATACATAGCTTGAAACAGATAATTTTAAAAAACGCTGGGACAGAATCCTTCTCCGAATTTCTCCGATAGAATATTCCTCTCCAAGATTCCGGGCCAAGCGGAAAAACCTCTCTTTTCCTAATGGGCGCACAGAAATATCCCGACCTATTTGATTTCATATCCCATTTCCTTTAAAAAATGAAAAATTGTTTTCCGTTTTGGAACGTCGAATGGCGCTGTCCATATCAGCTCTAATAATTCCTCGCCATGTTGGGCGAGAATCCTGTTCAGCTTTCCACTCTCCATAATGCTTTGATTTGCCGCGCTGGGGATTTTCAATGACAGACAGCCCATATTCCCGGCACAACCGATCTGATTCCTTCTGCATATCGTAATAGTCTTTTTCTGTGCGGTGATACCGTTTCCCGTCTTTGAACGAAACAGTATTGACAACAAAATGATTATGGATATGGCTTTCCTGATCTAAATGTGTAGCGACGATTACCTGATAACCGTTGCCCCATAACTTTTGGGCAAGCTTCAATCCAATTTCATGCGCTGTCTGAGGATTGACCTCTCCCGGCGCAAAGGATTGATAGCATGATAAGCAACTACTCCGTTTTCCTTTCCAAAACGTCTTTTTACTGCTATCATCTCATCACGGGCAGTAGAAGCCGAGCAATTAACGCCTGAAACAAAACGTTGTATGACTGAAACATTTTCATCATCAGTATCTATCTTTGTCGTTTTTCCCTGCTGCACTGCATAGTCTATCACGTCATCAAGTCCCTGTCTTTCCTGTTCTGATAAATCCTTTCGGGGATAGAAGTTGGGATTTAATGTTTTCTCTGGATTCTCTGCATAGATCAACAGCTTTCCCAGCCAGCCTTTTACGCTCCAGATAGAAGTCGTTGCCATAAGATTTCACTTTGCAGAACGCGGCAAAATCACTGCCCTTGTAATGTCTTGTACCAGTTTCTCGAATTGTCTTACCGCTTTATCATATCTTTGCACGTCGATCACGTTCAGCACATGGGCTTTCTGTGCGACTTGGTTAAGGTTGTTTCCCACCCGGTATAACTCTTTCATAAAATCAAAATATTCAGAGGGTGGTGCTTCCTGCGGAACAAGCCCGCTTATTAGATGGCGTAAATATACTTCCTGAGATAACCCGGTCTTTTTGACACGTTTCATAAACGCCTGATATTCTTTGTTATCCAGCCGTACCTGCACACGGCAGTTTCGTTTCCTCATTCTTATCATCTCACTTTCATTCACAGGGGTTTTAGGGGATTTCCCCTAACAAGCTGCCTTTGGTCACCCAAAGGCGATGCTTGCTGGTACACATACATTCCATTCCCGTTCCGGGAATATTTTACCAGCGAAAAAATATATCAATCTGCCTATTATTAACGGTAGTGATAACGCCAGTGATCGTATTCTTCGTAGCAGATTCCTCCGGCTTCTAAGAGTTCCCTCTGATGCTGCCATAGAGTTATCGGCTCACAAATTTCTTCAATATAGTTACCCGGCTGTGGATACAGGACAACTCCAAATTCGTCCTCCAGTGCAAACAATAGATAACACAATTCTGTACTGTTCTTGATACTTGGAACCTCAAGTACCATAGGTGAAACATTAAATACATTCGCTAAAGAAACGATCACATCATGTTTCGGCTTCCTTGTACCGGTTTCATATTGTGCAATCCGTACATCGGCGCTCTTTTCGGGAAAGCCTGCCGCCATTCCGAGCGCCTTTTGCGTCATACCATTTAAAATCCGAAAATATCGGATTCTTTTTCCGGTATTTAATATGTCCATCGTCTTTTTCCTCCAGTTTATAAATTTTCTGAGCAATAAAAAAGAGCGTTCTTTTTAGAACGCTCTTTACAATAGAAAAGCACTATTTATCCAAATCTCTCTGCTTTCGTGCTTTTAGGTTTTTCAAAATCTCCCCTATGTTATCCTCCTTTGCCACACCAGGATAGTCCTTTTCAAATTCAATCAATGTTTCTTTGCTGTTTTTTTCTTCTTCCCGATATAATCGGTATAATTCTTCCAAACGCCCGCTTTCCATGATTTCCTTTATCAACGGAAACGCTGTTTTGGGAAAATGATCCCAGCCGCCATATAGATTGCAAACAGCCGTTTCAATCTGTTGTAAGGTAAACGGGCTGCCCCGTTCCTTCTGTTCCCGCAGGATTCCTACAATATCAGAAATATCATTTTTATATTGCCTGCTCGACATCAATTTCATGGCAATCAAATACTCGCCGGAAATAGTCCGTACAGTTAGAACGTTGGAAAAAGTTTTATAATACACCGAATATTCAGCTAGTTTGGGCGTATAGGATTTCGTCCGGGTAAAATCGGAATTGAGCCACCCCGCCGGAAGCCCTAACCGATCACCCACTCGATTGATTGCTTCTTTCATTGCCGATGACGCCCGTATCATAGCGTCCACATCATAGGTCATATCCCGGAACCCATAATTAGCAAGAACGGACGCGCCTCCAATCAGTGTAATTTCTGCTGGCATGGCTGTCCCGTTCAAACGGCGAAATTCTTTTCCAAGTTCCCGCAGGCAACGGTCAAGATTTTCTTTAGTAAATGAAATCTTAGATGACATTTCGCACCTCGTTTTCTACAATGTTATGACGCATAAACTCCGGGATCGCTGTTTTTTGGCTTTCCTCTAGCGATTGTTGGTTTCTCATCGCTGCCGCCGAAAGCACAAGGCTTGCGGGATAAATAGCATTTTTTAATTTACAGTTACGAATATCGCTATATTTTGTACATAAAGGCACGCCATTTTCACGTGAAGATAGTCCACCATCGCCAAAAGGTAAAGAGCTTCAGGATACCACTGTTTATTATACAGGCGGCGAATCTCATCGCTTTCCAGCGTATCAATCAAAAAATCAATATCGCCCTTATCTTTCACAGCATGGCAAACATTGCTTTTAAATACTTCAAAAGAAGCCCTATGTTCCATATGCTCATCTTCCTTCATTCTTTCTTCAAGCAAACTTTCCATTGATACCTCTAACGCCTTGGCGATCCGGTACAGAGTATCTCCGGCACATTTTTCAATCCGTGCTTTGCCGCTGCAAATATCCATAATCGTTGTTTGTGCTACTCCGCTTTCTTTTGACAAACGGTACTTTGACATTCCTTTTTGAGAAAGTAATTCATTGATCTCCATTTTGTATTCCTCCACTATCATTATATCGGTTGACCGAACTATTGTCAATATCGTTCCCGGAACAGCAGAAGATATTCGTTGCCAGAAAATCAACGCTCTGCCCTTTCCTGATTTTTTTGAATAGATTTTTTCAACCGAGCACAAAGGTAATCGTTATAGTCTTTCCCATGCGGCGGCGGACGGTTGATTACTGTTATTCCTTCCGGCATAACAGTACAAATTGTCTTTGCTGCCAGTCTGCCCGGTTTATCATTATCCAGATGTAGCATGACTGAATTGATATGCGGATAGTCCTCTAAGTATTGTGTAAGAGCTGCCGGAAGCTTGCTTTCCGCAATCTCTTTTTTGGGCTGGTATATCCCGGAAAGGGATAGCAAATTGGCCCTTCGCCAATTCATTCCCTCCATTTGAAGAAGTGTTGCATAAGACATTAAATCTATCGCGGATTCAAAAAGATGTACTCTTTTACTTTCAGGATTAACAGGAAATGCAAAGGAATACTTCTTATTGCTTCCTGCAACATCGCCTTTAAAATCAGTTGCAATTCCTCTCTGGCAGGCAAAGCGTTCTTTTCCATTCTTATCAAAGCCGACAAATACGACGTTATGATGTGGATAGCTTTCATATATCCGTCCGGTATGGAAACAAAAATCAACGATCTCCGAGGAAATCCCCCGGCACTCTAAATAAGAAACTGCATAGGTAGCATACCGGTAGGCTTTTGGCAGGCAAAATGGTTTTGGCTCTTGCTTTGAATAGCTTACCAAGACCGGCTTTTGTGTTTTCACATGATCTATCAGGATTTCCATTGCTTGCAGAAATGTATATCCGTTTACTTTAATCAGATAATCCAAAGCGGATTTTCCTCCGATCCCCTGTGAAAACCAGCACCACTTCCCATTAGAAATCCGCAGGCTGTCATGGGCTTTTGTACAGTACACATTTCCCGATACATGCACAAGTTCCTCCGGTTCATAGTTTTGCAGGTAGGTCAACAAATCTATCTTTTTCACGTCTGCCACTGTTTCACGGCTATAAAACGACATAAATAGCACCCCAATACATATCCGTAGATTAGCCTTTTTAAATAGCTGAATATGTAATGTATTTGCTTTCCTATGTAAAAAGCCGGTTGGTAAATACCAACCGGCTTTTCTTTATTTTATCAGGATATTTTTAACCTCCGTACAGCACAATTCGATTTTGTTCCAGCAATCTATTCATTTCGTCATTGGAAATACTTGCTATAGAAGGTACCTTTTCATTCTTGGCTGCGAAGATAACCGTCCACGAATCATCTTCCCCTTGCATGAACTTAATGCTCTCAATTTCTCCGGGTAATTCCAAATCTCGATTAAATTCTTCTGTCATGGTAACAGCCAGAAAAGAGATTGCCCTTCCGTGCTCTGCTTTGTATTCAATCGCCCCTTTAAGCTGTCCTGATTCAACCTCCGCGTCACCGCTACGATGTGTCATTGACCGGATCATACTTGCTGTAACTTCCATATAGGATTCTCCTTTATTTTCTTCTTTCACATTATACGATAAAAGGAAGAAAAAAACAATGGTAGGCTTCTTCTACCGTTCCGGTTGTTTTCTGTCCTTTTGGGCTTGTATTTTCTGATTCGCTGCGCTTTCAATCGTATTCCAAATATCTTCCATGTATTCATTAACCCGGTTGTCGTACTCCTTATAAACAAGAGAAAGCGGACGGGCATATTTTAACAACGCTCTCGCCTGAGAATCTTCCAATTCGTTGTTTTCCAATGATGCTAAAATGTCCTCTCTCACAGCGTATTCATAAGCATGTTCCAAAATTTCTTCCGGCTGCATTGTAAGCAGCTTTTCCCTATACTTCTCTTGTTCGGCAAACATTTTTTCATACAGCTTCGCATTTAATTCTTCATTTGTCATTCCGGTATTGCCTCCTTTTTATCTTGCCATACTCATCACATTTCTTTTCTCCGGTTCTTCTGCTTCATCTGGGACATCATCAATCAGCGCCTTGTCCTTTTCATCAAGTCTTAACTTAACAATTATTTCATTCAATCGCTTTGTTTTTTCTTCCAGTTCCTTTTCTTTCGGGAATGGTATCGCCATTTCTTCCTGAGCATTTTTTAGCTGCACTTTTATATCCTCCAGCTCTGCTTTATCTGCCTCTAATGTACCAGATATGTTAGCAATCGCATTGTCTAACCGGGTAATATTTCCGAAAATATCCTCTCCTAAAGGTACTGTATAGGACATAGCTCCTTTTATCTTAATTTTATATTGGTTCATGATACCGTAATAAAACAAGGTGAGGGAAAAGCCCCGGTATGTCCCTAATGTAATCTCGTTTGTTTCTGTCATTTGAGCACAGGCTTGTATAATTGCCTTTCCCGCCTTTTCCTTCTCTGTATAATATTCTCCCATAATTTCCATTCCTGCAAATCCGTTTTCTGGCTTCGGATTTTCTGCTGCTAGCTGCATATCCCTCTCATATCCTTTGATATATTCTGTTAAAGCAGTAATTTGTTTCGGGTAACTGTTTACTACCAATTCTTCTAATTCATATTGTTGATTCATATAGCTGGCTTTCAATAATTTCAGCCTGCTAATTTCCATATCCAAATTGCTTTTCTCAATAATCAAAGGATTTCCAGTAGCAAGAGCCTTAATTTCAGCATAATTAAGGACTGAATCATCAATATCCTCCGCAACACGGACAGGCGTTTTACTGGTCATGATCTGAGCTACGAATTTCTGTTTATTTTCTATAAGCTGATAAAGGTAAGCGTCGAAAGTCCCTTCTGTGACATAACGGTAAACCTCAACCTCTGGATTTTCATTTCCTTGACGAACCAAACGTCCCAATCGCTGTTGCAGATCGGAAGGACGCCACGGGCAGTCCAAATCATGATTAGCAATCAGCTTATCCTGCATATTGGTTCCCGCACCCATTTTCTGAGTGCTTCCCATAAGGACCCGTACCTTTCCTAAACGCACCTTTGCAAACAGCTTTTCTCTTTGAACATCAGAGTTAGCATCATGAATAAAAGCGATTTCTTCTTCCGGGATTCCTAGTGTGACCAATTTTTGCTTTAGATCATCATATACGTTAAACATTCCATCATTCTTCGGAGTAGACAGGTCGCAAAAAACAAGCTGTGTGCTTCGCTGCTTTTCTGTTTCCTTCCAGATATGGAATACTTTTTGAGCACAAACGGCTATCTTCCATTTGGATCATCAGGGCTAAAGGATTGACAAGCCGCATATCCAACGCCAGTTTCTTCCGTCATTGGTAATTTTCAGCATGTTATCTATTCTTGGGTCTATGCCTCCTTTGTGAATTTCTTCAGCCCGTTCCGCTAATCCTTTCACCATTTCTTTCTGAAGCTCAGAAGGCTTCAAAACTGAAACATGAAAATTGGCTTTGGGGACAGGAAGATTCAGCATATCCGCAGTCTGTATGTCCGCAACCAGTTTAAATACAGACATTAGTTCAGGAAGGTTATAAAACCTTGCAAATCTCGTTCTCATTTGCAGTCCGGTTCCAGTGGTATTTAACTCCATTGCTATGACTGTTTCTCCGGAATTTGCCGCCCAATCGTCAAAATGAATCAGTCTTAATTCTTTTAAACCTTCATACTGCAAATACTTTTGCAGCGAATACAGCTCTACCATTGAATTAGAGATCGGTGTACCTGTTGCAAAAATAGTTCCCATGGTTATTTGTGATCTCGTCAAGATACCTGATCTTCATAAAAAGATCTGAGCACTTCTGCGCTTCTGACTGGGCAATTCCCCTGACATTCCGCATTTTAGTAACAAAAAACAAATTTTTATAATAATGGCTTTCATCGACAAAAAGACGGTCTACCCCTAGCTGTTCAAAGGTAACAATATTATCCTTTCTGCTGGTATCATTCAGCTTTTTCAGCTTTGCACGCAGTTTTTTTTTGGTTCTTTTCCATTTGTTTAACGGTATATCGTTCTGCTTTAGCTGCCTTAGCGTTCTCAATTCCCTGAGTGATTTCAAAAAGCTGGGAACGCAGAAAAGCAGTCTGTCTTTCTATCGACATTGGTATTTTTTCAAACTGGCTGTGGCCAATAATTACCGCGTCATAATCTCCGGTAGCGATACGGCTGCAAAATTTTTTCCGGTTCTTAGTTTCAAAATCCTTTTTGGTTGCCACTAAAATCTTAGAAGCCGGATAAAGCCGGAGCCATTCAGAAGCCCACTGCTTAGTTATGTGGTTTGGAACAACGACCATTGATTTTGTACACAACCCCAGACGTTTCATCTCCATACTAGCCGCAATCATTTCAAAGGTTTTTCCCGCGCCTACTTCATGGGCAAGCAGGGTGTTTCCGCCATACATAATATGGGCTATCGCATTGATCTGGTGGGGACGCAAAGCAATATCCGGGGCCATACCGGAAAATGTGATATGCTCCCCGTTATATTCACGCGGCCTGATACTATTATATCTCTCGTTGTATATCCTACACAGCATATTACGCCGGTCAATATCCTTCCAAATCCAATCCTTGAACTTTTGTTTTATCAATTCCTGCTTATCTTGCGCTATCGCTGTTTCCCTCTTATTTAGCACCGCCTTTCTGTTTCCGTTTTCATCTTCGATATAGTCAAAAATCAGAACATCTTTTTGATTTAGGGTCTGCTCCAAAATCTGATAGGCATTAAGCCGGTCTGTTCCATAGGTTTTGTTAGCCTTGACGTTACCCCGGTCTGTGCTTTTCCCTGTAATATTCCATTGGCTGCTATGCTCAGAACGCAGGATTTTGATATATCTTTTTGATTGAATTGAGGTGTCCAGCAATTCATACATAAACTGCTGATAGATTTCAAGCGGTATCCAGTTTACACTAATACGCACGCTAATATCCCCGGCAGCTAAATCTTTTGGCTGTACAGTTTCCAGCGCCTCGGTATTGGTTTTTATTCTTGCCTTCTTTTCGGCTGGTAATACTTCCACAGTGCTTTTGCCATTCGCAGCTTTTGTCGGACATTGCCAGACAAATATTCATCGCTTGTGACTAAAGGATAACGGTTTAAATCTAAAAAAGGCGCGGCTATCTCGGCTGCTGTTTCAGGACAGTCAATATCCCGAAAAATTACCCCGGAAAGTTCTGTTTCCAGTTCTTCCGGGGTTTTGCCTGATAATTCTGACATGTATTCTATATCAACTTTTGCTTTTTCAGAAATAGATACCGCAAGGGCTTCGCTCGCAGTGTCTACATGCGATACAGGAATATGCGGGCGAATCGTGCGTTTTGAAAAAATATCTGCTTTTCGTTTAAAATTTCCTTCTTTGTCTAGGACTTCCAAAGAACAAAGAAGATAATACCCAGAGTCCTCGGAAAAAGCCATATCATTCCCTCTGCCGCTGATTAGCCCGTACTTTTTAACAAACTCATCATAAAGATTACTAAGTTTCTGTTGTTCCTTTTTTATTTCATCGTCCGGGTAATTTTCCGTTTGCATAAAAATCAAGCTATAAACACAGTCCCGCAGAGCATCATGCCACGGATTCGATTTTCTGCTGTAACCGAGCCTTTATATGGATACATGCGGGAGTTGTTTCTGAAATAAACCGTACCGTCTGCAATGGTATAGCTAAAGTTTTTAACATCTGGAACTGCTGGAATAGAGTCATCAATTTCTTCCACATCTTCTATTTCATAGGGTGTGATCTCCGCTTTAAGGCGGCTGACCGCTTCTTTTAACTGTTCTGAAAAATCAGCCTCCTGAACAGGGGAACAAACAAGCTGCGGCCCAAATGGGCCGGACTTGATTTCCAGATTTCCTAAAACCATTTCCGGGTGTTCCTTGTAATACCGATTCAGCGTTATCTTTTGATGGCGGCTTTCTCCTTCACTGTTTATAAAATCGTTCTCGTGAATTACATCAACATTGACCCATTCCGGGGCTTCTACCTCCATACTGCGCTGGCGTTCTAACTTTTGTAAGATAGAATATCAGTTGTTAAATCTGCGCCGGCATTTCTGGAAAAAGTATTATTCGGCAAACGGACTGCGCCGATCAGGTCACAGCGTTGAGCAATATATTCCCGCACTTTCCGGTCCTGCTTATCAAATGTTCCGCCTCCTATTCCATTAGAAGTTATAAGAGCCAAAACACCACCCGGACGCACCTTATCAATAGTCTTTGCAAAAAAATAATCGTGAATTAAAAAGTTGAATTTATCATATTGTTTGTCCAGTACCTTAAAATCTCCAAAAGGTACATTTCCAACCACAACGTCAAAAAAGCTGTCCGGCATTTCTACAGTTTCAAACCCATTCACCGAAATACTGCTGTTTTGATAAAGCTGTCCTGCAATCCTTCCACTGATAGAATCAAGTTCAACGCCGTAAAACTTGCTTTCCCTCATGCTTTCCGGCAGCATGCCCATAAAATTTCCTATTCCGCAGCATGGCTCCAAAATGTTTCCCTCTGCAAAACCCATTTGTTCCAATGCCTGATAAATTCCCCGGATCACAGCCGGGGGAGTATAGAAAGCGGTTAAACTGCTTTCCCGCGCCGCTTCATATTCTTCCTCGTTCAAAAAAGATTTTAACTCCTGATACTTACTATGGCGTTCATCAAAACAATCAGACAATCCACCCCAGCCAACATACCGTGACAAAATTTCCTGCTCCTCCGGTGTTGCAAGACGATCCTCTGCTTCAATTTTTTTCAGACAGTGAATGGCTTTTACGTTAGCTTCAAATTTTTCTCCCCTAGAGCCAGTGCCTAGATCATCGTTTGTAATCTGAAAATCGTATCGCTGTTCCTTTGGAATTTCTGAGTGTATCGTGTTAAATGTGATGTGCTGACGATATGGTTTCGGCGGTACAAGCCGTATAATTTCCTGTTCTTCCTTTGGTGATCCTTCCTGTTCTTCTATTTCATCTGCTGTCTGTGGTTCATGGAAGCCGCTTTCTTCAATAAGCTGCTCAGGAATTGCTGATAAATTTTCTAAATGGTCTGATTCCACTAATATTACCGGTTCAGTTTCTTTTTTACTGCGGTATTCCGGTATAGCTGCGGAACCGGCATGTTCCTTTTTCTCCGCAAAAAGGGTAAATGTTCCCTGACGGAACGCAGAAATATTCTCAAATATCCTTTGCCGCATGGAATACAGACGATTGTCCTGTGCAGTAGCTTTCCATACCGGAACCATCATTCGATAAATTTCTTCTACATGTGCAGGATCGTCAAGCTGTTCCTCTATCAGCTTGACCGCTCCCCAAAACTCTGTTTCATAAGGATAGGGGCGAGGTTGTCCCTGCGGGACATTCTCAAAGAATGTCCGAATATTTCTCGCAATCTGTTGTTTTTCGTATTGCGGCATAACAGCGCGGTCATGATCAGATAAAAATTGATTATGCGAAATCAAAAAGTCGATACGTTTTTCAACTTCATGCCATTTTAATTCTGCCTTAGCATAAGGAGCCATAATCCTTCCATGACTGAAATATACTCCCTTATTCTGATACATCACATCATCATTACCGCCGCTAAATCCCGAATATTCCCCGTGAAGGTTTTCAAAAATTTCTCTCGTTCCTTACGGTCATTGTGGTTCCGATAAAAAGAGTAAACTGCCAGTCTATAATCACTATTGTTTTTACTGCCACGCAAAAGATTATCTATCTCATCATCTGAGATAAAGAAACGCCTTTGCGGGAAATTCTCTTCCGCAGTGAATCTAAGCGGCTCACGCTGTAAATCCTGAAGCTTATGAAGTATTTTTTTCGGCTGATGGTAATGAAACCGCATAATATTTCTGTCTTTTTCATAAGCGGACAAAAACTCCATACACTCCCCGGTTAAATTCTTTACCTGTTCTGTCTGTTCCAGTAATAATTTGATCTTTTCGCTCATATCCGAAAAGTCAGTTCTGGTTTCATAAACAGTACAGAGGGTAGGAAAAAATTGTCCTGTCTTATCGCTGTCAATATCCCGATATAAAACAAAAGTTGTTCTGCTATATTTTTTCGTTCAAAATCCTCAGCCTGCTCCAGTTCGCTCTGCGGCATATACCGTCCCATGTCCAGTAATTCCCGGATTCGCTTTGCCGCTTGTTCCCAAGTAATAAGCGTACCCGCTTGACGGCAGAACTTCCGTAAGCAATACGAATCCCGTCCTCGTTATACCAAATTGATATTTTACGGTCATTGAAATAAAATCCCGCACCGTTTTCTCCATAATGTTTTTTTAAAAAGTAAGCATTATCCGTCAATGGCTTATCTTTCATAAAATATGCACAAATCGTCAACCGGCTCTGTATTTCATTTGATCCAAGGCAAAGGGATTCATCTATAATCTGCTGAGGAAGTGGAAACTAAAATGTTGTTCTCCGTCGTTTGCTTCCAAAGATTTATTGTTTTCTGCAACAAAATCAAACAGCGACATCTGCTGTACAGCTTGATTTTTTAGTTTTCCTACATCTGTTTCAATCAGATATTCCTTTTTTTCTATCAGATTTCCAGTCCATTCTGCAACAATATCCCAAGAAAATACTGATTCATGTGTCCGTGAAAGATAGCTGCCTTTCCATATCAACAGCCCGTTATCCTGCGGCTTATAGCCTACCCTTACTCCGTCCGCTATTATCTCAGTATATCTATCCTGATACGCAGATTTTATATATCCTGCTCGTTCTTCCGGTTTTGAATGAGCAGAAAAGAACAACACTATTTGATGTTTCTTATATTTTAAATCATCATCTTTATTTGCGATTACAGCCATAATCAGTTTTTCATCTAAAAAAGCAGGCAGCTCGCCGCCGCCTGCTTTTTCCTCTGCTTCTTTGTTTAGCTGTAAATCAGTTCGCTCAGAATAATCTCCTCCGCTGAGTGACGGATATTGTTCATCAGTCCTGCCCACTTCACGGGGGCGTTCGCTTTCAATTCCTCTGTTATTCCTTCTGATTCGCTCATTTGTTTCATCATCAATTTCAATCGGTTCGCCGCCGTCCGTTCGATCTCCGCTAAATGGGTATTCAGTGTTCCCGTGGTTAGCAGATTCGTGTAAGTGATTTTCCTGTGTTCCTTGAGAAATTCCAGCCTCAGCAACGCGTATTTTCCGATCTGTCCCTCCGTTTCCTGCGGCGGAAGCAGATTCGGTAGGTTGAACTCGCCCTGCCTGCTGTATGTGATTCCGTTCATTGTCAACGCTCCTTTCCGGTTCTTTTCCTTTCACACCTCCAGCATACAGTGTTTTTAATGTATCTGCAAATGTGCGATTTTCTTTTTTAGCCTGTCTTTCCAAACTCAATACAGTCCGGGCAATTTCCGACAAACACATTTGAGCAATACTGCTGGTTGCAGTTCCTAAAGCGTTGATTGTTTCCGGGGTATTAAAATTCAGAATATCCCGAAAATCATCGTTGTCAAAATACGGTTCTGGATTCATACCGCACCGAACTAACAGCATATATCCGATACTGTTTTGCACTAAATTTTTATAAATCAGCGCAATATTAAGTTCATCGAGTTCCTCTAAAAAGCTGTCCTTTGTTAAGCCGAGCAATTCAGAGGTATAATCCGGGATATTATCCTCAGCCGCATTTTTCGCTGCCGAAAATAACGCCTGCGTAAAATTAGATCGTTTGTCTAAATCCCCAAAGCTGTTTCCCAGAGTTTCAATTACTTCCAATTCATATTCCGAACGCATAGTCCAAAGCGGAACCGGTCTGGAGATGTTTGTTTCATGCGTATCAGAAATATCAAAATAATATTTTAAACGTGTCCCTTTTGCATAGGACCGGTCAAATACAGCAATTCCTTTCGCGCCACTGTTCACCCATCGTCCAAACCGCTGATTCCAGCCATATTTTCCGTTAATTGGAAGAACGGGCGGCAGCTCCGGGCGCTGGGCAAAATGAGAAGCTGTTCATCAAAAGGAAGCCGGTAATTACGGCAGGCGGCAGTTAAAAATTTGCACCATTCTTCTATATCCGCCAATTTATGCTGTGCGTCCCGGTATATTCTCGGTAAGCGTTTTATATTCTGTTGCCATTTGCCTCCCTCCTATCTTACTTTCACGGTAGTTTGTTGGCGGGGAATAGGAAACCCGTAGACCTGAGCGATCTCATCGCCAAGCCTGCGGGTTATTCTCGTTATATCTGCACGGGTCACTTTCCCCCGGTATATTTTCTCTTTTAGCAGGTCAATCTGTGATTCTCGTACATTCTCTTTGTACGCACGGTATAAATAGCAGTTTACCCCGTCATGATGGATCGCGTCGCACCGAAAATCGCCCAGCCGGTCTACATACCATGTAGAATAATCTGTATCCGAGCATAGGCAGTCCCGAATATTGCCGCTTTCAATCTCTTGATAGCCTATTACCCGCCCATTCCAAAGCCCTAAATCCCCAATAACCAAAATAGGGGTGGAAAGTTGAAGGTCTAAATTAAGCCGTTCATCATCTAGGTATCTATCATTGATTTCATACATCAATTCAAACCGTTCTTCTTCAGACAAATCCGGGTATTCAGCTTCCAGATCGTCTTTCCAGTCCTTATAGTCTAAATTGTAATTACTCCAAATAACGTGCCTGTCCTCTTTCATCGCGCTTCACCCCGGTCTTTCTGCTGTCGGTGGGCGGCTTCAGCATTAAGATCGGAAATCTCGCTGTCCTTCCAGAAAACATTGCCGTTATAGTATTCCTGCCGCGCTTTTTCCTGTGCTTCTGTTTCATTTCGGGCTTCTACATCGACTCCGCCATAGTTTATCTCTGTAATGGTCACATGGTATTTCATAACTACTCACCTTTCATACTCCCTATTTTTCTTTTTTGCCGGTTTGATAAGCTTTCCGTTCTCATCATAGTTTTTCGGGTCGGCGGCGGGCGTCTGCCAGCCAAATACGGAACCAGCCAGCATAGCGGCCTCCTGCGCCTTGGTAACGCCGATGGTATTATTTGCAAAATCCGCCGCTTTCCGGGCATTTTTCCCGACAATTTCCATTTCGGAAGGAATATAGCCCATTTCACCCTTTTGAATAATAATCCGTTCTCCGGTAGACGGAAGCGTGCTGTAACACCATTCCGGCAAAGACGAGCGCATGGGGATTACCTGATTCCCGCTCATCTCCATCCTTTCGGCAAACTGGCAGATGTGGTAAAGACTGCTCCAACTATTGCCGATTTCCACATGGCACTCGTCAATATACCGACATGTTTGAATCTGGCTTTCTCCGTCCGGGCGGGTGATTTTGATTTTCTCTCCGTCTTGAATCCGAAATAATTCTTTGTAGTCTGAGTTAATAAAGCGAATTCCATTCCGGGCTTTTTCCATGTGGAAATCCAAATACTCTTTGACGTAGCAAAACACATAGAAATTGTAATCATCTGCCATCGGGTTACAGCGTATCAGGAAGCTGTGCCGCCCTTTGTCGATACGGAATCCGTATTCCTCGCAGTAGTTTCCCTGAAAGGCGCTGTCCGGGTTTTCCTTGCAGAAAAGCCGCATGAAATTGCGGCTTCCAAACAGACCGCCGCCCACATCTTCAAAACGCAGGGCGTTGATGACCTTATCAAATTCATCGTCAAAATCATCGGAACGGAATTTCTTGATATAATCCTCCCATGTGGTATAAAACTCCGTGCCGCTTTTTCCAAAATCACCGCGCAAGCGCCCGATACTTCCGGTCTGTCCTTCGATCTGGCTGCTCTGTTGATATATATACAGCCTCTCCTCCGGCTTCATGGGTCTTATATCTAATTTCATTTATCGCTCGCGCTCCTTATTGTTTTTCTTTTTGGTTGGTATAACGTTACTTCCTTTGGAAAGCTGCTTTTCTCGTTTCCGCCAGTAATCGGGATAATATCGCCTAATACTGTCATCAATCATACTGCTATATTCTCCAGCGTTATAGTATTCATTGACCGGCGCTTGATAAATTCCCCGATCCATTAACTCCCTAATTGCAACCGTTGCCGCACAATCTTCCTCAAAGCAAATATATCCATTCTCTTGAAATCCACAGGCTGCCGCTCCTTAGAAATATTTTTTTGCTATACTGGCCTCTGCATAATTCCCCCATGGCTCGGCGTACTTACAGAGAATATACCGGGAGATAATTCGCAGCACTCACTGATCTCTCCCCACGGGGTAAACTCAGGTTCATTGCCTTGTTTCTGTTGTTTTTTTCGTTCCATTCTTTCCAGCGCATTGGTCGCTCGGCTGAGTAAATCCCTTTTTGCACTTAACATGCTTCCTGTATAACGTCCATTATAATATTTGCCATTGATATGTTCCCACGTTACATACATATTCGGTATAGAGGAACTAACACCAAGTACAAATCCTGAACCTCCAATGTAAATTGAATCTATTATGATATATCCCTCATTCATTTGAATTTCCAATTCATCAGCTCCTTCAATCTAATCAATATCAAATATTATTTTTACCGTTCCAAATCTGCTTTTCTCCGCGACAAGGCTTCTAACCGTTCCTTTGCCCATTGCGGCAATTTTTCCGGCTCCATAGTCCCCATAATATCCATGCGCTCATATCGGTTCACTTTGCCCGTATATAAATCAGCACAAACACAAGCAGAACCTCGGCTATTAGGATATGCGCCGAAACCGCCTTTACATAGCTTCAACTGGCAAGTGGCCCGGCGGTATTCCCGATGCAGAACCTCCGGCCTAATAACAATTACCTTATTGTGTAAATCGTCACTATGGGAAATCGGCGGACAGTCCGACGGTGTGATAATATGGTCGCTGATTCCCTCCGCTTTCATTTTGTTCAGTTCTGCCTGCATACTATGTGCTTGTTCCGCGATCCGCCTGCCAAACAATTCTGCTATCTCCGGAAAGTCGTTGCTGCACATGACATCAGAATATAAATCAAACAGTGCATTATTTTGGCAAAAGGCGCACATATATTCTGCGCCGGTCGTATCTTGTGGGTTTTCACCTAGCACAATCTCTTTATCCCCTATATGTACTGCCTGAAAAATCTCATAGTCACCCGCCATACGTTTTCCTGTTTTACCGCTCATCTCTATCTCCCCTTTTATTTATCCGAGCTTCCTGATACTGCTGTAATTCATGTGTGCAAGGGACATACAGCTTACCATTTTCCAAGCATTGAAAAATATCACATTCCTTATCTGTAGCAGCCGCATAAAAATCTTGATAGGCGTATGCCGCTTTTCTGCTCCCTTTTCCATAATAATCATCATCAAAGAATCCTAATTCCAAATCTGATTTCAGCCTTCTAGTAACAGTAAAAAAGTCCTCTTTTTTGTTGAATTGCCGAACCGGTATAAAATGATAACTCATATATTCAAATGCTTGTTTTTCCATATATCAAATTTCTCCATTTCCTTAAGAGATTATTTTTTATCATTTCTATGTCCTCTAAAGACATATCCTCTCCGATAAGATAATCAACCGTTTCCCGCCATTCGTTCAGTGGACAGACAGAATTATCTAAAAGGATCAGATCAGCCAGTGCCGCTTGATTATTTACGGGATTCAAACGCAGATCGGAAATATAGCAGTCTTGTTTTTGAGCCAGTGTGTCCAAAATATGTGGTCTAATCATCTCCCCACCCGCTTTCTTCTTTTACTTCTCGTAAAAGACCCTCTACCAATTTCCCCGCTCGTATCGTATTTTTCTCTGCCAGCACCTTATTCTGCACATATAAAACCGCACGGATATTTGGAACTGTAATACCGGGGATTTCTACCATTTCCTCCGGTGTGATCGTGAGAATCCGCACTGGAGAATAACCTGCCTGTGCGAACACCCGAAATATTCTTTGTTCAAACCTCTCTCTTTTCATTTTCATTACACTCCTTGATATATAATTGAGGGTTATGTAAAAGGGGGCGGCGTTTTTGCCGCTCCTTCTTAGAAAAGTTATTTATTCTTTCTATTTCTCATGTACAGGAACACAAGCCCCGCCACAATAAAAAGAACAAGGCCGATAGCAACGATAGTTTTAATTCCATGATTCATCTTCCTCTTTCTTTGATTTCTTTTTCAAGGCAGCGATTCCTATTGCAATCAAGCTTATGGAAGAAACACCCATCAGAGTGATCCAAAGCCACGGTTTGCTGTCATCTCCAGTTTTCGGCGTATCCCGCAGTTCATTGTGCATTTTGGCTACTGTGGTTTTTTCTGAATGGATTGTTACCACCTTATCCGCAGGCAGCACATATCTGGCGCTCGCCTCATTAGATACTTCCGAAACGGTATAATCACCCACTCGCAGTTCTACATGGATTTCACCCTGTTCGTCGGTTATAAAGGTCTTGTCGTATCCATTCGCACCAGTAATACGGAACGTAAAGCCCTCTAATTTTCCATCGCTGGACGTTTTTTCAATCCGCAGGGAACCAGTCTGTGCCGCATTGACAAAGCCTTTTCCTGCCTCGTTTTCCACATCATAAATCTTTTCGTTTTCTGTAATTTCAATATAGTAAGCATTTTCATCAAGCTGAAAACCTTCCGGTGCTCTGGATTCTTTAACAAACACACCGCCGTACTCGACATGTGCCATTTCATAAATACCGGTGCTGGATTCTTCCATTTCTCCAAGAATTTCATCGCTTTCGTCCAACTTCTGATTGCCATTGGAATCACGATACACTTCAAATTCCGCGCCGGTCAATTTAGTACCGGGGTAGTCCTTGTCTATCTTTGTCAAACGGAGATTTCCATAAACACGTTGGTTCTCAATGGTGATTTCTACTATTGTCCCGTCCTTATCAATCGAAACAGGGAATATCTCATCTGAAAGGACGAACCCGGTTACGCTCCGTACCTCTTTTAACAGCCAATTCCCATAAGGTACGCCCTCAAAAGAAAATGCGCCGTCCTCCGCAGATTCGGCGGTCAACAACGCATTTTCGGCAGTAAATTCAGTTTCATCTTCTCGGAACAGTCCGATTACAGCGCCTTCAAGTCCCGTACCATTCTCATCGGTTTTCCTGCCTTCGATTTTTCCGCGAATGAGTTTGTTCTCGATTGCTTCGCCGTTGTTAGCTTTGATTTCTACAACCGGCACAGAAGGCCCCTCATATTCAAAAACAATCGGGAATGTTTCACCGTTCAAAATATAATGGTCGTCCGCAGATAGTTCTTTCAAGTAGAAATGCCCGAAAGGAATATCGGTTTTACACTCGGAACTGCTGGTTTCATTCAGGGAAAGAATTTCAATCAGCCCGTCTTTAGGAATCTCTGTTCCATCTGCTGCCGTAATATCTTCTCCCGCAAATAAACCAAAAGTGACCGCCGTTACCTCATCATTCATGCCGATCTGGAATTTCTTGTCCTGCTCCAGCACCTTATCAAGCGTTACCCGAACCTTTTGACGCTGATATACAATGCGGCATGAGTTTCGGTAATCTCTACCTCCTGACCGCCATAGGTTAATTCCACAATTTGCGGTTCCGCACCAGTATCTACCGTACCTGACGGAAACTCTGCCTCGCGAATTTTAAATTTTCCAAGATACAACGGTTTGCTCTGTGCGGTTCCGTCCGCCCCGGTGGTAATAGTATCCACAATTTCACCTGCGGAATAGCGGAGCGTACCGTCAAGAGTATAGACATCTTCTGCTGCAATAATTTCAAAGGCCGCTCCGGGAAGTCCCTGAACCTCATATACCGGCTGATAAATCCCTTCGCTCTCTGTTACGGAAGCGAATACCTCGCCGGTTTTGCTGATTTTGATAATTCCTTTTTGGGCTGTGTTTTCCTTAACGACTTCGATCACAGTAATCCCGCTTTCCTCGCTGGAATTTTCCTGTGTTACATTCAAAATACAGCGGCTCGCTGTTCAGGACATAGCCATAGGGTGCCTGCACCTCAACCAAAGAATAACCGAAGCCATATGCAAGCGGTTCCGGGGTAATTAAATAACCCTCGGAATTGGTATAAAAGGTGTCAATTTCTGTAATCTCCGGGTAAGTGAATGTCTGCGTAATCAAATTTCCGTCCGGGTCATAAATCTGGAACCCCGCCCCCGCATAAGGAATTGTTTTTCCGGTTTCTGCGTCTGCCTTGACGATTTTAAGGCGGCTTTCAAAATTAGCGTTATTGATTAGGAAACGGTAAGTCTGGCTGTCCTTTGCAATATATACATCAAAATCGTCGATCAGCTCCCGGCCTTCCCAGCCTTTTGTCTGGCGGACGGTATAAATGCCATAGGCAGATCCTTCGACTGGCAGAATCCATTCTCATCACAGGTAAGATAATCGCGCTCACTTTCCTTTGCCGATTCATAGCTTCCTGCCGATTTTAGAAACACCTCAAATTCCGCGCCTTCCTCCGGTGTTTCAATTTGCGTGTCCCCATTATTTGTGTGCTTGATAATAGCGATATTGCCTTTGATAATCTGTTCGTTTACATCAAGGGCGGTATCATTCAGTTCAATGGTATAAATCCGGCTCTGCTCCTACATGATAAATAGTAGAATCCAAAAGATAGCCCTCGCTGGGATTGATTTCACGGATACTCCAATCATCATCACAAATATAATAGGAAGTGGTGAACTGTCCTTTTTCGTCTGTGGTATAGCTGTCAATTAGAGTATTTCCTTTATAAATCCCATAGGTGGCTCCGGCAAGGGAAGCCCCGCCTTGTGCCGTTCCAGCTTCAGAATCCGACTTCGTAACAGTAACCCGGAACTTTTTAAGGACGTTATGGACGCTCTTATTTGTTACCTTGTTCCATTCAATCGCTGTTTTCTGTGTTTCCGGCACTACATATTGAATTCCTGTATCTATTTCTTCGAGCGTATAATTCGTCCCGATCAATACGTCCTCAAATTTTGCTATGCCTGAATCATCAGATACAGCATATTCGTCCACCGCCAAACCAGAAAGTGATGTACCGGTTAGATGGAATTTTACACCCTCTACCAGACCGTCCTCACTTGTCTTGGTTACTTTCAAATCGCCGCGTTTCAGGGTATTGTTAAAATGTACGGCAACAGTTTGTCCGCTAACGATAGTTACTCGTTGAGTGCCTGCGGCTCATATTTATTTTCCGTCTGTTCCGTCACCGTATAGATTCCGGGGTTTAAATCCGAAATGTTGATCTCCCCTTTGGAATCAGTAGTTTTGGTAGCGGCATACCCTTCTCCGGTAATGTTAAAGGATATACCTTCTACTTTATCATCTTCTGCAATTTTGATTAACTTCATATTTCCGGTTTTGATTTCCAGATTCATATACCCGGAAATTGGATCAGACACACTTACCCCATATGTCACAGTATCTTGGCTGTTCCCATCTCCATCAGTCCAAACAACTATACCGCTTCGTTTACTGTTGATTTTATCAGCCCTAATGGAAATTGGCCCTTTTACAGCTTTTCAGAAGTAATGTTCAGCTTATTCCCATTTACAGAAAACTTTAACCCTGCGGTGCTGCTGGAAAATGTATAATCAGACAGGACATTATTTTTATCAGTTAATGTAACAGAATATTTTTTCCCGTCCCATTTTAATTCATAAGTACCGGCACTACCAGAACTTCGTGCAAAAAAGCTAGGCAGCATAGTATGTTTCTTTACTTGACTTTCAATTTTAGAATACGCGCTGAAAATTTCACTTCGTATCGGGTTATTCGGGAGAATATATTCCTTAACGTTGTTTTTCCTTGTGCATTTGCATTGACATGATTAAACTGGCTGTCACGCTCTCCTACGATTGTTTCCCATATAAGAAGCTGGGTTGCAATATATCCGGCAAGTTCCTTGGCATGAGCCGGTATCGTACTGTTCCAGCTTACATTTGCATTCCCTTGCTGTCCATACTGCAAAATTCGCCCAATGTATGCTTTGATAACTGTAGGGGAAATCGTTGGATTTCTGTCTGAGGGGTAGTTATCCCAGTAATCTTCACCCCGCCGTTTAAACTGATCTCCAGTGTACATACCGACCCCTAATTCAATACAGTAAATCAATCTGCCTTCAAAGCTGTCCTGAGCATGGACTGTATAGTAGTTCCCTTCATCAATAGACCAACCTCCCAAACATTTCAATGCTGGGTGTCCCCAGCCTGTTTTCTGCGGGTCGATACTTCGAGGAATATCAATCATATATGCTGTCATTTCCTCGCTGCGGCTGATACGATATTCGTAAAATTTGTGCCTATTCCCAGCATACAAATCATCATTGCAAGGAATATGGAAAGGGGCTTTTTCAATAGCTTCATATCGTGTTACCTCCTTATTTTTGAGTATAAAAAAAGACACACCCTTTTTCGGTGTGCCTAATGTTTGTATTATGAGATTTATGCGTAGCCAATATAGATCAGGTATTCTCCACTTCCTACCTGTTCCGACCATACCCAAAAGGCAGTAAAGCCACTTGCCTTATACCAGTCAAGCCGGTCTTGTATATCCCGTTTTAAATACCGGCAATTCGCGTTCGCTGTAATGGGATCGTCCCAACAATCTGTAGCTGTGCTGTCCAATGCAAGTCCTACATTCTGGCCATAGTTCTTTGCAAGCTGTATATATTCGGAAACATGAAAAGCCGGAGCTTGCGGAGTAGATGATGGATTGCTTTCTGCTTTTGATACTGTACTTGGTTTGGAAGAAGCTGAGGGTTTCTCCGGTGCTGCTTCTGGCTTTTGCGTTTGCGGCTCTTTACTGGACGCAGCTTGCTCTTTCTGCGTTTGGGGCGTTTTACCGGCAGATTGTTTCTGCCCTGTTTGTGCCTGCTGTTTATTTTCCTGTGACGATTTGCTGGCAGTACCTGTCTGTTTTCTCTGCTCCGTTTTGCTTTCTGTAGTGCTTTCCGTTTGCTCTGAATCAAGAGTTTTTTCTGACAGTTCCGATTCACTCTCTAAAAAAGAAGATCGGGCGCTGCTCTCCGTTTCTGATCCCTCCCGATTTCTATTCTACTGTTTCATACCGTCCTACGCTCGTCGTATCGTCATTGAGGCCGCTTTGGCCGCCGCAGCTTGATAACAATACCAGTGCAAAAGTTATGACAGCAATCAGTCTTTTTTTCACAGCTATTCCCCCTTTCACTTACCCCCCATTATATTCTTAAACAACATCTTTCTGCAAATGTACGAATCTATCTTCTTTTTTAGCTGGTTTGTTTAGCTGGCAGAGGGGGTGAGGTGCGGAGAGGGGGAGAAGCAAAAAAACTCCTTTTCTAAAAAAGAGCGCAATGCTCCCTTGTTAGTAACACGGTTATCGTTCCATACTGCGCTGACGTTTGCGGTACAATTCCAGTGCCTTAACAATGGTATCTTCAATTTTCTGCACGGGCGTCCCCGGTGCAAAATATTTGCTGATGCGCTCTTTCGGGATTTTAAACTGCTCTTTTTGGTTTGGTTTTTCTTCCTCTAAGATAGAAAAGATCACATTGCTGTCTAATCTTCCTGCTGGGAAAACTGCCGCATTTTGATTGCCTGTACATGGGACGGGGTACAGTCCATATCCTGAATAGCCTGAAACAAATCCTCCTGTTCTTCCTTTTTTAAGTAAGATAATTCTACAGCCGGGCGGAGTGCTATTTGCAGTTTATCCTTTTCCTTTAGTACAGAATTATCCACTAATTCCAATAGCTCAGGAATAAGACTTGTTAGACGGATAAATTTGCGAACTTGTTCATAGCTTTCGCCAACTTGTTCAGCAAGAATTTCACGACTTTTCTTCCCTGACTTGTGCAACGGTGTTGCACAAGTTAAATCATTTCTTTGCCCTTGTCGTTTCATGGCTCCAATCTCATCTTGTATGCAAAAGCGCGTTCAGAAGGCAGAATCTTTTCTCGCTGCAAGTTACTGTCTACCATCACAATCGTTGCTTCTTCATCGGTGAGATCACGGACGATACAGGGGATTTTAGAAAGTTCGGTCAATTTTGCGGCGTGCTTTCGCCTATGTCCTGCGATCATTTGGAAACCGCCCTCCGGCTTAGGCCGGACCAAAGCAGGAACTAAAACACCATGCTGCTTCACGCTTTCTATCATTTGCAGCATTTCCTCGTCCATTCTCACCTTAAACGGGTGATCTGGAAAATCGCTGATTTCATCTGGCGGCAGGTCGATTACCCGTTCCAATTTTGCTTCTTCACGAATTTCCTGTGTGGTAAACAGTTCATCTACTGAGGTCAACAGACCGGCTACGCTGTTTTTCGCCAATCTCCATCACCTCCTCTGTTAGATTCCGGTAAGCTTTCGCCGCTTTTCCTTTCGGTTCATGATAAAAAATGCTCTTATTCGCCGTACTGATCTCCGCCAGACGCACCGTAGCCGGAATCACTGTCTGCATGACAGGCAAATGCTTTCCAAAATTCTCTTTTACCGCCGCAGTAACTTCCTTTCGGAATTTTGTTTCATTCGTCATTGTTAAAAACACACCGCCAATTTTTAATTTATGGGTTGATTGCTTTTTTGACCTGCTGTACTGTGCCGACTAGCTCTGCCATATCTTCTGCCGCCAGATACTCGGCCTGTACGGGGACTAATACATAGTCTGAGGCGGACAAGCGTTTAAAACCAGCATACCAAGAGAAGGGTTACAGTCTAGCAGCACATAGTCGTATGGTTCTTTTACGCCTGTCTATATACCGTCTCAGTACCGTTTCCCGGTTTGGAATGTTCACAAGGCTGACCTCCACAGCCGAAAGGGAACGATTTGCAGGGACAAAATCAAAGCCCTCACAATGGCGCATTATTTCCCGGTGTTCCTCTTTTACTGTATTGGCTACCACATCACTCAACGCATTACTGAGCGTAACCGGCAGGTCGTGCGGGCTTCGCTGTCCCAGCATTTTGGTTAGATCGCCCTGCGGGTCAACATCTACCAGCAAAACACGTTTCTTCCTTCATAGCCAATCCCGCGCCTAGGTTATATACGCTGGTACTTTTCCCTACGCCGCCTTTTTGATTGGCTACTGCGATTACTTTTGTTTTCA
>ENA-OQIR01000098-OQIR01000098.1-human-gut-metagenome-genome-assembly--contig:-NODE-98-length-37801-cov-2.068827_pt1 | contig 37801 bp, 53 predicted proteins | sample MGYA00242580_ERZ504745 | MGnify/ENA primary metagenome ERZ504745 (study PRJEB26092, sample SAMD00036214) | human gut metagenome | host: Homo sapiens | study: EMG produced TPA metagenomics assembly of...
GGACAGCGCGAAAAGCGCCCATCACCGAATCGACGAGTTAAGGGAGGAACTGAAATGAAAATCAACTGGAAGGTACGGTTTAAAAACCTGTGTTCTGGTTCAATCTGGCAGCGTCCATTTTTCTGCCTATGCTGGCTTGTCTGGGCTTCAACTGGGAAGACATGACAAGCTGGCAGGCTGTGGGGAACGTGCTCTTACAGGCCGTCCAGAGCCCTGTAATCGTGGTGTCTGTTCTGGTATCCGTATGGAACCTGTTAAACGACCCCACCACAAGCGGCCTAAGCGATTCCAGCCAGGCGCTTTCTTATACCGAACCCAAACAATCCAGCACAGGCTAATTTTCAGCGGCTCTTTACATTCTTGTGGGGGCCGCTATTTTGTATTTTCTAACCCATTTGAAATTATTTATTTTCATTCTCCGCCTTATTCCTATCTGTTTTTAATATTTCCTTTCTTTCTGGCAGCCCCTATTTTCTATTCGCTGCGGTTGTGCTAAAATGTAAGAGAAACAAGCAGATTCAGACGGAGTGATACTATGAAAGCAAAGGAAAATAAAACAAACGCCATGCGGGTCTTAGACCGGGCAAAAATTCCTTATGAAACGTACAGTTACGAGCATGAGGATGGAAAAATAGACGGTGTTTCCGTAGCACAAAAATTAGGCCAGCCGGTAGAGCAAGTCTTCAAGACCTTAGTAACGCGAGGCACAGACCGCAATTTTTATGTATTTGTTATCCCGGTGGCAAAAGAACTGAATTTAAAAGCCGCGGCCCGAGCCGTAGGACAAAAGAGTGTAGAAATGATTCATGTGGATGAAATCAAAAATGCCACCGGCTATATTCGGGGCGGCTGTTCCCCGATTGGGATGAAAAAGCAATACAAAACTGTTATTGATGAAAGCGCTCAAAAGCTTTCCTTTATTATAGTAAGCGGCGGGAAAATCGGACAGCAGATTCAGATTTCTCCTCTAATGCTGTGTGATTTAATCGGCGCACAATTCGCCTCAGTCGCCTATAATGGATAAAGTGAATTTCCCGATCTGATCAGGAAATTCATCAGCAGAGATCAAGTATGTTTTTCACTTTCCCTGTCGATATCCAGACTCAATCTTTCCGTGATTTTTATAAGAAGCTGGTACGTTCGTTTCAAGCATATACCATGTGTATGGCAAGCGGATATAATTACCACTCCCGGGGTTGCCAACTAGCAGAAAAAGCCCCTGACAAATGGACATACCATCTGTCAGGGGCTTAAAATGAACTTTCTTTTGGACTCACCTGTTTCTCATCCTATAAGATGATTATTTGTCACTTGTTTAGAAACGATTTATCCCATTGGACTTTACCAATCCCTTTCTGATTTTTCTGAATTATCTACGATTTCACTGGTTAAGAACTGCTCTTTTTGAAAAATGCAATCCAAATTTCTCAAACTCAGCTTTTTCTTCTTCATGAAATCTTCCAAATTCAGGTTTCAGCACATGGGATTCTACGCACCTTTCTTTGACAAATCAATATTGATCTGAACATTTTAAACGGCTTTCAAAACGAGGCTACCGCCTTTTTCACTGTACTTTGGACTCACCCTTTACAATGAAGTTTTATTTTTTTATCTATACGATAAAGGCCATTTCAATTTTGTGTTTACCGCTTTTTAAGGAGTAATTTCCCCGGCACTACGTCCGGTTACTTTTATCAGTCTTTCGTTTTACGAAAGGCCCTCTCCGCGCTTCTTTGGGGACTCTCCCAATTTGTTTTGACGCTTACTCCCAAATTTTTGGCTTACAATTGTCCTTGTACCGGACAAAATTAAACTCCTAAATTTCAGCCTTCAAAACATAGGAAGCCTAAAAAGCTCACACGCTTCTATTCAATTTTTATTTGACTGCCGTCCTCATGCCGCGCATATCTTTCTCCATTTTTTGAAAATACAAAAAGAACATCCGCCGCGATTTTATTTCGCCATGGGGACGTTCCGCCTTTTGTAAGCTTAAGATAGGAAGCTATCACAAAAATCTGTTTCTCACCTGTTAAACCGGCGCTTGTGTCAGACTGTCTCGCAGATAGCTCCGCTCTCGGAGAAACCCACGACTCACCAGGTCTTTTTCAATTTCTAACAGATTTTCTGAAGGCGGGAGCCTCGGTCCCCTGACCGATGGCAAAAGGCTGCGACTGTGAATCGTTCATTGGACTCGCTTCCTTTCCTCTGAAAATTTGCTTCCCAATTCTTTTGGAAGCTTCTTTTCTTATTTGTCCTCTTCTCTTTGAGTACGATTATATTATACCACGTTTTTAGTAAATGTCAACATTTAAAATTAATAAAATTAATATTTTATGTTAAAAATCTGTAAATAAAATATTTCTTCAAATGCGGTTGACTTCACGGTAGCAGAAGGGTAAAATAAATACTATCAAATTAGAAAAGAGAGGTTTTATCAATATATGGATAATGAATTTGCCGCCGATCTCATCACCCTGATTGATGACGAGGGCACTGAGCATGAATTTGAGATTCTTGATGTAATCGAAAGCGACGAGGGTACTTTTTACGCCCTTCTGCCTACCTTTGACGATCCCGGAGAAAGTCTGGAAGCCGACGGAATGTATTACATTTTTGAGGCGATCGAGGAGGATGGCGAGCAGCAGCTGGCAGAGGTGGAGGATGAAGAGCTGCTAGATCGGCTCTCTCAAATCTTTGAAAGCCGTTTCGAGGAGCTGTACGAGTATGATGAAGAGGAAGATTCTGAAAACCAGTAATTTCTTTTTTGATTGCTCTGTTAAAATCCAAAAAACTGTGTTATAATAATTCTGCGGCAAGGGCCGCTCAATAAGAAAAAAGATCCTGCGTGATTCGTGGACCGTGCTTATATAACCTACAACTTATTTTTCGGGAGCTTTGTCTCCGCTGGCGGATTGCAGACCTCCCAGCCTTAGCTGGACGAAGGGAGCGTGAAACCAGAGGGCGGGCACCCACCTGTCTTTTGGTAGGCAGGTTATTGATAGCACATTACGGTCAGGCGGGATTCTTTTATACTCTTTTCCAGCGGGTCAGCTTTTATAGTTTTCCTTGCTGCCAGTTCTTTGAAAGACCCCGGTCTAAAAAGCTTTTCCTCAGCCGAAAAGCTAGTATTTCAGTTTAACCCGCAAAGGGTTTTCTTCTTTTCTCAAGGACAGCCGCATATTTTGATAAAGAAATACGTTCTTTCTCCAAATTTTCTTTTTTGATAAAGCTTGAATATAAAGTTAAAAAGCTGTCAACCGGAATTTATTGCAAAAAACGCGGCGCTGAAGAAATCTTTCAGCGCCGCGTTTTTATTTGGCGGTGTTCTTTTCCTTCCTCTTTCTTATCTTAAACCGATTGATCATTTTATCTGCCGGCGGGTTTTAGCAGAAAGAGAGAAAGGAACTTTTTTGATTCAGCGTATCTTTCACCCTTTCTTTTGCCATACTAAAAATAAAGGAAACGGGGTGTTTTTTTGAAGCTGAAGAATACTTTATCAGCGGTAGGAGGCTTTCTTTCCGGCGCTGTTAACGGCCTGCTTGGAGCCGGAGGCGGTATGATTGCTGTGCCTATGCTGGCCAAATCCGGTCTGGAAGCGAAAAAGTCCCATGCCACCTCGGTGGCTGTCATTTTGCCGATTTGCGTGTTCAGTTCCATTCTATACTTAACTGACGGAAGGGTAACTTTGGGCGATGCCGCGCCTTACCTGCTTTGGGGAGCACTGTCCATCATCGGCTCCTGGCTTCTGACAAAAATCAAGGATGTGTGGCTCCACCGCATTTTTGGAGTGCTGATGCTGTGGGCCGCTGTCAGGATGCTGTTCCGATGAGCTTCCTATGGGCTGCGGCAGCCGGCACCCTATCCGGCATGATTGGAGCATGGGCCTTGGAGGCGGCGGCGTTTTAATAATCTATCTGACCCTGTTTCTCGGCATGGAGCAAGGTATTGCCCAAGGCGTAAACTTAATTTTCTTTATTCCCAGCGCCGTCATCGCTCTGATCGTATACTCAAGAAAGAAAATGATCGACTGGAAGGCCGCCATACCCGCCGCTGTTTTAGGCGTGGCCGGTGCCTGGCTCGGCACCTATCTTTCCTCTCTGATCGACGGCTACTGGCTTTCCAAGCTGTTCGGCGGCCTGCTGCTTATTATGGGCGTAATGCAGCTCTTTTATAAAAAGGAAAAGGGCGGGGATTCTGCCGGCAGTAAAAAAGATCTCTCTTCCAGCTCTCACCGACAAGGAGAATAAATTCCTTTCCTGCTTCCGATATGCTATAATATTATGAAACAATATTATACTTTTCGGAGGTAGCTTATGAACGCGACGGTTCTTGGCTGCGGGCGGTGGGGTTCCTTCATCGCCTGGTACTTAAATAAACTTGGCTTTTCCGTGACCCTTTGGGGACGTCCCGGTTCCTCTCGGCTGAAAGCACTCTGCGAAACCCGTGATAACGGCTTGCTTACCTTTCCCTCAACAGTAAAATTCACCGACGATCTTAAGCAGGCGGTTTCCGAGGCCGAGCTTCTTTTTATCTCTATCAGCGCCCAATCCTTGCGGACGCTGACAGCTTCGCTGCAGCCCCTGTTTCCGAAAAACACGCCGGTGATTCTTTGCATGAAGGGCATCGAGGAGGCCACCGGCCTACGCTTGACTCAAATCGTGGGAGAATTTATTTCCGCGCCCACTGCCGTCTGGGTAGGTCCGGGCCATGTACAGGACTTTCTTCAGGGGATTCCCAACTGCATGGTGATTGACTCTCAGGACGATATCCTGAAGCAAAGGCTGGTGCCCTTGCTTTCCAGCGAGTTGATCCGATTCTACTATGGTACCGATTTGATCGGCAGCGAGGTCGGCGCAGCGGCCAAAAATGTGGTGGGCATCGCCGCCGGGATGCTGGACGGGCTGGATCAGTCCAGCCTAAAGGGTGCTTTGATGTCCAGGGGAACCCGGGAAATCGCCAGGCTGATTGAGTCGATGGGCGGCAATGGGCCTCTCGGCCTATGGCCTGTGCCATTTAGGAGATTATCAAGCCACCTTGTTTTCCCAGCACAGCCACAACCGCCGTTTTGGCGAGCTTTTTATTCGCCATGAGCCTTATGGAGAACTGGCGGAGGGAGCCTCTACCGTGCGGGCGTTGTGCCTGCTGGGGCAACAGCTTCAAGTGGATTTGCCAATCTGCCAGGCGGTAGATCAGGTGGTTCACCGGGGTGAGGATCCTAGCCTGGCATTGTCCGGCTTGTTTTTGAGAACCTTAAAAAATGAGTTTTAAGGAGGCTGAGCAATATGAGCATCGACCATGGCCGGCCTTTTGATTTCGGAAGAGTCTCCTCTGATTACGCGAAATACCGGGATATTTATCCGCAGGAGCTTTACCGCCGGCTGCGGGCGTTGGAGATCGGATGCCAGGGCCAAAGCGTTTTAGATCTTGGAACCGGGACCGGTGTTTTGCCCAGAAATCTGGCGCCATACGGGGCCAGGTTCGTTGGTATCGACCTTTCCGCAGAGCAGATTCGTCAGGCTGAGCTGCTTTCCAGATCCTCCGGAGGGAATATCCGCTATCTGACAGGCTCTGCCGAAGAGATTTCTTTTCCTGATACAGTCTTTGATGCCGTCACTGCCTGTCAGTGCTTTTTCTATTTTGATCACACCCGTCTGGCTCCCAAGTTATTCCGCATTCTAAAGCCTGAAGGAAAGCTGGCTATCATTTATATGGCTTGGCTTCCCTTCGAGGATAAAATCGCCGGAGCCAGTGAACAGCTAGTTTTACGGTATCACCCGGATTGGACAGGCGGAGGAGAGGTTCGTCATCCCATAGAGGTAGATTCCTGCTACAAAAGGTTCTTCACCTGTGAAAACGAGTGCGTTTTCGACGTTTCTGTTCCCTTTACCCGAGAAAGCTGGGCTGGACGAATCAGAGCCTGTCGGGGGATTGGGGCCTCTCTCTCCCCGGAACAGGTTCAAGAATTTGACTCGGAACACAGACAGCTTCTGCGGGACATTGCGCCAGAACAGTTCTCGATTCTCCATTACTGCGCCGTGACGGTGCTGAAAAAAGGTCTTTTGTCAACTTTCCAGTGAGCCATAAGAATCCGCTTCTGAAAAAGTAGGCCAATAAAGGCCAGACCGGAAATTTCCGGTCTGGCCTTTCTCATATCAAAGCTCCCAGGCTTTGCAAAAAAGCATTCCATTTGGGAAATATTTTTAAGGGATAAAAAGCTGTTGACAGCCGCTGAACAGCATTGAAAGCAAGAATAGGAGACCCATAAGAAAGCTATAGTAAAACGACCGTTTATTTGCAAGCCTAACTTAATAAAACAAAAGCCGTACTAAATTTTAGTTTCCGAAAGAAAAGTCACATGTTTATTCTGGCGGCCATACACACTTAGCTCCCCTTTGAAAGCTTCGCTTGGTTCAGCATTGTTTCCCGCGATTGAAAATACGGTTGGAGGCTTCCGAGCTGACCAGCATAATCACAATATACACCAGCAAAAACACCGGCAGCAAACCTACGTTGACTTTTGTAGCGACCAATCCGAAAAACGGCGGCAGCAAGGTTGAACCAGTATAGCAGACAGCCATCTGAAACCCCATCATTGACTGGGCGTCCTCTTTTCCAAACCGGACAGGGGTTTCATGAAGCATACAAGGATAAATTGGAGCGCAGCCAGCTCCAACCAGAATAAAGCCGATGAGACATACAAACTGCGGCAAGGGCAAAAGCAGGCACACTACTCCCAAGAGCACTGTGAGCTCTCCGATTCGTATCATCTGCTGGTTATTGAACCGAATGGCCAGGAATCCGGAAACCAGTCTGCCCGCGGTCAAGCCTCCCCAATAGAGGGAAACCCACTGCGCCGCGGCAGCGGCGTCAATTCCTTTTTCCGTAATTAAAAAGCTGCTTCCCCAAAGGCCCAAAGTCATTTCTACTCCGCAGTATAAGAAAAAGGAGATCAGCGCTACCTTCGCGCCCTTGATTTTCAAAGGCCCAAGGAAGCCCCCTTTCCCGGAGGCAATAGGCGGGTCGAGATCTGCTTCCCGTTCTGGCTCTCCAGGATTTTCACCATTCGCATCTGCCTCCTGCTTTTTTTGGCTGGTTTTTTCCGCACCTTATTCCATAAGGGCAGAGTCGCGATTAAAACGGCCACCAGGACAAACTGGATGATTGCCACCGTTAGATATCCCATTCTCCAGTCCACACCCAGGCTCATATACTGAGACATAATCAGAGGACCGGCCATGGCTCCAACGCCCCAGAAGCAGTGCAGCCAGCTCATATGCCGGGATTCATAGTGCTCCGCCACGTATTCGTTCAGGCCCGAGTCCACCGCGCCGGCACCGAGGCCCAGAGGGATCGCCAGCAGAATCATAAAAACAAAAGCGGGTACAAAGCTGAAGCCCAGCAGAGCCAGAGCGGTCATCAGCACGCTTACCGCCGTTACCTTTCCCACGCCGAAGCGCTTTAAAAGCTTGCTGCTGAACAAGCTGGAAACCACCGTTCCAACAGAAATCACCATAGAAATAATCCCTGCGTCACCCAGGCTTGCCCCAAATTCCTTCTGAGCGACAGGCCATGCCACGCCTAATAAAGAATCCGGCAGCCCCAGGCTGATAAACGCTGCGTAAATCACAATCAAAAATAATGTAACCATGATGTCTGCTCCCTCATTTTCCTCAATGCAAAATCTTAATGCCGCGCCGTCTTTGACAATCCTACTATACTATCAGGAGGATTGTCAATCGGGCAAATTAATCATTTTAAAGTTCAGCACAATCAGACAAAAGCAAGGCAAATTTTATGTTTCTTTCGCAGAGAGCGGCTAAAAACAGACTTTCTCAAACGGCAGGCAAAAGCTGCAATCAAAAAAGCTTCCAACCGAAAGCGTCTTTAAGGCCGCTTTCGTTGGAAGCTTTTATTGATTTTTGCCGAAACCAGCCTCGGCAGCCTGTTTTTATTCCTTCGCCGGTTCCTGAGCCTGATCAGCCGTCTTTCCTTTTCGGCGCTCCCTACGCTGGGATTCCCATACATAACAAATTTTTGCCTCTTTCCCTTTGGTCACGCTTCGGCGGATACGGTCAAGAAGATATTTAACAAAGCCTCCCAGGCCAAACCCGGCCATAGAGCAGATCACGTCGTCCACGTCCGCCACGCCGGTATTCAAAGTATATTGAAACGCCTCAATCACAACCACTAGAGCCAACGGAACCAGCAGCCTTTTCCACAGCCTCCAGGCCGGCGTCAGCGCGGACAGGAAGAAGCCAATCGGGATAAAAAGATCACATCGCTGAAAACAGCTTCATCCCATCGGGATTTCCCTCTCGAAACGCCTGAATATAACGTAAGATCTGAGAAAAGGGCACTAAATTCAACTGGCGCATCCCACTAAAGTTCATTGGACGGAAATAGAGAAAAATCGCCAGCAGCAAAATCAGCAGGTAGCATCCGGATGCCACGGAAGCCTTCTGGAAAAAACAGCAAAAGTCCCTTTTCGCCTCCGGTTCGCTCCAATTTCCCTGGGCAAAAATACGCATGAGAAAACAGCAGAGCAAGGGCATTGACCAAACCATCCCCCAGCTCACCCCATCGTACACGTTGACAGCCATGGTGAAATCCTCCATGCTGGGCCCCTCATAAATCCTGATTCCAATCCGGATTGCAAACGTAATTACTGTGAGAAACATGGAGGACAGCATCGCCACGCCTATCGGCTCGTACAGCTTGAACAGAAGCAAAAGGACAAGCGCTATGCCGAAGGCAACCACGGCCACAAAAATCTGGCGGTAAACATCGGAAAAATAGCTCTGCGCGTCTTGGGGCAGCAGAAACATAGCCAGGCCGGCCGCAATAGACACAAACCATTGGATGCTGCTCATTCTGGGAGGCGCTTTCACCTTCATAGGTAATTCCTCCTATAATCCAAATAATTCTGTAAAATAATGACCGCGGCGACGCTGTCCACCACAGCCTTTCTTTTTTTCCCCCTGACATCGGTCTGATTTAGATAGCCATGGGCAGTCACTGTAGTGCCCCGTTCATCCACAAAGGCTACCGGCAGGCCTGTCTTTTCTTGCAGAAGCGCTCCAAATTCCCGGGCGTTTTGGGCGCTTTCCCCTTCTGAGCCATCCATATTTTTCGGCAGGCCCAAAGCGATTTGCTCCGCCCGCCGCTCGTTTGAAAGCTTGACTATTTTCTCTATCAGCCGCTCCCTGTTGTGCTCCTGAATGACGCATAGGGGCGACGCCAGCATTTCCGCCCGGTCGCATACCGCCACGCCGGTACGGGCCTTGCCCAAATCGATTCCCAGGATGATCATCACGCGCTGCCTTTCTTCTTTTCAGGTCTCCACCAATCCTGTTTTTCAAAGGTGGAAACCTCCGGATTTAAATGGGAAGCGTCGTTCTGTGAGACGATGTGCGGCACAAAGCTGTCGTCATATTCCACCACACTGACCGCGGTATTATCGCACCACTCCACGGAATTTAATTCCTCAATCGGCTTTCCGCCCGCGTAACACAGGAAATTCCGGATCGCGCAGCCATGGGTGGCGATGCAAACCGTTTTTCCCGGGTGCTCTCCGGCGATCCTGTCCACGCAGCTTTTCATCCGCTCAAACACATGAACCATCGGCTCGCCGTCCCGCGGTGCAAACTTCCAGGCTGGTTCTCCCATAAGTCGTAGTCCTCGGGATACAGGGTAGAAAACTCGTTCCAGGGACCTCCCTCCCAGTAGCCGCCGTTGATCTCCATCAAATCCGCCTCCACATAAATTGGCAAATGATGAAACTGATTGATGGCCTCGGCAGTAGCATAAGCCCGCTTTAGGGGCTGGAATATAAGTAATCGATCTTTACATTCCGCATCCGGAGCGCCAAAAGCTCCAGCTGTTTTTTCCCGTTCTCGGTCACCTCGGCGTCCGTGTGTCCCTGAAACCGTCGGTTTAAATTTCCCCGCCGCTTCACAGTGGCGGACCAAAATAATTCTTGTCATGCTTGTCATCTCCTAATTTACCACGCTTGACCATGCCGGCCAGCTCAGTCACTGAGGCGATTCCCTGATCATCCAGGTAGCGGTTCAGTCCTTCCTTGATTTCAGGGGAGCATAGGGATCAGAAAACAGAGCCGTGCCCACCTGGATGGCGGAAGCCCCCGCCAGCATCATCTCCACCGCGTCCCGCCAGGTGGAGATTCCTCCATGCCCACCACGGGAATTTTGACCGCACCGGCCGTCTGCCAAACCATCGCGGACCGCGACCGGAAACACGGCCGGGCCGGAAAGGCCTCCGGTATTATTTCGGATAATGGGACGGCGGGTGTTGATATCGATCCGCATCCCGGTCAGTGTATTGATCAGCGATAAGGCGTCGGCGCCCTCGCTTTCCGCCGCCCTGGCGATCTCAGCGATATCAGACACATTGGGGGAAAGCTTCACCATCAGCGGCTTTTTGCAGTGGGCGCGGACCTCCCTGGTGATGCTCCCACGCTTTGACAGGAGGTGCCGAACTGAACCCCGCCATGCTTCACATTGGGCAGGAAATGTTCATCTCGATCATATCCACAGAGGATTCAGAGAGCTTTTCCGCCATTTGGGCGTATTCCTCCGGCGTGTTCCCGGCAATATTGGCGATCACAACCGTTTCCTGCTCCTTGAGCCAGGGCAGGTCCCGCTCTATAAAATGATCCACGCCTGGATTTTGCAGGCCGACGGCGTTTAAAATCCCAGACGGGGTCTCGGCGATTCTCGCGGCGGATTACCCATCTGGGCTTCAGGGTAATCCCCTTGCAGGAAAGGCCGCCGATCTCCCTCAGCGGATAAAACTCGCTGTATTCCCGGCCGAAGCCGAAGGTGCCGGAAGCGGTGATCACCGGATTCTTAAATTCCACGCCGGCGATATTCACAGTTAAATCCGCCATTAGAAAACCACCTCCTCAGCATTGAACACAGGACCGTCCTTGCAAACGTGGAGATAAGCCTCTTCCCCGTCCGCTTTTTTGATTTTGCAGGCGCACACCAGGCATGCTCCCACACCGCATCCCATCCGTTCCTCCAGGGAAATCTGGCAGGGTACGCCCCGTGCTTCAGCTTCTTCCGCCACACCCTTCAGCATGGGTCCAGGACCGCAGGCCAGCACAACGTCCTTCGGTTCTTCCAGAACCTTCCTCAGCGGCTCGGTAACCAGTCCGCGGAACCCCGCGCTTCCGTCGTCGGTGCACAGAATGACCCGGCAGCCGGCCTTCTCAAAATCCTCCTTCAGAATCACGCATCCCGCTGCGGAAGCCCAGGATCACCGTAGCGTTTTGCCAAAGGGCTTGGCCGCCATCAAAGCGGAGGCACTCCGATGCCGCCGCCTACCAATACCGCCCGCCTCGAGGGATCCCCTGCTGTAAACCCATGGCCCAGGGGCGCCAAAATATCCACCGTCTGCCCCTCTTCAAATTGGGAAAGAAGCTCAGTGCCCTCTCCCCTCACTTGAAAGACCAGCCGCAGAGTTCCTTCTTCCGGGTCGGCGTCACAAATAGAAATCGGCCGCCGGAGAGTCTTCCCCGGCACCAAAAGATGGGCAAACTGCCCCGGCTGCGCCTTGGAGGCGAACTCCCGGCTCTCCACAGTAAAATCGTAAATTCCGGGCTGGAGCTCTTTTTTGCAGACCAGCCGGCAGGACTGGGTATTGTATTTCATGCTATGTGTCATCCTTCCGTCCTCTCCAGGAGAGGATAAGACTTTATAAGTATTGTAGCGTGCTTTTTTAATTCTCAATAGGTTTTCCCAGCAGGCTTTGCTTTCCAGCTCTTTCCGGCGGATAAAGGCCCAAAAGCTTTGAGAGCAGTCTGCTCCGGCGGCGGCCCCTCCGCTGACGCCGCTAAGGTCATAGGCCGCCGTATGAACCGCACCTCTGAATTATCACCGGCTGCGGCTCCGGCGGTGCCGCCCAGATTATCACTTATGGGCCGTCTGGGAAGCGGCCTCTCATCGGAGAAAACGAAAGCTTATCCCGCCTGGATACAGCCTACGATCTCATCCCGCATCCGGATGCCTCCCGCCGGGCGGCGCCCGCATAATCCCTTTCGTCACAGCCTTCCTTCTGCCAGGCGCAGAGAATCCCCCGGGAGGAATTGATAATGGCTCCCAAGCCGTTTTGGTCAAAGGCGGGGGCTACATCTCTGGCGCCGCCGCCCTGGGCGCGTAACCGGGCACCAGGAAAAGGTATGGGGCAAGGCCTCGCGGAGCTCCTGAAGCTGAGCGGGATAGGTGGCCCCCACTACCGCGCCCACGCCGGAATAGCCGTAAGCGCCCATCAGCTCCCTGCCCCACTGCTCGCACATCATGCCCATGGTGTAGTATACCGTATCCTCAGAGGAAATCAATTGATTCTGCAGTTCGCCGGATGAGGGATTGGAGGTTTTCACCAAAACGAACATCCCCTTGTCCATGGCCTTGCACACCTTCAGCACAGGGGTGATTCCATCGGATCCTAAATATCCGTTTACCGTCAAGCGTCGGCGCCGAAGGCTGAGCAGGCGGCTTCCTCCACCTGGGTTTCTCCCAGATGGGCTGCGGCGTAAGCCTCCATCGTGGTGCCGATGTCGTTGCGTTTTCCGTCCTCAATCACGTACATCCCTTTTTCCTTGGCGTACTGGATCGTCTGGGCCAGGGTTCTCATTCCCTGCCAGCCGTACATCTCATAATAGGCGCATTGAGCTTTACTGCCGGCACAATATCGCACAGGGCGTCGATTAAGCCTTATTGTACTCCAAAATAGCCGCGGCGGCTCCCTCCAGAGTTTTTCCGTAATTCCGATAGGCGTTCTCCTTCAGGTAAGCCGGAAGATAGCTCAGCTTGGGATCTAAGCCCGCCACAGTAGGGTTGTTTTTCGCTTTGATATTGTCGATCAAACGGTCAAACGGCATGATAAATTCCTCCTATGTTTCGGTTTTTGTGTGTTTGATATCTCTCCGCGATTTGTCATTGCTTTTTATCCTTCAAATTCCAGCCTTTGATCTTTTAACGCATTTCTTTCCCTTACGCTGTCTTATATCATCTTTTTCACCATTTTATCTCTTTTCCTCCACTTGCCGGCTCAGCCGTCCTGGTAGACTATTTCGCCCCGGCATACGGTCATGACCACCTTGCCGGACAGGGACATACCATGAAACGGGGTGTTTTTGGACCTGCCATGGAGCCTGTCCCGGTCCACCGTCCATCGGCGGTTCTCGTCAAACAAGGCAAAATCAGCCGGCCCGCCGGCTCTCAGCGTCCCGCCGGGCAGCTTTAAGAGCCGCGCAGGATTCAAAGACATTTTTGCAATCAATTCCGGCAAGGTTAAATAGCCTGGCTTTACCAGCGCCGTATAACAAGCGGACAAGGCTGTTTCCATGCCGATGGAGCCGTTGGGCGCCCTGTAAAAATCCGCCTTATCCTCCTCGCTGTGGGGAGCGTGGTCCGTGGCGATGGCATCCAGAGTTCCGTCTCTCAGCGCTTCCAGCAGCGCCCTGCGGTCCTCGTCTGTTCTCAGCGGCGGGCTCATGCGCCAGTCAGCGTTTTTCTTTCTCAGCGCTTCCTCGGTCAGCAGAAGATAATGGGGGGCGGTTTCCCCAGTGACCTGCACGTCCCGTTTTTAGCGTCACGGATCATGCGGCGCTCACCGCCGTGCTCACATGGCAGATATGAATCGGGACGCCATAGGATTCCGCCAGCGCGATTTCCCTGGCTGTAGCCGCGTTTTCGCTGGCCGCCGGCACGCCGGGAACATTCAGTTCCCGGGAAACCGCGCCCTCGTTCATCAGTCCGCCCTGGGACAAATATAAATCCTCACAATGGGACACCACCCTCAAGCCAAGGCTGGCGGCTTCCTTCATGCTCTGGCCATCAGCAGGGAGTTCTCCACCGGCCTGCCGTCATCCGTTAAAGCAACGGCGCCGGCCTTTTGCAGTTCCATGAAAGGGGCCAGCTCCTCCCCTTTCATTCCCTTCGTGATGCAAACGGCTGGATAAACCCTGCAGCAGGCGCTTTCAGCTCTTTGCAGGAGCTCCTCCACCAAGGCGGGAGAATCCATAGGAGGCTTTGTGTTGGGCATAGCCAGCAGAGAGGTCACTCCCCCGGCGGCGGCGGCCCGGCAGCCGGTGAACACGTCCTCTTTATAGGTAAGCCCCGGATCTCTCAGATGAACGTGCATGTCCACAAGGCCTGGCAGCAAGGCGAGGCTCTGAGCGTCCACGGTCTTATCCGCTGGGTCCTGTATATTTTTTTCTATTTTTTCAATAACTCCATTCCTGCATAGCAGGTCAAGCCGCTCACAGCATATTTTTTCAGGGTCTGCCAGCTTAGCGCCCCGGATTAGGATGCTTCCCATTCGATCACCTCATTTTTCTCTAATGATAGCATACCCTTTTTCTTCCTTTCTGTAAAGGAAGATCCAAAAGAAAGATGCTGTTTTTTATCGTTTCGCGCGGCGGTGGGCAGAGAAACGCACGGCAATTAAAAACAAATTCACACGGCGAACGCCCCCATGGCCGCTTTCATGATTTTAAGGCGGTTTCCCAAGGAGGATCCATCAGGAATCAGGAAAGCCTATCGTCTTTTTTACCCACCGGGCCGTCTCCGCTGTTTTCAAAAATGATTTCAGGTTTTGAATGAACCTCATTCCACCGGAAAGGTCCCCTCCCGGTTACTCTGGCATAAATCAGCGGTTCCTTTTCCGGAGCTGGGAGCCAAAGGAAAGAGCGCTGCAAAACGTATCCGCAGCCGGAGAGAGAAGCTCTTTCCGGCTGGTAAGCAGCGTGGCTATACTGTCGCCTTTCCGCACAAAGTCTCCCGGCTTTTTATGAAGCTCAATTCCGGCGCCGTAATCAACAGCGTCTCCTTTTCTCTCTCGGCCCGCTCCCAGCTGAGCGGCGGCCGCGCCGACCAAACGGGTATCCATATGGGTAAGGAAGCCCTCCCGGGAAGAAAAACCTCTTTCGAAAGAGGCCTGGGGCAGCCGGGAAAAGTCCTCTAAGGCGCTTTCATCCCCGCCCTGGGCTTTTACCATCTCCTTCAGCTTGCGAAAGGCTTCCCCATTGCCGAGCTGCTTTCTTGCCAGGGCACAGCACTCCTCCTGCCCGCCTTTCCCGACAGGCCAGCAGCCCTGCGCACAGGTTCAGGCACAGCTCCGTCAGATCCTCAGGGCCTTGCCCCCGCAGGTCTGCACGGCTTCCATCACCTCCAGGGCGTTGCCGATCCGGTTTCCCAAGGGGCGGTCCATATTGGTAATCAAGGCCGCCGTTTTCCGGCCCGCCCTGGTTCCGATGCCCACCATTTCCCGCGCTAAGGCGGCGGCGTCCTCAGCCCGCTTCATAAAGGCCCCGCTGCCGGTTTTCACATCCAGCAGAATACAATCCGCCCCCGCCGCCAGCTTTTTGCTCATAACGCTGGAGGCGATCAGCGGGATGCTCTCCACCGTGGCGGTAACATCGCGCAAGGCGTAAAGCTTTTTATCCGCCGGTGCCAGATTCCCGGTTTGGCCGATAACGCAGCAGCCCACCCGGTTGACAATCTCAATAAACTTTTCCCGATCCAATTCCACTTGAAAGCCCGGAATCGCCTCCAGCTTATCCAAGGTTCCTCCCGTATGGCCCAGGCCTCTTCCGCTCATTTTCGCCATTTTCACCCCCAAAGAGGCTACGACCGGCGCAACCACCAGAGTGGTTTTATCTCCCACGCCGCCGGTACTGTGCTTGTCGGCCTTAGCCCCGCCGATACCGGACAAATCCACCTGGTCTCCTGAGGCAGCCATTGCCATGGTCAGATCTGTTGTTTCCCGCCGATCCATTCCGTTGATGCAAATAGCCATCAGCAAAGCCGACGCCTGATAATCCGGGATCATCCCCTGGGTGTATTGACTCACAAAAAGCGGATCTCCTCCTCCGACAGGGCAAGTCCATCCCGCTTTTTGGCAATGATGTCATAAATTCTCATAGGCGCACCCTTCTTCAATCAATAAATTTAAACCGGCAAGGCCGCCTTCCGTCGTTTGGAATCCAAAGAAAGCCGAATCGAAAGGGAACCGCCGCGCAAACAGGAAACGAAAACAGAGGAAAACCCAAATTCAACAGCCGGAAACCGAGCCTGAAGCCAGCGGGAAAAGGGCTTCTAATTATTTTAATCTTCGGCCGCAACTCTTCCGCGGAGCTTAAAAACATTCAAAGCGCTGCGCGCCGGCTTCACCAATAGCCGTTCCCAGCTTGCTTTCCCCCAAAATTCTATTTATCTGGTATCCGGGAAACATTTTACGCGGCTATTCCTCCAGCCTGCTCTTCCGGAAGCCCCTGGGCAAAAGCTCCTTCAGCAAATAGCTTCCTCCACCCGTTCTCCGTCGCCAGCAATATCTCAAAGGTTTCCGGGTCGCAGAATTCCGCCATCACCTGGCGGCATACCCCGCAGGGCGGGCAGGGATTTTCCGGGTTCTCTCCGGTTCTTCCTCCCGCTACGGCGATGGCCAGAAACTCCCGCTCTCCCTCGCTGACTGCCTTAAAAAAGGCCGTTCTTTCCCCGCAGCTTGTCGGACTGAAAGCGGCGTTCTCAATATTGCAGCCGGTATAGACTTTTCCATTCTTAGTCAAAAGGGCGGCTCCCACGGCAAAATGGGAATAGGGCGCGTAAGCGTTTTTTCTAGCCTCCAGCGCCAGCCTGCCCAGCCTCTCACGGTCCATGAAACCGCCTCCTTTTACACTGATTTACGCCAGCTCCAGGGCGACCTCCATCATCCGGGTAAAGCCGGTCTGCCGCTCCTGCGCCGGAAGGATTCTCCCCGCAGCGGCAGTCGGAAACCGTCAGAAGGCACAGGGCGTTTTCCCGCACCGGGCGGCGTTCATATAGAGGGCGGCGGCTCCATCTCCACCGCCAAGACCCCATCCTCTTCCATTTCAGTAAGGACTCCTCATCGTCGCCGTAAAACAAATCGGATGAAAGCACATTGCCCACCCGAATCGGAACCCCCTTCCGTCCGGCGGCGGAAACAGCCTTTTCCAGCAGCGCAAAGCTGGCGGTAGGGGCAAAGGCGCCCGGCAGCCGATACTGGGCGGCGTAATTGGAATCGGTGCACGCTCCTATGCCGGCGATCAGATCCCGGAGCTGTACCTGATCCGCGATGCCGCCGGCGGTTCCAATGCGGATGATATTCTCCACGCCGTAAAAATGAAACAGCTCATAGGAATAGATTCCGATAGAAGGCATACCCATACCGCTGCCCATAACGGAAACCGGCTTTCCGCGGTAGATTCCTGTGTAGCCCAGCATATTCCGCACGGTATTGAAGCATTTTGGATTCTCCAAATAGGTTTCCGCGATAAATTTGGCCCGCAGAGGATCTCCGGGCATCAAGACTGTTTGGGCGATCTCTCCCTGCTTTGCTCCGTTGTGAGGGGTTGGCGTATTCTGCATTTTTATCCTCCTTTGAATCCTGCGGCCGCTTTGCTTTCAAAACGGCTCTCCGCAGCGTTTCTCACCGGCGCGTTTGCTTGACCGCGCGTTTTCCTCGCCGCCGGCTGTCCGCTGCTTTTTTTCATTCTCCATCCCGCTTTTTCAGCGCTTTTGTTATCAGGCTTTTAGCAGATCCGCCAGCCGGCTTTTTCCCCAGGCGAGAGGCGGCAGGCGGAAATACTCTAATATTGTGGCGGAAATATCCGCGAAGGTGGGAAGGGTTCCCAGATTTTTTCCTTTTCGAACCCGGTTCCCGGCGGTCAGCCAGGGCACATATTCCCGGGAATGGTCAGTGGATGGCGTAGATGGGTCGCAGCCATGGTCTGCCGTTATCATCAAAAGGTCCTCCGGACCAGTCCCTCAAGGAGCCTGGGAAGCTGCCGGTCAAAATAGGAAAGCGCCTGGGCGTAGCCTTTTGCGTCGTTCCTATGCCCGTAAATCATGTCGAAGTCCACCAGGTTCACAAAGCATAAGCCATTGAAGTCTTTCCTCGTCAGTTCAACGGTCCTTTCAATTCCCTCCGCATTGTTTTCTGTACGGTAGGCTTCCGTGACGCCCCGTCCCGCGAAAATATCCACGATCTTTCCAACCGACAGCATAGACAGCCCCGGCTGGGCCGAAATCCGATCCAAAAGGGTGTCTCCGGGCGGATCCAGGGAAAAATCATGCCGGTTGGAAGTTCTCACATAGCTTCCCGGTTCTCCCACAAAGGGACGGGCGATGATCCTGCCCACGCCGTGCTCGCCGGTCATCAGCTTCCTGGCAAGGCGGCAGCACCGGTAAAGCTCCTCTACCGGCACCGTCTCTTCGTGAGCCGCCACTTGAAACACGCTGTCAGCGCTTGTATAAACGATCAAGCCTCCATTTTTCTGAGCCTGCTCCCCATAGTCCCGGATCACGTCGGTGCCGGAATAAGGGCGGTTACACAGCACCTTACGCCCAGTAAGCCTCTCGTATTCCCGAATGATTTCCTCCGGAAAGCCGTGGGGATAGGTAGGCATCGCTCTTTGTGACACAAGGCCGGCAATCTCCCAATGGCCGGTTGTGGTGTCCTTTCCCATAGAAACCTCTCTGCACCGGCCGAAGGCTCCCGTAGGAGCGGACTCCTTCGTCCCGCAGGTTACTCCGTCAATATTAAAAAGCCCCAGCTTTTTCAGATTAGGAACCTCTAAAAAGCCGCTGCGGAAGCAAGCCGCCAGGGTATTGCTGCCCTGGTCGCCGTATTCCGCCGCGTCGGGAGCCTCTCCAATACCGAAGCTGTCCAGCACAATCAAAAACACTCGTTTCATTCAGCATCTCCTATTTTCGTCTGGTGGTTTCTCCTGCCGAAAGGCTACGGGAACTGTTTTTTGAAGATTCCGGGGCCCCGCGCCCTGGATCAGTTCCTGAAGCAAGGAAAACGCCTCTCTCCCATCCTCCGCGCCGGCTGAACACTGTAGTCAATTCCGGCGTCATCAGCCTTCCCAAGCGAACGCCGTCAAACCCCACCAGCATGATATCCTCCGGTACTCGGATTCCCTTACCGCTCAGGTATTTATATACGGAAAGCGCGGTCATATCGCTGGAGCAAAGAATCCCATCGGTATCGGGAAAGCGTTCCAAAATATGGGGAGCGCAGGCGAGTCCGCTTTCAAAATCATAGCCGCAGTCCAAAAAGCGGGGCTCCAGATTCCATTTTCGGCACACATCCATGTACCCCTGAAAACGCATCTGCCCGCTGCTGTAAAGCTGAGGACCCCGCAGGTGAACCAGCCTTTTGCAGCCGCAGTCCACCAAATGCTCCGCCGCGAGCTGTCCGCCTAAATAGTTGTCTGAGGAGACGGACGCCTCATATTCCCGGCCGGCTTTCCGGTCGACCACTACCACAGGCAGGCGGCACCGGCGGATTTCCTCCTCCATCTCGTCGTTGTTGGCGGTGATAACAATGCCATCCGCGTTCATTTCGCTGAGAAGCCTGATATAATCCCATTCTCTTTTCGGCTCCCGGCCGCTGTCGCACACTACCACCTGATAGCCCTTCTCCTGGGCAGCCTCCTCCAAGGCGGTGCCGATCTCATTTAGAAATAAATTGTGTAAAGAGGGAATCACATAGCCAATCAGCGAGGAAGGCTGTTTATAAAATGCCTTGGCGCTTTCTACGGGCTGAAACCCGGTTTCCCTCATCGCCTTTAAAATTCTCTCCCGCTTTTCCGGGGCCACCCTGCAGTGCCGTTGACCACCCGGGAAACCGTAGCCAGAGAAACCCCCGCCAGCCTCGCGATATCGCTGAGATTTGCCAAAGCCCCACCTCCTGTTATTATAACCGGATAAATTGGTTCAGCTGCCATCCCGGCTTCCTTTTCCGCGTGAATTTTTTAAGCCAGCCATTACTGAAGGCGTTTCCTGGCTTCCTCACAGCAAGGCCGGAATGCCGAGGGCACCGCCCTTTGCTCCAAGCCCTCCAGATCCAGCCAGAGGAATTCCTCCGGCTGCCCCAAAACCCAGACGCCATAGCAGCTAAGCTCCATTCCACATGGGTAAAACAATGCTGGTAGCTGGGCAGTCTTTCCGTGCGCAAAAGCTTCATGCCCTTCTCAGCGCACCAGATTTCCGCTTCTTTTTCCGTCAGAGCTCCCTCCGCGTTGGGGAACTCCCACAAATTTTTCAGCACGCCGGTATTCCCCCGCTTATGGAGCGCCGTCTTATTTTCGCTGAACAAAATCAGCACTGTCTTATCTTCCTTTTTTCTAGCTTTTTCGGCGGCTTGACCGGAAATTCCGTCATGCTTCCCAGCCGGCGGCTCTCACACAAAGCGCTGAGGGGGCAGCTCCCGCATTTGGGAACGCCGTTCGGAAGGCAGACGGTAGCTCCCAAATCCATCATCGCCTGGTTGAAATCCCCGGGACGGTCCTCCGGCTGAAGGTCCTGCACCAACGCGGTGATGCGTTTTTTTGTTTCCGGAGAGGTAACGTCGCTGCTGTCTGCGGTCAGCCGCGTCATCACCCGGAGCACGTTGCCATCCACTGCGGTGACCGGCAGCCCGAAGGCGATGGAGCCGATGGCTCCTGCGTATATTCTCCACGCCCGGCAGCTTTTCAGTTCTTCAAAGTCTCCCGGCAGCTGACCGTCATACTGCTCCACGCAGGCCAGAGCGGCCTTTTGCAGATTCCGCACCCGATTGTAGTAGCCTAAGCCCTCCCACAGCTTTAACAGCTTATCCTCCGGCGCCGCCGCCAGATCCCTAATGGTGGGAAGCTCCCGCAGAAAGCGGCTGTAATACTCCTTGACCGCCTCCACCCTGGTCTGCTGAAGCATGATCTCCGAAAGCCAAACATGATAAGGCTGAGGGTCCTCGCGCCAGGGCAGAATCCTGCGGCACCGGTCGTACCAGCTGAGGAGCAGGCCCCCCATATCCTGTAAACCGAAAAGAGGACGTGCCTCGTCCTCTTTGTTCCGTTCCTTTCTCATCTTCTCCATTTAAGACACCATTGCGGCCAGCCTGACTGCTTCCTCCGCTGCGCTGGCGGCGTCCGGAGTGTATTGGTCAGCGCCGATCGACTGGCAGAAATCATCGGTCACCGGCGCGCCGCCGATCATAACCTTCACCTTATCACGGAGATCAGAGGCGTTCACAAGCTCTACTACCCGTTTCATTTCTCCCATCGTGGTGGTGAGCAGAGCGGAGCAGGCGATGATCTGGGCGCCGCTGTCCCGGGCGGCCTCAAGATATTTTTCCGCCGGCACGTTTACTCCTAAATCAATCACCTTTAGGCCCCGGCCCTCCATCATCATTTTTACCAGGTTCTTCCCGATGTCGTGCTGGTCTCCCTTTACGGTACCGATCACTACGGTGCCTTATCCTCGACATCCCCGGTTTGCAAGGCAGGCTTGAGCACCTCCAGTCCAGCGTTCATCGCCCGGGCCGCAATCAGCACCTCCGGAACAAACACCTGGTTCAGCTTAAATTTATCCCCGATAACTCCCATACCTGCCAGAAGCCCCTGCTCTAAAATATCCTTAGGCGCTATTCCTTCCTCTAAAGCCTTGGCCACAAGCTGCTTGACCTTCGGCGCCCGGCCCTGCTGAAGCAGCGCGCTTAATTCTTCTAAAATACTCATGCTTTGTTCCCTCCGGAATTCCATGGCTTTCCTGAAGGCCCCAAAAATCTCCTTTACCTGCCCTTGGAAAGCTCTTATTATTAGGATACCATATTTTATCCCCGCAATCAATGTTTCCGGCCCATTCCCTTTTTGAAAAAAAATGTGCTATGCTTATTGCTGTCCTAATGCGGATCCCTCCCACAGGGAGGACAAAACCTGTACGCGGCACAGCCTGTTCGGCAGCAATAATTTCAAGCGTCCGCCCTTAGGGAAGCTTTACCAACACACTGGCGGCTGCATCCGGCCGCGCCGATCTTTATCTTCTAGCTTTTGGAGGCGCTGAGTCATGCATTCTCAAATATCCACCCTTCATTTGATCAAACGCTTTTGTCCCTTATTTTAAAAAATATAAAGGGGTTTTATTTTTAGACCTATTCTGCGCCGCTCTGACGACTGTCTGCGAGCTGGTATTTCCCCTGATTGTGCGCTATATCACCGATATGGGCATGAATCACCTGGAGAGCCTGACGGTACAGATTATTTTGACCTTAGGCGGCTTTTACCTAGTGCTTCGCCTGATTGACACCGCCGCCAACTATTATATGGCTGACGTCGGCCACATTATGGGCGCAAAGATTGAGACGGACATGCGTAAGGATCTGTTCGCTCATCTGCAGAAGCTCTCCTATTCCTATTATGACGAAACCAAAATCGGACAGCTGATGGCCAGAATCACCAGCGACCTGTTCGATGTTACCGAGTTCGCGCACCACTGTCCAGAAGAATTTTTCATCGCCTTTTTAAAAATTTTAGTTTCCTTTCTGATTCTGTGCAACAGCAGTGTGCTTTTGACGGTAATCATCTTCGCCATTCTCCCCTTAATGCTGCTGGCCGCCATGTATTTCAACAAGCGGATGCGCCGGGCGTTCAAAAAGTCAAGAAATCAGATCGGCGAGATCAACGCTCAGGTAGAGGACAGCCTGTTAGGGGTTCGCGTGGTAAAGTCCTTCGCCAACGAGCCTATTGAAACGGAAAAGTTCCGCAGCGGCAATGAAAAGTTTTTAAATATCAAGCGGGAAATGTATAAATATATGGCCGGCTTCCAGAGCAGCACCCGGCTGTTCGACGGCATCATGTATATCGCCGTGGTGGTAGCGGGCTCCCTGTTTATGATTTATGGTAAAATCACTCCCGGCGACCTAGTGGCCTATCTTCTGTATGTCACCACCCTGCTCACCTCGATCCGCCGGGTGGTAGAGTTCACCGAGCAGTTTCAGCGGGGCATGACCGGCATTGAGCGGTTTATCGAGGTAATGGACGCGCCGGTGGAAATCCGCGACGAACCAGATGCCGAGGAGCTGAAAGACGTTAAGGGGGACATACAGTTTGATCATGTCAGCTTCCGGTACTCCGGTGTGGACGAGGATGTGCTGACCAACATTAACCTTCACGTGGCTCCGGGACAGAATATCGCCTTGGTCGGCCCTTCCGGCGGAGGAAAACCACCCTGTGCAATTTAATTCCCAGATTCTACGAGGTCACCTCCGGCCGGATTCTCATCGATGGACAGGATATTAAAAAGATCACTTTGCAGTCCTTGCGGAACCAGATCGGCACCGTACAGCAGGAGGTCTATCTGTTTTCGGGCACTATTTACGAAAACATCGGCTACGGAAAGCCTGGCGCCACTCAAGAAGAAATCATCCGCGCCGCTAAGCTTGCCGGCGCCCACGAGTTCATCGCGGACCTGCCCGACGGCTATAACACCTATGTGGGAGAGCGGGGCGTAAAGCTTTCCGGAGGGCAAAAGCAGCGGGTCAGCATCGCCCGGGTTTTCCTGAAAAACCCGCCGGTTCTGATTTTGGACGAAGCCACCTCGGCCCTGGATAACGAGAGCGAAAAGCTGGTGCAGCGCTCCCTGGAGGAACTGGCGAAGGGCCGCACTACCTTTACCATCGCCCACCGCCTCACTACCATACGGAACGCGGATTTGATTCTGGTCTTGACTGAGGACGGCATTGTGGAAAAAGGAACCCATCAGCAGCTCATGGCCCTGGGCGGAGTTTATCACAGTCTTTACAGCATGTACGGAGCTTTCGATGGATAAATCGAATTCAGCATGGCGTTTTAAGGGCGCTCCCTTACCCACAAAGCCGTCAGTCGCCTCGAATCAAGAAACGCCCGAAAGCGGAAAGGCGGAAGCCTTTTACCGCTTTCGGGCGTTTTGATTAGATCCTGCGTACCGAAACCACGAGCCTAAAAATGCCAAAAACTCATAGAACACAAACACAGCGAAAAAGCCCAGCGCTATTCCGAGAAGGAAACCGCTGGCCACGTCGGAGGGATAATGCACAAACAAATACAGCCTGGAAAAGCCGATCAACGCCGCTAGGACCAAGGCCGCGATGCCCAAGGGCACATTAGCAAAGCAGATCACTGTTGCCGCCGCGAAAGATGACAGCGTATGGCAGGAGGGCGCAGAATAGTCATGAGGCCTGCTGATCAGCAGCTCCACATCCGTATTGTTGTTACAGGGCCGGATCCGCCGATCAGCGGCTTCAAGGCGATATTTCCCACCGCTAAGCACAGCACCAAGGCCACCATCAGCATAAAGCCATAGGGCCGTTCTGTCTTTCTGGCCAGAAGACAGCGGTAACCACCAGCCAGATCAGGCCGCCGTTTCCCAGCAAAGTAATCTTAGGCATCACCTTATCTAAAAACGGGCAGCGGATACGCTTTTGAATATACTCCAAAATGCGGTTGTCCAACCGCCGAATCTTCTCCATCATACGTGTTCCTTCTCCAATTCCATAACAAATCCTTTGTCTTTTATTATACTCCGCAAACGATATGGCCGTCAATCAGAAACACATAATAGCAGTATGCCGAAACAATCCTCTAAAATGGACCGGCCGCCACGGCGCGGCCGGTCCAACCTTTTTTAGCGTTTATCATCAGGCGCGCCAAAGGAATAAATAGATTTATACAGCAGATCCAAATCCTCAAAGCTATACGTTCCGTCATGGTTGATATCTGCGGCTTCTAAGAACAGTCCTTTAAGAACCGCTCTGCTTTCATGGTAAAACTCATGCTCCACCAAGACGGAAACATCCTTTTGGTTCACGTTTCCATCCCCATTAAGATCGCCGTAAATAAGCAAGGCTACCTGGTCGCATGGAACGCCATCCCGCAGAAGCGTAAAGGTGGTTCCGGTTCCCACGCCTCCCGTGGAAACCCGAGTACCTTCAAAATTTCGTACTACCAGTTCCCCGTCATACTGCAGATTCGCCTTGATTTGGGTCAGTGTGCTTCCAGGCTCTATACCGGTCATCACCCTGGTCTTTTCATCAATGCTGTAAACCTGGCTGGTAATCAGCTGGAATCCTCCCCGCTGGAGGAGGGATTGGAAGAGCTTGAGCTTCCCGTTCCGGAAGAATCTGTCGAACCTGAAGTATCATCCGTAAAGGCAACGGTATAAACACAGCTTGCCGGCAGTCCGCCGGAGGTACACAAATTAGACAGCTTCACCTGATAATTTCCTGCTACCAGCGGCTCCGGAGCCGGAAAACTGAAAAAGCTTCCTTCCAGCTCCAGGCCGTTGTCCAGCGTCCACGCAGCAGTCTCGCCGGTTGCCTCATTGCGAACTGTCACCGCCGGGTCTCCCCTGCCTGAATTCAAAAGCTCCGGATTCAGCGATACCGTCCAAGATTCTGGGCTTCCCTCGGATAAAGGATAACGCCCGGCAGAGGGTTTGCCAAAAACGCATTGCTTTCCTCGGTAAATTCCTCTACCGTCACTTGATCGGTAACGCCATTGGTATATTCAACCCTTATTCCGGCGTTGGAGTCCGATACACCGTAAACCATGCCGCCGTCGGCAAACAAAAACGCCGGGTTCCTCTTTTCCAGGGTTAGCTGTCCCAGCACAGATCCATCTGCTCCTAAAAGTAACAATCTGGAATCAAAATCCGCTAAAATTCCGTTCTGATAGAGACAGGCGGCGCCCTGGCTTTGAGAGGCGTAAAGCCTCTCCACCGTCAGATCCTCCTCGGAAACCCGGTAAACATTCCCAGCCTCATCGACAGCCAGCTCCGAATCCAGCATCCGCAAGCCATCTCCTACCGGATCACCGGAAAACGCCGCCACCTCATCAGCGTTAACTCTCCACAACCCTCCCGACTGAGAAACTAAATAGACGCCGCCGTTCGAGGGCGCGGCGACCAACTCGGAAATCGGTTCCTCCAGGTCGCAGAATGGAACTAAGCTTTGTATTTTCTCTTCGCTGCTTTCAGCGACATCCTCAGTGGTATACAGCATGTTAGGCTCAGAGCCTTTAAGGAGGTAGACCGTTCCATCCGAAGCGGCCGCAAAAGCTCCGCTGGACAAGTCCGATAGTCCACGAAGCACCGTGGTTTTGCCAAGCTGAGAAAAATCACTGGAGCCGTAGGAAAACAATTTGATCTGCTTTTGCACTACGCCGTCCTGGTACCGTGCGGTTTCACAAGCTAAAACCACCCGGTCCGGCAGCACGGACAGCCCGCGGAATCCTCCGGAAATTCCCCACAGGGTTGAGCGCTTTGACTGGCGGTATCGGTCAAAACGCCGAAGCACTCAGACTCACTTCCGCCGACCAGCAGCAAATTCCCATCCCGCAAATACCGGGCGTCTTCCAATTCGGCGCCCGGTTTCTGAAGCTCAATTTCATAGCTTGCCTGCACAAATTCCCCTGGGCGGAAATCGCCGTATATCCAATCAAGCGATGACCAGCAGTGCCGGAATTACTAGCTCCATAGTTTCCGTTTCATCCCGATCCCCCAGCTTCTTTTCCAAAATATTTTTATTGCACAATTCTAAATTAAAAAATTTTTGCTTTCAATTATTCACAGGTCTTTCCTATTATTTTATTTAGCATGAAAATTTTTCCAGTTGCAACGAATTGTGAATACAAATCACACAAAACACAAAGCCCTGGGACACGATAGGCTTTCCCTATCGAAATCTCAGGGCACATTTTAAAATAATTCCGGACGATCAAGCCCGTATTGCTGCTCCGCCTGGGAGGTATGCAGCAAAAAATGATAAATAGGCGCCAGCACACGAAAATCTTTCTCCAGCTTTTGTGACAGCCTGTCAGAAAACAGCAGATTAAAATCGCTGCTTTCCGCCACAAAGCTAATTCCTCTTTGCTCCAGCCATTGCCGTTCCTCCTCCGGGCGCTGCGGATAATGGGGGTGCTTATACCGCTCCCCCTCCATATGGAAAAGCTTTTGGGATAAAAAAGCTTTCTTCGCCTTTTCGAACGCCGGATCGCCTTGCAGGATCAGCCGCCGCATCGTATTCATATACGCCGCCGAAGCGTGATAGAAGCCGCACCCATAATTAAATCCGTCGCAGGTAATCTCAAAATAAATTCCCGGCACCTCAGTACCGTGCATTTTTCCACGCTTGAATATGAGCCACATGGTATCCCGGTAAAGTGATTTGTCATGGCTGTACCGGGTATCCCGGCGCAGGCGGCAAATCGTCTTGTCCACCCGCGGCTCTGTGGTCACCTTAGCGTCAATTTCCAGCATTACCGGTGTGAGCGACCGTACCAGATCCTTCATCGGCTCCAGCAGTACAGCTTGATAAGTATCTTTATGATCTAAGAACCAATCCCGCTGTCCTGCAGCCGGTTTTCAAACAAAAAATCTAAGGTCTTTGCCGAAAACGCCATTAAACTTCCTCCTTATTTTAAAAAAGCGGCGTGAAGCCTCACGCCGCTTTTTTATCATTTACACTGGTTTGATACCTTAATTATCCACCAGTTGGGGTTTCCTCTGAAGACGAAGGGGAACTGCTAACAGGTTTGCCGGAAGTCTCGCTGGAAGATGGCGGCGCTGTACTGGATGGCTGGCTGCTGCTTGGAGCAGTGCTGGAACTGGCGGGCGGGGTAGTACTGGAGGTATTCGCCGGTTTGTCCCCGCCGCCGTTTTGACTCGGCGCATTGGGATCCGTGTTAGGCCCTATTTTATAGACCGCGGCGCCCTCCATGTAATACGAGGAATCAATTGGCTCCCTTTTGACCTCCTGGCCGTTTTTATAAAACACCTTTTCGCCCTCTGCGGTATAGCCGTAGCAGGCGTCGGTCCACCATGTGACCGTGCCCTCAGGCAGGCTCTCATCGACAATATACTCGGTGGGCGGAGGCGGAATGACGCCTGTCTGCCAGCTTTCCACCTCAATAGTATCCCATTCATCCGACGGATGGCCGTAAATCTGTACGACCAGAGTTCTTCCATCCATATAGGCCTTGATATAAACCGGATAATCAGAAGAATTTTTAAACTGGAAATCAGTGGAAGGATAATCTACCGTAGCATCCTGTCCGATCGGTACATAAGAAGAAGGCCACCGATGGTTATAGCGGGTAACGATCTCCATATCAGCCCGCAGAGCCGCGCCGTAGATTGTAGTCGAGGACTGGCAGATGCCGCCGCCATATACCTGCACGGACTTATTGTTGGAAATACCAGTAGCTGGCAGATAGCCTAACGCGCCGGTAGTCGTGTCTCCAGTCGTCTCATTAAAGGAGAATATTTCTCCCGGCTTCAGCACGGTGCCGTTGGCCGCCGCCAGGGACAGCGCCATATTGTGAGTGCCGTTTTCCGTATTGGTGGAATAGGTGGTATACTCAGAAAGCTTAACCGTCTGCTTCTTTACGTCCTCGACCGTTGTCTTCGGCTGAGTTTCTGTCACCGGATCTTAAGCTCGCTTTTTAAATTTTCTGCCTCCAGAGCCTTTACAAGGCTCTGCTTCAGTTCTTCAGCCTTCACCTTAATTCCGGGAGAGCCGCCCTCGTATACGAACATAGGGTCAGAATCCGGGTTAAATTCCTTCACATGGGCTTCCGTAACCTCGCAGTTGAGCTCCTTCTCGATTTTTTTGACCAGCTCGCCCACCTTTTTCTCATCGGCGTCAAACTCCGCTTTTACCTCGAAGTTTTTCGGCTGGGTTTCCAGCGCCTCTACTAAAGCGTACCGTTCGTCGCGTTCGCCTTCCCTGGCATACTGGTAGGCTTCTTCCAAGGCGGCTTCCAGAGTAGATTCAAAGCTCAAGTAGGTATTGTCCACCGTATACTCCTTTTTGCCGTATACAGCCTTGATTTTCACATCAGGAAGCAGAGATTTCTCATGCTTTTCCAAAAGCGCCTTCGCTTCCTCCATAGTCTTGCCGCCTACATCGATCCCTTCTACCTGAATCCCGGTATAAAAGGTATCCACATTCAGGGCTCTGTCCACCATGGCGATATATTCCTGATATTCCTGATATTTTTGGTACCCAAAGAAGCCTCCTACGGCCAGAATCACCGCCAAAGCACCGCCGATAGCCCACCAAGCCCACGCTGGCAGCTTTTTGCGGTTCGCGGTTTGAACCGCAGCCCCCTGGCTGTTTTGTAACTGTTGGGTGTCTTGAACCGTTTTATTTCGTTTCAAGTCGGTCCCCCTCCTTATTAAGCTAAAGAAAATGATAAAATGGCTTTGCCAATACGTTTTTTATAATACAACGGAAATTTCAAAAAGTAAAGTTACAGCTTATTTACTGTTATAAAAAATTACCGGCAAATTATCGGCGTCTCTGCTTTTTCACCAGCCGTTCCTCATTCAGCCCGCTCAATCAGCAACCGCCATCCTGGAATCCGGCAATATCTATTGAACCTTTTGGGTGAAAATGGTATAATCAGTCTAAGATTATGAAGGAATCATGAAAAGCGGCAGCGATCCGGAAGCTGCATTCCCGGGAAATTCGCTGGAGAATGGTTTCCTCATTAAAGGAGGCTTTGCCAAGTGCCGGTCATCGAACTAAAAAAACTGACCAAATTTTTCGGAGCCGTACCCGCGGTGCTGGAAGCCAGCCTTACCGTAGAAGAAGGGGATTTCTTTGGCTTTGTAGGCCCTAACGGTTCCGGCAAATCCACCACTATCCGCATGATGATGAACTATGTGCGTCCTACCTCCGGCACCGCTACCATTTTAGGAATGGATTCTCGTTCCCAAAGCGGGAAGCTCAAAAAGATGGTAGGTTATGTTCCCAGTGAAGTGGATTACTATATGGACATGAGAGCCATGGAGGTGATCCGCTACGCGGCCGCTATGAGGGGCTTCGGGATAAGTCTAGAATCGATCAGCTCTGTGACCTGTTTGAGGTGGACACCGTCCGCCGAATCTCTCACATGTCCTTAGGCAATCGAAAAAAAATCGCCCTGGTCACTGCGCTGCTTCACAGCCCAAAGCTGCTGATCCTTGACGAGCCGACCTCCGGGCTGGATTCTTTGATCAAGCGGCGGTTTAAGGACTTTTGGTGGAGGAAAACCAAAAGGGCGCTACCATCTTTTTCTGCAACCATGATATCGGAGAGGTTCAGGAGCTCTGCGGCAGGACGGCCATTATCCGCAAAGGCTCTATTCTTGAGGTCGCCAATACCGATAATCTCTCTTCCTCAGATACCCGGCGCGTTAAATTAAAAACCACAGATAATCTATCCGCTTTGTTTACCTTGTTTCAGATCAATGATCCCGTCGTCACTGGAGATCTGGTCACCTTCTCCTACCGCGGCGTGATGGATCCCTTTATCAAGGCGCTGGCAAACTACGAGATTCAGGATCTTCAGGTGAGCCTGCCCTCTCTGGAGGATGCCATTATACGGTTTTACGAAAAAAAGCTGGAACAGGAGGCCGCGGATCATGCCTAAAGTGTTTTCACTTCCTATTTTTACAAAAGAGTTCCGGCGCTCTGTCCCCAGCGTGATTTTATGGTTCCTGATCAGCGGCGGCCTGCTGGTCTTGGCCTTATATTCCTTTTCTGCCGCAGCTCAAACTGATTTCTCCGACCGGCTGCAGGAGACTCTGTCCGCCTTTCCGGAGGAGCTTTTAGCGGAGTTTCAGCTGGATAACCTGCCGGAGCTTTCTGAATTTTTAACCTATTTCGCTTTAACCAGCACTGTGTTTTTGCGGTAGGCTGCCTGTTTGCCTGCTACCGCGGCTGCCGCTCCATGGTCAAGCTGGAAAGCCATCAGAGTATCGTGCTTATTTATGCCCAGCCGATCAGCCGGGGCAGTATTTTAATCAGTTCTTTCGTTTCCCAGGCTTTAGCGCTTCTCATTTATAATTTGGGCCTTTGGGGCGTAAGCTATGGTATGGCGGCGCTTCAGCCGGATTTTGACGCCGCCTCCTTTGCTTTGGCATGCCTCTCCTTATATTTTTCCTATTTTATGGTAGAGGTTATGTATCTTGCTATCGGCTATTTGCTTTCTGTATTTTTATCCCATTCCAGCCAGGCCTCTGCCGCCGCGTTTGCGGTTCTGCTGGCCTCTCTGCTGCTTGGAATCGTCGGCGGCGCGATTCCCGCCCTGGGCTGGATGCTGTTTCTCTCTCCTTACCATTACATCAATACCGGCCTGGTTTTGGAATCCGCTATGCTGGGGGCTCCTGCCGGAGTTTTTCCTTATGCGCTCATCTGCCTGATCTTCAGCCTGATTTTAGGGGCGCTGGCCTGCGTTCGTTATTACTTTAAAGATTTTAATGTTTAAGCTATGGGGGGCTTTAGGTTATCATGAAAATCCTGATTCTTACCGCGGCAACCGGAGGCGGCCATCTTCGGGCGTCCTCCGCCTTGAAGTCTTACATTCTGGAAACCCAGGAGGATTGTGAAGTTGAAATTGTGGACACCTTGAAATATATCAGTCCTCTGCTGGATAAGACCGTTACCGAGGGCTATGAAGCCATGGCAAAGCGGACGCCGAAGCTGTTCGGCTCCCTATACAAATCCACAAACCGCGGCAAAAGCAAAACCACCTATTTTTTCTGCAACATTTTCCGCAAATATCTGATGCCCCTGGTAGAGGAATTTCGTCCGGATGCGATTATTTCCACCCATCCCTTCGCCACGGAGATGATTTCCTTATTAAAGGAGGATGGTAAAATCACCGCGCCGCTGATCTGCGTTATGACAGACTACGGTCCTCATCGCGCGTGGATTCATCCCTATGTAGACAGCTATATCGTTTCCAATGAGGGAATGGTGGATACCATGGCGAAAATGGGTGCTCCCAGAGAAAAGATCCATCCTTATGGTATCCCTGTGGAGGAATCCTTCTATGAAAAATGGACCGGGCCGAGGTGCTCAGGCAGCTGGGCTTAAGCCCGGATAAGCCCACCGTTCTGATTATGGCGGGAAGCTTCGGCGTTTCCAATATCCTCAGGATCTACAACAACATTATCAAGGTGAACCTGGATTTCAGATTATCGTGATTACCGGCAAGAATGAGCGGCTTTATGAGGCGTTTAACAAGCTGATTCTCCGCAACAGCAGGCAGAAGCCCCTGCGGGATGTGTCTGTGAAGCTGAAGCCAAAGCCCTCCAAGCCTACTAAGGTTCTGTTCTTCACCAACGAAGTGCACAAATATATGCAGATCTCCGATCTGATCATTACCAAGCCCGGCGGGCTGACCGTCAGCAAGCCTTGGCCTGCAACCTGCCCATGGCGATTTTCGACGCCATTCCCGGGCCTGAGACGGAAAACGCGGAATTTCTCATTGACAATAATATGGCGGTTAAAATCCAGAAGGGCTCCGCCTGCTCTGAAACTATTTACGACCTGCTGTCGAACCAGGAACGTTTGGAGGAAATGCGCAGGTCCTGCTCTGCGTTTGACAAATCCTCTTCCGGGCCTAAAATTGTTAACGAGATCCAGAAGCTGGTAAAAGACTAAAAAAGAAACCCTTTTCCTCCGGCGGGCGGAAAGGGTTTTTTGTTGAAAAGCGCAATCTTTCTCCATTCGTCTTGACAATCGTCAAGAAGTCGTTATATGATGTTATTCGTACCTTTATGTGAATTTTATTTTGGTGTGTCATCGCCGCTTTTTGGAGTATGGAATGAAAAAAAAGATAAGCGGAAAGACAATCTTTAATGTTTCTGTAATCCTGATCTCTTTAGTGATGCTGGGTTACTTTTGTCTTTCTGAAAACGGTCTTGTAGAGCTCTCTAAAAACTTCAAAAACCTGGACAAAGGCTGGCTGATTATGGCCTTGCTCAGCCAGGCTCTTAATATCGCCATTGACGCTTATATGACCTATATTTTGGTTAAAAGCTCCGTGCCCAGCTTCAAGTTCCATAACGCGCTTAAGACTTCTATGGTAGGCCAGTTTTTCAGCGCTGTCACTCCATTTGCCACCGGCGGACAGCCCATGCAGGTCTATTGTATGTCCAAATACGGCGTCGAGCCGGTAAAGGTGTTTCCGCCCTGACCCAAAAGTTTGTTGTTTACCAATCCACTTTGGTGGCTTACAGCGCCGCCGCCCTGCTTTTAAAACAGGATTTCTTTGACGATGCCTTAAGCGGGGTTATGTGGACCTTTGCGGTGTTCGGCTTTCTCTCCCAAGCGTTCGTGATTCTGATGCTGCTGCTGTTTTCCTTCAGCCGCAGGCTTACCAATGCTATTCTGGGCTTTGCTAAAAAGCTGCTGACCCGGTTTCACCGTCAAAAGCTTTATGATAAGCTGGGCGGCTTCGAGCGCCAGCTGGAAAGCTTCCATGACTGCAATAAGGAGCTTTATAAAAACCGTCGTCTTGTGGTCACCGCTTATGTTTGCACTGCCGTTCAGCTGACCGCCATTTTTATCATCCCGTACTGCGTCTACCGCAGCTTTAATTTGTCCGGCGCCCCGGTTTCTGACATGATCTGTTCTCAAGCGTTTGTTACCATGGCTACCTGTTTTATCCCTCTGCCCGGCGCGGCCGGCGCGTCCGAAATCAGCTTTTTGGGCTTTTTCTCTATGTATTTCACGCCTGAAACCTTGAAATCCGGCGTTTTGGTGTGGCGGATCATTACCTATTATCTGGTGATTCTATGCACCGCTCCTTTTTCCCGGCTGGGAAAAAAAGCCGGAGGAGAAAAGAAAGAGGAAGCCTGATAGCTGCAACCTAGTTTTACCGGAAAGGATGAACCTGACGGATGAAAACTGTAGTCCCTAACGTCAGCCTGATTATTCCTGTTTATAATGTAGAACAATACCTTCCTAAATGCCTGGAATCCATTGCGGCGCAGACCTTGAAGGGCTTCGAGGTTATTTTGGTGGATGACGGCTCTACCGATCATTCCCTGGAAATCCTGCGTGGATTTGCCCGCAGATTTCCTAACACTTGCGTGATCCACCAGGAAAACGGCGGCGTTTCCAAAGCGAGAAACGCAGGGATTCAGGCTGCCAGGGGGGAATATATCGCCTTTATGGACAGCGATGATTATATCGCCCCTCTCTATTTGCAAAGGCTGTATGAGTCGGCGAAAAAATACCGGGCGGATATGGTCTGCTGCAGCTATTACCGTTACAACGCGGTCACCCACGAGCTGCGGCCCGCTCAGTTCAGGAAGGCTCCGGGAATCTACACGCCCAAGGAAATGATCCGGGCTTTGATTCTGGATATGGGGATCAAAGGCTTTATCTGGAACAAGCTGTGGCGGCGGACTCTTTTTACCGAGCACCACATCACTTTCCCAACTATGTGCTTTGAGGATATTTCGGTATGCCAGCGGGGATTCTATTTTTCCAACCGGATTGCTGTGATTGGAGATCCTCTCTACTTTTACGTACAGCACAAGGACAGCGCCATCGGCGCTTTAAACATTAAAAAGCTGAACGATTACCTCCGGGCCCTGGCGGATCTGCGTGGATTTTTAGAGCTGCAAAGGGATTTTCCCCCTTACCGGGCAGTTTACCGACTGCACAGCCTGTTTGTGGCGATTACTACTTGTTATTTAACGCTGGTCGCGCAAAAAAACGCAAAAAATCTTTCCGGCTTAGGCCGCAATTTTAAAGAGATCATCCATATGACGCGCGCCTGCGGCAAAAAGAGCTTTGAGCCCCTGGATGACATTACCAAATATCCGGATGTTATTTTCGATAAAAAGTGTCAACACTATGGATTGGAGGATTCAAGCATTGAGTGAGCAACGGGAGAAGCCTATTATCAGTATTGTCATCCCGGTTTATAACGTGGATATGTTCCTGAGAAAGGCTCTCCAATCGGTGGCGGATCAAACCTTTCAGAATTACGAGGCTATCATCGTAGATGACGGCTCCACTGACCGCTGCCCGGAAATTATCGCAAAATATGTGAGAAAATACTCTAACTTTAAATCTGTCCGCCAGAAAAACGCCGGTTTGTCCGCCGCGCGCAATACCGGACTGCGGCTGGCCCAGGGTGAGTTCATCGCTTTTATGGACAGCGACGACTATTATCAGCCACCTTTCTGGAGGATATGTATAACGCGTGCGTGGCAAACGACTGCGATATTTCCTATTGCAGCTTCTATTTTTATTTTCCCTATAACGGCCTCCGCATTCCCTTGCCTTTTACCTGCAGAACCGCCGTTTATGAAGCCGCCAGGCTTTGAACCTGCTGATCCGGGACAAATCCATGCATCATTTCGCTTGGAATAAGCTTTACAAGCGCTCTCTATTTTTAGAGAACGATGTGACCTATACCCAGATGTACTTTGAAGACGTAGCCACGTCTCCAAAGCTCTATTACCATGCCAAGCGGGTCGCCGTTACCAGCAAGCCCCTCTATAATTATACCCGCCGCCGCGGGAGTATTTTAAAATCCATGAACGCGAAAAAAATCAACGATTTTATCCGTACCTTAGGCTATACACGGAATTTTTTGGAGGAGGCGGACGATTTCCGGGCGTTCCGGAAATCCTTTAATAAATTCGCCCGCCGCATGAAAATGGTCAACTGGTATTCTGTGCTCAGGCTTCACGTGATTACCCTGAATTTTAAGGGCATGTGGAAAAACATAAAGAATTCCAATCGGTCTATCCGATATTTTATGAGTGAAGATTACCGTCCCCATAAGGGACAGCCCATCCTTCCTTTTCCCGTGATACAGCCGCAGAGACGCGGGTCAAAATAAAAAGGAGAGCTCCATGAAAAAAATCATGCCCTGGATTGGAAAAAGGTGTTTAACATCAGCCTTCTTTGCCTCTCCTTTGGCATGATTATTTATTTTTGCGTCAAAGACAACAATCTCGCAATTTTAATCCAATCCTTTTCGTCTCTGAATTTTTTCTGGCTCATTCCCGCTGTTCTTCTCATCGCAGGCGTATGGGCATTGGAAGCCCTGCTGTATCACCTTATCGTCAACAGCGTTTACCCTGGCCAATATTCCTGGAAAGAGGCGTTCCGGGTTACCATGGTGGGGCAGTATTTCAGCGCTGTCACTCCCTTCGGCGTTGCGGGCCAGCCGATGCAGCTGGTCGCCCTGTCCCGCCAGGGGGTTTCCTCCGGCGTCGCGGTGTCAGTGGTAGTCCGCAAGTTCCTCATCTACCAAACCACCCTTTCCCTTTACTCCCTGGGGGTTATTTTATTAAAATCCAGCTTTTTCGAAAGCCAGATCCACGGCTTTCTGCCTTTGGCTCTTGTAGGCTTTTTAGCCCAGGCCGCCTCGGTGCTTCTGTTATTTTTGTTTTCCGTCAGCCGTACCTTCACCACTAAGCTGATTCAGTTTTTCTTCTGGCTTCTTTCCAAGCTTCGTTTGGTAAAGCGGCCGGAAGAAAAAAGCAAACGGGTTCACGCACAGCTGGAATCCTATTTAAACAACAATAAATCCATGAACCACAACTGGAAGCTTTCCCTTCAGCTCTATGGGCTGACCTTTTTGGAACTGACTGTTCTGTTTTCCGTTCCTTTTTTTCTATACAAAGCTTATCATAACCCAGGCGCTCCCTATTTCGATATGGTTTCCGCCCAGGCCTTTGTTACCATGATCGCCGCCTACACGCCTCTGCCCGGCGCCGCCGGAACCTCGGAGGGCAGCTTTTTGGTGCTGTTCAACCTGTTCTTTCAAGGGGAAACCGTCAAGCAGGCTATGCTCCTGTGGAGATTCATCACCTATTATTCTACCATCGTTGTCGGCATGTTCTTCGCTCGTTTAGGCAAAAAGGGGCCGGAACTGGCCCGTCCTGAGGAAGCTTCGGGCCTCGGCCAGGCTCCCGAGGGTGTTTCTGAGGCTCCCGCAAAAAGGGATTGGTTCCTTAAGCCGACTGGTTTTCCTATCCATGTCAGCGGTCCCTATCATAGGAAGGGCCTTTGCGTTTCCTCGATCACCATTTTTTGGGGGCTTCCCCATTGATTCATCCAAGCTTCTCAAGAACCTTTAAACTGAAACCGAAATTCAAAAAGCGGGAGGTGTTTTTGCGCCTCCTGCCTTTTTGTAAAAGCTTCAGACGCGGGCTGATAAAAAACCCCTACGGCAAGCTGCTTTTAGCGCCGCCTTTCACAAGCCGGTGTTTTTTCATTTCCTCAAACACCTCTCTGGACAGCAGGGCCAAGGCGATCATGTTCGGAATCGCCATCAGGCCGTTGAAGGTATCCGCCGCTTTCCAAACGGAATCCAGGCTCAGCATACAGCCCAAGGCGGCGCAAACGGCGTAAAGGAACCGATAAATCGGAATCAGCCGCTCGCCTGCCAAATATTCCAGGCTTTTCTCCCCATAGTAGGACCAGCTTACCAGAGTGGCAAAGGCGAACATGACGATGGACACCGCCACAAACACTCCTCCCATTTTCCCGAACACGCTGGAAAACGCCTGCGTGCTCAGGCTACACCGGTCAGGCCGGAATCCAACACTCCGGACGCCAGAATACACAGGGCCGTCACCGTATACAGCCCACGATGGTATCGGCAAACACCTGAAAAATGCCCCACATTCCTTGTTTTATCCCATCGCCCTCCTCAGCGGCCGCGTAAATGATCGGCGCGCTGCCCAGGCCCGCCTCATTGGAAAAGGTTCCTTTGGAAATCCCCTGGATGACAGCGGCAGAGGCAAAGCCCGCGCCGCCGCCCGCCGCCGCTTTAAATTGAAACGCCTCATGAAAAACAGCTTCAAACACCTGAGCAGTCTGCCGCCGTGGACCACGATGACCACCAGACAGCCAATTAAATAAAATACACTCATAAAGGGCACAATCTTTTCCGTAAACCCGGCTATCCTTTTTAGGCCGCCCAGGATAATCACTCCCACCAACAGGGCCAGCGCCGTTCCCGTAGCCCAGTGTGGAACCGAAAATCCAGCTCCATGGCTCCGGCAATGGAATTGGCCTGGGTCATGTTGCCCATCCCAAAAGAGGAAAAAATACAGGCAACCGAAAACAGGCCCGCCAAAAAGCGGCTGTGAAGCCTTTCGAGAGATAATACATCGGGCCTCCCACCCACTCGCCTTTTTTGTTTTTTTGCC
>ENA-OQIR01000099-OQIR01000099.1-human-gut-metagenome-genome-assembly--contig:-NODE-99-length-37744-cov-5.693782_pt1 | contig 37744 bp, 40 predicted proteins | sample MGYA00242580_ERZ504745 | MGnify/ENA primary metagenome ERZ504745 (study PRJEB26092, sample SAMD00036214) | human gut metagenome | host: Homo sapiens | study: EMG produced TPA metagenomics assembly of...
AGATTGTTCAATTCAACTTTTTTATTTTTTATATTTTTTTAAAGTGGCTGCCGGACAGCTTAAAAGAGCTTCCCGGCAGGCATTTTATCCGTATACGTTGCAATTCAACGCCTATACTCTAGATAACCTTCACAAGCATCTCTCTCATGGCGCGAAGAGCTTGCCTCGATGGCTTATGGCATTCTTCTGCTGGGGAGTAAGCTCTGCAGAAGAGCAGCCGTACTCATCTAAATAGAAGATAGGATCATAACCAAAGCCGTTGGCTCCCGCTATCTCCCATCCTATGTAGCCCTCCATAGTCTGTCTGGTCACAAGTTCCTTTCCATCCGGCAGCACTGCGGCGATAGCACACACAAAGCGGGCTGTACGCTTCTCCTTTGGCACACCGTCAAGGCGTTCTATAAGGTTATTATTCTTTATATCATAGGAAGTATCCTCGCCCATATAGCGCGCTGAATATACTCCCGGTTCCTTATTCAGATAGTCAATCTCAAGTCCTGAGTCGTCTGCGAGAACAATTGCATCTGTGTGTGCCGCAATTGCGCGTGCCTTAATCAGCGCATTGTCTTCAAAGGTCTTCCCATCCTCCACTATATCCACATTGATACCTGCTTCCTTCATTGAACGTATATCCACGTCACAGTCTGAAAGTATCTCTTTGATTTCTCTGAGCTTATCCTTGTTTCCTGTTGCAAATATGATTTTTGTCATAATATATTTCCTTCCTTCTTTTTCTATTCGGACAATTTCCAGATACAGCTAGTAGCCCTCATCAAAGGCCTGCATGATTGCATTGTATATACCCTGCGCTGCCTGTTTCTGATAGTCTGCATTGGCCAGATTGTCAAGCTCCTGTCTGTTGGTCATGAAGCCCACCTCCACAAGCGCAACCGGAGCCTCACTTGTTCTTATTATATATATGTCATCTGCAGGAAGCAGCCCAAATGCCCTGTTTCCTGTCACAGCTGTCACGTTATCCATGCAAATCTGTGCAAGGTGTTTACTTCCGAGCTCTCTGTTATCTGACTGGCTGTAGAGCACCTGCGTACCCGAAACCGCGGTGAAATTGCCCTTTTCATATGAGTTGCAATGCACGCTTATAAATAAATCCGCATCCGCCTTATTGGCAAGTGCCGCTCTCTGCTGCAGTGTAGGATTGGTATCTGTTGTCCTGGTGTAGAATATTCCAAGCCTTTTGTCACCTGAATAGCTGTCAAGCTGTTCCTTAAGTGCCAGCACTATGTCCAGATTGATGCTTTTTTCCTCTATTCCGTTTCGCACGGCACCGGTCATACGACCGCCGTGACCTGCATCTATTATGATGACCTTATCGTATATATCATGCAGATTGACAAAGCTCAGATAAAGATATCCATTCTCTATGCGCTGCTTCACCTGATAGAGCTTGTCTGTAGTGATAGCTATCACACCCTCTGCCCCCTTGCGGTAATACTGCATGGAGTCTATATGATTTGACCTGCCTGTCATGGAATACTTCGTAAAGTAATTGTCCACATCAGCCTTAAGCTTTACATAGACCGTCTGCGTCAGGGCATCGGTTTCCACCGATATACTCTGGCGCTCCCCTTCTGAGTCGTCCGGCAGCTCTATCCTTAAATCATCCTCAAAGCCGGCTTTCTCCTGCAATATCTCATCAGGGTTCTTCTCCTGCTTTGCATCTGTGGAAGCCTTGACATAGTTTTGCAGCACATTATCCTCCAGTGCTTTTGCCATATCATACTTCTCATTTATAGCCGGAAGCTTTTCAAGCGTGACCGGCACGATAAGTGCAAGCATAACGAAAAATACTGTTATTATCTTTAGAATATTTCTATACATATCATCTGTTATCAGAAAAGGCCTTTATACAGAGGTTACAATCCTGTTTTTCCTTTACATTGATATATGCCACACCATCATAGCTGATGTAGCCCTCGCCATCATCCAGATTGACCGTAGACATGTATGCTTCACCCGAGTTGTACTCTATAGCCATCGGATGAGTCGAGCCCGGTGTATTTATATAAAGTACAATGGCATAACGCTCACCGGACTCCAAATCAACAGGCTCATCAAAATCAACAGTGTAATAGCCTGCATTTTTTAGTGACCCCTCAGCCACCAGCGTCTTATTTTTAAAAGAATACTCATTCTCAAAATTCTTAACCACATACAGCTTGTATGAGGTATCCGCTGCTGTAGCATAAAAGCCGGAAGCCCTTAGTGATTCAGCCGACTGTGCGGTAAATATGTTGGCTCCGTACATATCCTCCTTGTCGTAGCCCATCTTTCCTACCCAGCCACACAGGTCACTCTGGTATATATTATCATAATTGTCAGCACTCTCTATATCTGTATAAACAACATTGTGCGTGCCCACATTTGTATCGTAGTATGACACATAGAACACCCCATTGTCTCCAAAACTGCTGCCCCAGCTGTTCTGGCATATAAAGGCTCCATCTCCTTCCAGATCCACATTGAAGTTTTCCTTAGGGTAATTGTCATCCCAGCCAATTATAACCACATCATGATTTGGCTTATCTTGACCCATATAACAGTAAGAATTAGTCTGCTTATTGTAATAAGGCGTCTTTGTCTTTGAGCTTGCTATTGTACTGTAAAGCGATGTCTGCACACCACCATATTTGAAAACAGCCTCCTTTATGCCCTGATAGTCCTTTCCATCTATGATAAGCATCTGCTGCACATGCTTTACTGCTGCAAGATCATCGCGTGTCACTCCATCTCCGTAAGGATCATCCGCGTCATAAACCGGTCCCTGCCATGCTGCCAGATATGCCATTCCCATGGTATACTCTCCACCGTCATACTGATTGACGTTGAATGAATTGCTCATACTCATATGATCCACGGAAAACAAAAGCTGCTCCTCCGGCATAAGGCTGACTCAAGTGCACTTGTGGCCGCAAAAGCCCAACAGGTGCCGTAGCTGCCTGATCCCTGATTAGTGACACACGCTGTCTTTCCCTCAGATCATACTTTGTTGGCACCGTTGATACACCCTCGGATTTGTCTGTCATAGTGAGCGTATTTGTCGCCGTATCAAAGCTGCAGGTCATATCCAAAAGTTTAGACAGCTTGTCTAAGCTTGCATAAAACTGCCCCTTATACTGTACAAAGCCATTGTCGTCTGCCAGCTTGAAATCAGCTGTCAGACTGTGCTTTTCCACCAGAAGCTCATTTTTATTGTATACATGTGCACTGCTGTTTAGTGCATCGCGAAGCATAGACACGGGAACCATTATATTCCTGTTCTCATCCATATACACATGCTCATCCTCGCTCGTATACTCCTTATTTTCTATCCTAAGCCTGATGGTGGTGCCATTTACATCAGCAGCCACAAGCGGACTCCATATAGTATTATCTATCTGTGCTCCTCTGAACGCGCCAAGTGTAGAGCTGTCCTTTGCATATATGTAAAAATTAGACACAAAGATAAGTGCCAAGATGAATGTAAATGCAATATATCTCTTTGAATATTTCATATACCCTGCTAATCCTTTTTCCTTCTCGGAGCTTAGGCCCCATAAACTGATAAAAATATGTCTTTATCATACCATTGTAGATTTTCCTGTTTTTGTCAGCTTTTCTGCCGATATAGCGCTCTGTATCCTCATAGCTCGTAATCAGATACATCGACCATGCATCAAGCCTCTTATAAGCTTCTCCAATCTGTGAATACAGTGCCGGGAGCGCTGATTTCTCCTCGAGTCGCTCACCGTATGGAGGATTTGAGATAATAAATCCGTACTTCTTCGGGTGATGCAGGTCGGCCACAGCCCTCTGCTGGAAATGAATCATGTGCTCCACTCCGGCTCTCTTGGCATTTTCCCTGGCTGCAGCCACCACATCAGGGTCAATGTCATAGCCCTGGATGTCCACCTGCACATCCTTATCTATCATATCCTCTGCCTCCTGCACAGCCTCATACCACAGCTTTCTTGGTATGATATTGGTCCAGCTCTCAGCTGTAAACTCCCTGTTCATACCGGGTGCTATGTTTGCTGCCATCATGGCTGCCTCTATCGGAAATGTACCACTGCCGCAAAACGGATCCACAAGTATTCTGTCTGCATGCCATGGTGTAAGCATGATGAGCGATGCTGCAAGTGTCTCAGTCAGCGGCGCCTTGCTCGTTGCCAGACGGTATCCTCTCTTGTGAAGGGAATCCCCCGATGTATCAAGTGTCACCATCACCTCATCCTTGTACAGAAAAACCCTTACCGGATACTGTGCTCCGTCCTCCGGGAACCAGTCAATGTGATAAGACCTCTTCATTCTCTCAACCATAGCCTTTTTCACGATAGACTGTATATCAGATGGTGAAAAAGCTTACTCTTTATGGAAGAAGCCTTTTTCACCCAGAATCTGCCGTCCTTGGGAATATAATTTTCCCATGGGAGAGCCTTTACATTTTCAAAAAGCTCATCAAATGTGGCAGCCTTAAAGCGTCCTACCTGAAGTAATACTCTCTCTGCGCCTCTTAAGAATATATTCGCTCTGCATATACCTCAGCATCGCCCTCAAACGATACCCTGCCGTCCTCCACACGTGTTATCTCATATCCCAGATCATATATCTCCCTCTTGACTACTGCCTCAAGGCCAAAATGACATGGCACAACAAGCTCAAATCTATTCATATATTGTGTAACTGCCTTTCTATAATTGTACTTTACATTGTTATCTAATATTGTTGCATAAATTTCAATTTTTTTAAATAGTTTCAGCCATATTTCTGCAACTTTTTTGATATCCGCACATAGCATTGTATCCACCTATGACTGTCGCTGTATCAAAACCGCGATTTCCCAGATATCTGGCCAGCTTCATGCTGCTTCCACCATGCGTGCAGTAAAAAATCACACTCTGTGACGCATCGAGTTCACTCTCATATGAATCCGTGATATCCATAGGCATACTGAGTGCGCCTTTCCAGTGCGACCTGTCATATTCCTCTCTTGTTCTTATATCTATAAGCAGTGCATTCATTTCTTTTTGCACCTTATAAAGCTCATCCGCATAAACTATTTTAAATTTCATACATCCATACGCCAAAATACGAATTTACATTATGATATTCATTTTATTATGAGATGTGAACTGCGATAAATCACAAAAATCATTACAGCCGGTGCTTTAGTACTTTAGCTCTTTAATAAATTAACTCGTTTTGTTAAAATTATATTATTTTGTGTTTCAAAGTATTGCTTTTTAATTACTGTTATTTTATAATGTTTCCGAAGAGAGAAATCTTTTCAATGTTATACCTCTTATTAATTATTTATACTCCCCTCAAAAGAGCCGGTCACATGACCGGCTCTTTTATACTGCTTATATTTTTTATATTTATCAATCCAAAAGCATCTCATACTCTGTTAACGGCAGTGGCTTTGAATAATAAAAGCCCTGTATACTGTCGCAGTCTATATTCTTCAAAAACTCTACCTGCTCCTGACTCTCAACACCCTCGGCGGTCACGCAGATTCCAGCTCCTTGGCCAGTGCTATCGTGTGCACAAGCAGCCTCTCACCATTTGAATCTCCTATATAGTCAATCAGGCTCTTGTCGATTTTGAGTGTATCAAAGCACTTCATATTGAGGGTAACAAGTGATGAATAGCCTGAGCCAAAATCATCCACCAAAAGTGGAAATCCATTGCCATGGAATTTATCCGCAATACTCTTGATTTCATCATTATCGACCGCTGCACTCTCTGTAATCTCTATAGGCACAAGATGTGTGTATATGCCGATTCTTCTTGCTATATCATGATATCTTTTGACCACAGACTCAAAGTACAGGCTCGCTCTGGACAGGTTGATTGAGATAGGAACTATTTTTTTCCCTTCATCAAGCCATCTTCTCTGATGTGTACACACCTCGCGGAACACATACTCATCAAGCGCCTTAATCATGCCGTTTCTTTCAAAAAGCGGTATAAATTTGGATGGCGGAATAATCTCATTATTTTCTCTTCTCCACCTGACAAGTCCCTCTGCACCGACCAGCTTGTTGGTCTTTGGAGCATACTTGGGCTGATACCATATCTCAAAATGATTGTCATTTAAATCCCTGTAGAAGTTATCCTCCATCTGCTTTTCTTCGACAATCCTTTCTGTATCGGCCTGACTGTATATCTGATAGAGCACGTCCTTCCGCTCCTTGATCCGATTCTTGCAAAGTTGGCCTCGCCGTATGCTTCCTCAACCTTTTTGCCCGGCTCCCATTTTGTCACACCAAAGTATGGCTGAATCTTTGGAATCTTTAAGGATTCTGAAACCTTAATAAGCTGTAAATTGATGGTCTCTATCTTTCTGATAACCTTATTTATCTTGTCATCCGCAAAGAAAATAACAAATCTGTCTGCATTTATATGACCTGATATGTCATTATATCCTACAACACCGCGTATATTTTCAGAAATCCATCTAAGCGCCTCATCGCCCTTTGCCACACCACAGATGGAGTTCACTATCTTGAAGGAGTGAATATCCATGGAAATCAGATATCCTGATACGTTTCTGTCACGCAGCTTCTTTTTAAAACTCTCGTAATTGTTGCCTCCGGTCACTGCATCCACATACGCTATACGCTCAAGCTCTCTTTGCTTCTCCGGGCTTATATCCGAAAAGCCCGCTATCATCTTGTGCAGCTCTCCCACGCCAGACACATTGACAAACTTGGCTCTGCAATACTGTACCTGTCCATCCCTCACGATGCGGTAATCATGCTGATAGGTATCCTTTATCAAAAACTGCCTGCGCAGATTATTAATTGATGTCTCTAAAAGCATGTGAAGCTTATCCTCCTCTAAGACGATAGCATTTACATACTGTTCCATCATCTCTTGATAGCCCGGTTTTGACTCAAGCACTTCTCCAAACATAGCACGGACAGAAGGATTCATCCTGTATGGATACATCTTATTGTTGTCTACATCTACATAGTAGATACTGTTGAAGTTGCTTCCTAAAGCATTCACCATCTCACTCTCGTTAAGACGCTCATCAAGCTGCTCAGCAAGCCCTATTGCCTCAACTGTTCTGCCAGCATCATCAAAGCAAATCGACTTGAATGATATCCTGTAGGTATCTGTTCCTTCCTTGGCATGCAGTACTACAGTAGCAAATTTTTCTCCATCTGCAATCTGTTCAACAGCCTTCAGCAGATTGTTCCTGTCAACCATGCTGTCTATAAACGGATTGTTTATAATATCCACATTTTTCTCTTCTGAGCCATCTAATGAATCCTCTGATAAAAAAGACCTCAAACGGCATTCCTGCGGAAAGCACTTAAAAACATACTTTCCCCAGGATGCGAATGCGGTCTTTATATCCATCTCTATATTGTTTTCATCATCAAATCTATTACTCATAATAATTCCCACAAAAATAAAATAATTATTAAAACTCTTTCATACCTATCACTACTATATCATTAGTAAGTCATTTCGTAAAGTTTTGTTTTTACTAATTTTGTTCTTTTTGTGTATTTTATGAATATATGTTTTATTTTATAGCATCGAGTGCGTTTGAGATATCTGCAATCAAATCCACCTTGTCCTCAAGACCTAAGCTTATTCTGATAAGCTCTGCCGGCACTCCTGCTTCCTTAAGCTGCTCATCATTCATCTGACGATGCGTGCTTGTTGCCGGATTTAAGCAGCAGGTTCTCGCATCTGCCACATGTGTCTCGATTGCACCAAGCCTTAATGCCTTCATAAATGCAGACGCTGCCTCTCTGCCGCCCTTTAAGCCAAATGATACGACTCCGCAGCCTCCGTTTGGAAGATACTTCTGTGCTCTCTCATAGTATTTGTTTGAAGGAAGCCCTGAGTAGTTTACATAGGCAACCTTTGGATGATTTTCCAAAAATTCAGCCACTGCCTGTCCATTTTCCACATGCTTTGGCATACGCACATGAAGTGACTCAAGGCCAAGATTCAGCATAAATGCATTCTGTGGTGACTGCATAGAACCAAAATCGCGCATAAGCTGTGCTGTACATTTGGTAATGAACGCACCTTCCTTGCCGAATTTCTCTGCATATGTGATGCCATGATAGCTGTCGTCAGGTGTGCACAGTCCCGGATATTTATCTGCATGTGCCATCCAGTCGAATTTGCCGCTGTCTACGATTGCTCCGCCGAGTGTGGCTCCGTGTCCGTCCATGTACTTTGTGGTAGAGTGTGTGACAATATCTGCGCCCCACTCAATTGGTCTGCAGTTTACAGGTGTCGGGAAGGTATTGTCCACTATAAGCGGTACTCCGTGCTCGTGTGCCACCTTTGCAAAAAGCTCTATATCAAGCACCGTAAGCGCAGGATTGGCAATAGTCTCACCAAACATAAGCTTTGTGTTTGGTCTGAATGCTGCATTCAGCTCCTCCTCTGTAGCATCAGGAGATACGAATGTAGCTGTAATACCCATCTTTGCCATAGTTACCGCGATTAGGTTGAAGGTGCCTCCATAGATGGATGATGATGCCACGATATGGTCTCCGCACTCACATATGTTGAACATGGCATAGAAATTGGCTGCCTGTCCTGATGATGTGAGCATGGCAGCAGTGCCACCCTCCATAGCTGCGATTTTTCTTGCTACCGTATCACAGGTTGGATTCTGCAGTCTGCTGTAGAAATAGCCCTCTGCCTCAAGGTCAAAAAGCTTTCCCATGTCCTCGCTTGTGTCATATTTGAATGTAGTTGACTGAATAATCGGAATCTGTCTCGGCTCTCCGTTTCCGGCTGCATAGCCTGCCTGTACACACTTTGTACCTATACTGTATTCTTTCATTGTGCTTCTCCTTTATTATGTTAATGTTTCAGTTGGATATAGTATATTACATTTGTCGCGTTTTGACAAATTCTTCAAATCGTGGAAGTGTGAGAGTAATTTTACCGTACTCAGAGGTATCTATAACCCCCTTTCTTTTGAGCCGGTCTCTATATACCGAGAATAATCCTGAATTCATATCCAGTTTTTCTCTGATTTCTTTTACCTTTTCTTCACCACTTACTGATATTTCCAACAATATTTTTTTATCAAGCTCTGACAGCTCCGACCAGATTTTACTGTACACATACTCATCAAGGCACTGATCATATTCCGGTAAAATATCTTCTATCGTGTGATCATCCCTGTTTTCCCAGTAAAGATATCCCAATACCTGGAATGCAAAAGGATATCCCTTTGTAAGAGCTGCCATTTTGTCTGCCTCTCTTTGATCCAGTTCAAAAATATCCATATAGTGTTTCCTGACTGCTGTAAAGCTAAGTGGTTCAAGCATTATCTTAGGCGCCCTGTACAAAAATGTAAGTGCCTTGTCGTTCTGCAGATCATATATATTTTCAAACAGCCCCGTCATAAGCAGAAAAATAGGATAATCCTGTCTCAGAAATATCTGAAATGAACTGACAAATACTTTTACAAATTCACAGTTCATAACCTCATCAACTGAAATGAGTAACCGCTTATTATGTTTCTTTATATTTTCAAGCATCAATTCCAGCACATTTTCTATATCCGTAACCGGTGCTGCATTTTCTATGGAAACGCCCAGTCCAAACGCTGAAAAATCCAGTTTTGCATTGACAAATATTTTATTCATCTGAGGCATACTGTAAATCTTAGCTGCAAGGCTCTGAAGCATATCTCTCGTAGGGTTAAGCTCAACTGTCAGCCATTCCTCATCCTTCTTTATCTCCGATACTATATTGGTCATCATAACCGTTTTGCCCGATCCCCTTACCCCGGTTATCATAAAAAGCTGGTTTGCAGGATTTTCTGACCTAAATGTCTCTACTATCTGATTGGTCTGTGAGATTCTTGATATATATTGCAGTGGTTTTTTCCCGAATGATAATGTAAATGGATTTTGCATTTTGTTTTCCCCTTATATAACTTTATATAACTTTTTGTTTCGTATATAAGTTTATATAACCTTATATAACTTTGCATTTATTATTATAACTTTATATAACTTTTGTCACCATAAATTCTTAATCTTTAAAAGCATCTTTATAAGATATTTTATCTACCAACGCTTCATAACTGCTATCATCAGCTTGTACTATCTCTCTGACATTGTGCTGCTCTAATACTGCTGTTGTTTTTCACCTATTGAGTATGCTGTTTCCACGTATGCATTCTCCGGCAGCATATGAAAAAATCTTTCCACATTTGATGCGCTTGTAAAAACAGCTTCACTTACCATGTTTCCAATGCTTTCAGGAATACTCTCATATGCCTGCTCATTTACATATGCATCAATTTTTTCTAATTCACATATTTCTTTAAGTCCTGCCTCAAGGTCAGGTGAAGCCTCCTTTGCCGAGAAAATGCAGACTTTGATTTCATCATTATCGCCCATATACGAACTCAATTCTCCTGCAAGTCCTTTTCCGGTCTGTTCTGCCGGAATAATATCTGCATTTATGTGATGCTTTGCAAGCTCTTTTTCTGTAGCTTTTCCCACCACCGCAAACCTTGCATTTGCTATAAGCCTGATGTCTGCCCCTGCCAGATCCAGATTATAGAAAAATGATCTTACACCATTTTTGCTTGTAAAAACTATCCAGTCAGCTGATCTTACCTTATCGGCAAATTCAGGAATTATTATCGGGTTTATTATGCCTGTCTTAACCGGTGTGACATCTGCTCCAAGCTGCTGTAATTTTGCTATCAATTCGTTTGTTTTGATATACGGTACTGTGATTTTTCTTCCAAACAGCGGTCTTTTTTCAAAGAAATCAAGCCTGTCATTCAGTGAAACCACATCTCCCACAACGATTATAGCCGGTGATGTCAGCTTTGCTTCCTCAATCTTTTCTCCGATATCCGCAAGCGTTCCTATACATTTGCGCTGCGCGGCAAGTGTGCCGTTCGATATCACTGCTGCCGGAGTATCCGCTCTTCGTCCTGCTTTCATAAGCCCTGTTGCAATGCTTTTTACATGCGCAAGTCCCATCAAAAATACACAGGTGATTGTCTCATCTGTAAGAAGGGAATAGTCTATATCTGCCTCCTCATCCCTTCTGCTGTGCGCAGTGATGACCTGAAAGCCTTTTGCTATGCCTCTGTGTGTGATAGGTATTCCTGCAGCCGCAAGCGCTGCAACCGATGAACTGACACCCGGTACCACTTCTACCTCCACATTTCTATCTACCAGGTAGAGAGCTTCCTCTCCGCCTCTTCCAAAGACATACGGATCTCCGCCCTTTAATCGGACTACAAGCTCATGATATTTTGATTTCTCGTACAAAAGCTCGTTTATGGCATCCTGCTTCATGACATGCTTGTGATTTTCCTTGCCCACATAAATAAGCTCACAGCCTGCCTTTGCCATTGAAAGAAACTCTGGTGATGACAGCCTGTCATACACCAGACAATCCGCCTGTTTAATATATTTTTCTCCTTTTAAAGTGAGCAGGCCCGTATCTCCCGGTCCTGCTCCAACTAATACTACTTTTCCTGTGTTTTCTCTCATGATTTTCCTATTTATTTTTCTACTGAATTATTATGATTAAAAATTATGACTTGATATTTTTTTAGTCGATTTCTAATTTATACCGAATATCGTGCACGGCACGCTCCACAATATTGTTTCTGTCTGATGTCATATCCCATACCTGCTCTGTCCTTGCAAGCTGTTTTCCATCCTCTGAGCCAAACATCGCAAGAAGCTTTAGCCTGTTATTTTTGTTGCTGTCATTACCGCGGTCTTTTTCACTTACAATATCACAGTATGCAGCCACAGGCAGATGACAGTTTCCACCGATTTGCTTTAAAAATTCTCTCTCAATGCCTGCGCACAGATTGGTTTTCTCATCTGACAAAGCATCAAGCTTTGCCATCAGCTTAGCATTGTCAGCACGTAGCTCAATCGCCAGTGTGCCCTGTGCCGGAGCCGGAATCATATCATCCTCCGAAAAGTACTGTGTGATCTCAGAATCTCTTCCGATACGCTTTATTCCCGCCGCTGCAAGTACGATTCCATCCAGCCTGTATTCGTTATACTTATTCTGTTTTTCGTTAGCTATCTCATTGTTATTTACAGTATTATCGGCAACCTCTTCATATATAATTTCACCATCATATAGCTTACGAAGCCTCGTATCGATATTTCCGCGTATGCCAACCACCTTAAGGTCAGGACGCAGCTTTAAAAGCTGATACTTTCTGCGCTTGCTTCCGGTTCCTATCACGGCACCATGAGGAAGTTCATCCAGTGAAGCGGCATTTTTTAGCACCAAAACATCCCTTGGATCTTCACGCTTCCATGCCTTTGCAAATGTAAGCCCTGCTGCCGGTTCATCAGGCATATCCTTCATGGAATGGACTGCCATATGAATCTTTCCCGATAAAAGCTCGTCCTCTATCTCCTTTACGAAGATACCCTTTGAGCCAATCTTATCGAGTGCCTTTTTCTGCTCTAAATCGCCTGTTGTCTTTATGATAACAGCCTTAAAATCATCATCCGGATATGCTCTTTTTAACTTATCTATCACGTAATCAGTCTGAACAAGAGCAAGCTTTGAGCCTCTCGTTCCTATTAAATACCTCATTTTACTCTCCTACGGATCATGCCATTTTCCATTTATCATTTATAAATGAACAACAACTTAAAATCTGTAATACCATACTTTAAACTATATTTCCGGAATTCTTCCATTATCAATAGCTGCACACAAGATTTCTTTAAATACACGCTTTCTCTCGGCTTCCGTGTCATATTGCGCTATTACTCTTTCGCGGATCTGTCCCATGTATTCGTTCAGCTCACCAAGAAACGGAGTAAGAATCTCCTGCTCTTTGCCTTTCAGATACTGGGTCAGCACAGGGCTGTTTCCTCCGCTCGAAAATGCCGCAACAAGATTCTTTTCCTTTATGTATGACGGAAAAATAAAGCTGCAATCAGCCTTCTGATCGACCGCATTTACCATGATGTCCTTAGCTTTGCAATACTCTGCAATCTCATGATTTAAAGCATTGTCATCAGTGGCAGCGATAACCATTTCCATGCCGTCACAGTCTTTTTGATTAAACTTTCTTTTTATAATCGTAATTCTGTCAGCTGCATCTGACTCCACCTGACTGCCTTCTTTGTTTGCTGCATCTAAGCCGAAGCTGCCCTTATTTGCTCTATCATCAGCTATAAGAGTTCTCAACGCTTCGCATATATCCTCTGCCACAACCGTGACCTTCGCGCCAAAATCCAGCATTACGATCACCTTGCGGTATGCCACATTTCCACCGCCGACGATCAGACACTCTCTTTCCGTCATATCCACAAACATCGGAAAATACGCCATTTTTATCTCCCTGTAATACCATATCCATACTTTATTTCATACATTATTTCATGCCTTATTTTATACTTTATTATACTCTTTATGCTTTATTTTCCACCTTATTCTTCACACTGTAACCGTTTAATATTCCTGCAAAAACAGGACGAAGCTTAGCAGAAAACACTGCTGCCGATACGCATAATATAAAGTCCGGTGCAACCGTTATCAGACAGTAATCTACTATTACGATGCCCCAGCTGACAGGTGTTGCCGCATAGAAATTCTTCATGCAGTAAAAGTATATTGCTCCAACTGTATAATATGCCACCAGTCCGACCGTTGCCGGAAGAATGAGTGTAAACGCATTGGTCTTTTTAAGCTTTTCTGTGATAGCTCCGATTAAAAATGCGGCAAGCACAAAGCCTAATAGGAATCCAAAGCCCGGTCTTAAAATGTATGTAGGACACCGCCTGCCGCAAATACAGGCACTCCCACCAGTCCGATGCACAAATATACTATCACGCTAAGCGATGCCAGCTTTGCCCCGAGCAGAAATCCCGCCATCAGCACAAAGAACCACTGTAATGTAAAATGCATGGTGTACATAGGAAGCGGAATATCAATCTTGATAAATGCTCCAACTGCTATAAGTGCCGCAAAAAGTGCACATGTTGTAAGTTCCTTCGTTTTTAATTTCATTTTCGAACGCTCTTTCGTTTTATTAAATATACATGCTATAATAACATCTTTCTCTAAAAAAGAAAAGCCATCTTCGATGAAGCTGACTTTTCTTTGCAGCTTTCGCTGCGACTCAAAACATTAACATATGATTTAGAAGTAATATTCATCAGAATATATTCGTAAATCCTCTTTCGTGACCTGTCCACCCTCGATATGAAACGAGTTGATTACAGGATTTTCTGCCATAAGCGACATTATCATGTAGCTCGCATTTGGATCATATGCAAGCTTTATATCCTCATCCGATGGCCTTGAAGGGCTAGACGGATGTGAATGCCAGTTGCCAAGCGGCTTAAGGCCGTTTGCTCTCATGTCCTTTATGGCTGCCAGCTGCTCCTTTGGATCCATTGTGAAATGGTCCTCGGCATGGTCTGTATTCGTCAGGTAATATACCTTTGTGATGAGACGACCGTTTTCGTCCTCACTGCCTGCTATCAGACCGCATGCCTCCTCCGGCAGATGCTCTTTAGCATATTTTGCTATTTCATCCAGAAACGGATATTTCATTCTTATGATACTCATATCGTTCCTTTCCTTACTGTCTTTTTATTCCTGTGTACGAGGTGCATCAAATCTGCCGCTGTCTCCTCGCAGACCTCCTGCTCGTAGTCGATTGGCTCGAGAATGGTCGGATGGTCGCCACAGACTGCACAGTTGTGTGTATCCTTTGGAAGCTTAATCTTGTGGAACTCCATGGTGAGTGCATCATATGTAAGCAGATATCCTGTGAGCAGCTCTCCAACACCGATTAAATACTTGATAGCCTCCATAGCCTGAAGCGAACCGATTACTCCGCCCATAGCTCCGATAACGCCTGCCTGCTTACATGTAGGCACTGCATCCTTTGGTGGCGGATTCTTGAATACACATCTGTAGCAAGGTCCCTCTCCCGGCACATATGTCATGAGCTGACCCTTGAAACGGATGATTCCTGCATGTGAAAACGGCTTTTTCTCAAGCACACATGCATCGTTGATTAAGAACTTTGCAGGGAAATTGTCAGTTCCATCGATGATGAAATCATAATCCCTGATAAGCTCTCTGATGTTTGACGCATCTACAAACATACGGTATGTATTGACCTGAACGTCCGGGTTCATGGCGTTCATTGTCTCTTTTGCTGACTTTACCTTGCTTTGCCCACATCGGCTGTTCCGTGGATAATCTGTCTCTGCAGGTTGGATAAATCTACCTCATCCGCATCCACAATACCGATTGTGCCAACTCCTGCTGCTGCAAGATACATGCTGCCGGAGCTCCAAGTCCGCCGGCGCCGATAATAAGCACCTTGCCCTTTAATAATTTCTTCTGACCTTTAACACCCACCTCATTAAGAATAATGTGGCGTGAATAGCGCTCGATCTGCTCATCAGTCATTGCCATTAGCATCCACCTCCCATGAAGTAAAGGAACTCTACATTGTCGCCATCCTTAAGCACTGTCTTTGGCTTATCCTCTGTGGCAACAAATTCCTCATTTATTGAAACTGTTACATACTCAGGCATATCTACATTCTCAAGCTCGATAAGCTCCGGTAATGTAAGTCCATCCTTATATTCTTTCTTCTCTCCTGCTACTGTGATAGTCATTTTATTTCCTCCTGTGTCACAGATTGTGGTATCTGTATGTGTTATTATCCTGTATCAGACTGCTTTATATAATAATCTAAAAACTATAATAATTCTTCAACCCACGCTTTCAAATCGGCAGGCTTTTGTGCGCCGACCTTTCTGTCTAAGACCTCTGCGTCTTTTACGAAAAGCAGTGTCGGATTCGCAGTCACCTCATACTCATCAGCGAGCTCTCCGTCAAAGTTTGTGTTGACCTTGTATACGTGAAGCTTATCCTCATAATCATCCTCGATATCTCCTAGAACCGGTGCCAGCTTCTTGCAGGCCACACATGAATCCGAGTAAAAATCAACAATTACCGGAAGCTTGCTTTTTAATACTTTTTCATCGAAATCCGCCTTTGAAATTCTTGCTGCCATGATTAGTCCTCAACCTTTCTGACGTAAAGAGTGTATGTTCCATCCTCGTTGTCCTCGAGCTTAAGTATCTTGTGTCCCTCTTCCTTCATGCTTCTTGGAACATTCTGTACCGGCTCTCCATCATTCATACGGATTGCAAGCACCTCACCGTCATCTAATTCCTCTATTGCTACCTTTGCCTTTACAAATGTAAGAGGGCAAACCTTGTCAGTTATATCTACCTGATCGTCGAATGCTATATCTGCCATTTTGCATCTCCCTTCCTATACTCATATTTATTATATTTTTGCCGTAACCGTTGTTGTTTATGCATGCCTGATATTTCCTGCTATACAGGGGGATTATTTACCTCGTATGCTGCCTGAATCTCTTTTTGAACTCTTCCTCGCCCACTCTCTGAAGAGTAAGTCTGAAACGCTCACCACCGTTTGCATGCTTCTCGAAGAAACTAATTGCTGCATCTGTCACTCTGAAAAGAGTTTCCTTGTCGCGGATAATCGGGACTAGCTGCTCTCCTTTATAGATGTGGTTTCCGAAAAGTCCTCCAAACGATACGATATATCCCGGAGTTCCCTTCCATGCATCTGTCGGACAGCTCTTTACGCAGCGCGCACAGTTGTTACATTTGTCTCTGTCGATGACAATCCTGCCATCCTCCATGCTAAGTGCACCCTCGCGGCATGCCTTCACACATACACCACACTGGATACAATCGTCATGGCTGCACTCTACTGTCATGCCGCCCTTGATTCCGACATCGTTTTCCTCAGCCTTTAAGCAGTTGTTCTGACAGCCTGTGACACCAAACTTGAACTTGTGAGGAAGCTCTCTTCCGAAGTATCTTTCATCAAGTTCCTTAGCCAGAGTGTATGTATCGATACATCCGCTAGGACAGATTTCTGAGCCCTGACACGCTGTGACAGTACGTACTCTTGGTCCGCAGACACCTGTTCCTACACCGCCCTTTGCCAGTTCCTCTTTTACCACATTGATATCCTCAACCTTGATAAAAGGAATCTCAATACCCTGACGCGATGTCATATGAACATATCCGTGTCCGTATTTCTCAGCAACCTCTGCTACTGTTTTGATATTTTCTGCTGTAAGATTTCCTCCTACAACCGCAATTCTAAGCGAGAAACAGCCCTTTTGCTTCTGTCTCATGAAACCGCCCTTTTTTAGGGCCGCGTAATCAACTTTCTCCGCCATTTTTAATCTCCTTATTGTGTAAATATGTTAATGTTTTGTTTTATATGTAAATGCATATGCACGCTCTCATTTGCATACACATTGATACCTTATTATTATGGCTTAATCAGCTATATTTGCAAAAGCCTGTGCAAAATCCTCCTTGAGGTCATCTATATCCTCGATACCCACGCTGACTCTTATAAGATCCTCAAATACTCCTGCATCCTCCTTCTGCTTATCTGTGCTGTGAAGACTGATTGTGGAGCCCGGATGAATGACAAGTGTCTTTGTATCTCCGATATTGCTGAGTGTGTATGGAATCGTCAGGCTGTCTATAAATTTAAATGCCTTTTCCTTGTTGCCAACCCTGATTGTAAGGATTGCTCCATAGCCGTTTGTGAACTGTTTTTTTGCTATTTCATGCCATTTGCTGCTACAAAGCCCCGGATAATTAACCTTTATGTCAGGATAATTGTTTTCTATCCACGACGCAAGCTCGAGTGCATTAGAGCATTCTCTTTCCATTCTAAGACCGAGTGTCTCAAGTCCTATAATATTTAAGTATGCATTCACCGGAGCTAAACAGGCACCCATATTTCTGAAAAGACTGTTTCTCAGCTTTGCGACAAATGCCATAGGTCCATACTTCACATAATCTGCAAACCCCGGATATCTGTTCCTGTCCCATTTGAACTTACCTGAGTCTGTCAGAATACCACTGATTGCATTGCTGCTTCCATTGATATATTTGGAAGATGAATTGACCACGATATCAGCTCCATGCTTTAAAACCTGTATCAGGTAAGCTGTCGATGTGGTATTGTCAACTACAAGCGGTATATCATGTGCGTGTGCTATCTCTGCAAGCTTCTCAATATCTGTGACATCCAGACAGGGATTACCGATAGTCTCTGCAAAAATCAGTCTGGTATGCTCATTGATGCTGTCCTCTATCTGCTGCCAGTTGTTGTTCTCGACATATCTGGTTGTGATGCCGAAGGCCTCAAGATCATGGAACAAATCTATTGTGCCACCGTAGAGGCTTGCACTTGAGATTAGCTCATCTCCACTGCTTAGTATATTTAAGAAGGTATTCATCAGTGCCGCCATTCCTGATGCGCATGCCACCGATGCTATTCCTCCCTCGAGCTTTGTTATTCTGTTCTCAAAAGCTGTAATCGTAGGATTGGCAACTCTTGTGTAACAGTAGCCCGGAGCTTTGTTTTCAAATATTTTTTCCAGATCTGCCGCGCTCTCCTGCTCGAAGGCGCTTGTCTGATATACCGGTGGCAGTGTAGAGCCATTTGTCTCTTTTGTCACGCCGGCATGAAGTAAGCTTGTATTAAATCTCATTGTTTTCTTCTTCTCGTTAATTCTTACATAGTCTATTGTGTTACTAGGAATTGATGAGATTATTATACAAACGTGTGTGTTGAAAGTCAATGCTATCAGTTATACAAATTATTTGTGCGTGGTTATATATTTTGTTTATAGCCATTAATGTCCCTTAAATACTCTGCGGCTGTCGTTGCGGCATTTGCTCCGTCAGATACTGCTGTTACCACCTGACGCAGTGTCTTGGTACGGACATCTCCCGCCACATACAATCCCGGCTGGACGCTTCTATCATGGTCACCATTTTTTGTTGCAGCATATGTGATGCCGTCCTCACCTGCCACTACATATCCTCTCTCATCAAGCTGCACCAGATTCTTTATAAGCTCTGACTGCGGTACTGAGCCATATGCCACGAATACTCCGTCTACGGCCAGTGTCCTGCCACTTTTAAGCTTTATGCCTGTCGGCTTTTTTTCTCCATATATTTCTGTCACTGCTTCGTTTAGGACAAGTTCTACATTTTCTTTCTGCTTTAAGAGCTCAACTGTGCTCTGCGCACCGCGGAAGCTGTCTCTTCTGTGAACCAGATAGACCTTCTCACATATATCGGACAGATATAATGCATCATCCAAAGCGGTATCTCCGCCGCCCAGCACTGCGGCTGTCTTTCCTTTATAAAATGCTCCGTCACAGATTGCGCAGTAAGATACTCCCTTTCCGGTATACTCATCCTCTCCCGGCACTCCTGCCTTTCTCGGATATGCTCCTGCGGTATAGATGAGCGCTCTTGCCTCTGCTATCGTGTCATCATCGAATTTCACTCTGTATATCACTGATTCTTCTTTCTCACCATTTTGCACTGCTTCTATCTGCACTGCTTCTTTTTCGATAAATTCTACATCAAGAGACACTGCATGCTCCCTGAATTTTTCTCCCAGGTCGTATCCGTTTATGTTTGGAAGCCCCAGATAGTTGTTCACATTTCCGCTCTCGGCTATCTGGCCTGTCCCCTCGTATTCTTTTTCTGCTACTGCCACATTCAGATTGGCTCTCTTTGCATATATTGCTGCAGACAGTCCTGCCGGACCACTGCCTATTATTATTATATCAAACATGGAATTGGTTCCTTTCATCGTCCATTGAATTTTTTCGGTAACTTATTATATACATTATCCTTAAAAAATACAATAATACCGCCTGCTTTTATAAAACACCTTTATAAAAACAAGCGGTATCAATTTTATCTATCGTATATACATCCTGGCCTCATAAGGTCTGAGCACTGACATATCAGAGGTATCCTTATAATTTGAAATCAGCACCTCCATGCCCTCACACTCCTTTGCAAGCGGCATTGGTATCTCCTTGTCAAAGAAATTGCACACAACAATCATGGTTTTTTCTTCATTCTTTCTGCTGTATGCAAAAATATTCTCATCATCCTCAAGTAAAAGTGTGAATTTACCATCAACAAATACCGGATAATCCTTTCTCAGCTGAACAAGCTTCTTGTAGCAGCTAAAGATTGAATCAGGGTCATCCACCTGTGATTTGGCATTTATTTTGTCGTAATTGTCATTTACTTTTATCCAAGGTGTTCCTGTGGTGAAGCCGGCATTTGCCGAGTCATCCCACTGCATAGGTGTCCTTGCATTGTCACGGCCCTTTGCGTAAATGGACTTCATGATTTCATCCTTTGAGTATCCTTTTTCAAGGCGCTCATGGTACATGTTTATGATCTCACAGTCCTTATAATCCTCGATATCATACTGTACATTTGTCATGCCCAGCTCCTCGCCCTGATAGATGTATGGTGTACCCTGCATGCCGTGCAGCAATATAGCAAGCATCTTTGCAGATTCCACTCTGTACTCCCTGTCATTGCCCCATCTTGACACGATACGCGGCAGGTCATGATTGTCCCAGAACAGACTGTTCCAGCCACAGTTGTAGAGCTCATTCTGCCAGTGAGCCATTATCTTTTTGAGCTTTTTAAACGGAAGCGGTGCAAGGTCCCATTTCTCGCCGCCCTCCTTCTGGTCAAGCCCTATGTGCTCAAACTGGAACACCATAGAAAACTCGCTGCCATCCGGATTGCTGTAAAGCTTTGCGCGCTCTGTGTCTGCGCCCCATGCCTCACCCACGGTAATCAGGTCGCCCTTCTGGAAGGTCTCCCTGCTCAGTTCCTTAAAATATTCCTGAAGCCTTGGTCCGTTTATGGTGATTCTCTTGTCCGGCTCTTTTGCTATCTGGTCGATTACATCAAGTCTGAAGCCGCCGACTCCCTTGTCCATCCACCAGAGAATCATATCGTAGATTGCTCTTCTGACCTTTGGATTCTCCCAGTTTAAATCCGGCTGCTCCGGTAAAAACTGATGGAAATAATACTGTCCGATTTCCGGCACATATTCCCATGCGCTTCCACCGAAACAAGCCTTCATATCACTTGGCGGCACGCCTTCATCTCCGTCTCTCCAAATATAGTAGTCATGGTATGGATTGTCCTTGCTCTTTTTAGCCTCCTTGAACACCTGTGCTCGTTTGAAGAATGATTTAAGACAAGATCCATCATAATCCTTATATTGTGCTTCTTTGCCTCATTTATGAGCTCCTCCATATCATCGAGACTGCCAAACGTCGGATCAATATCCCTGTAATCCGAAATGTCATAACCGTTGTCCGCCTGCGGTGATTTGAATACCGGCGAAAGCATATTGCATTGATTCCAAGCGTCTCAAGATAATCAAGTCTTTTGATGATACCCTGTAAATCACCAAAGCCGTCTCCGTTAGAATCCTGAAAGCTCTTTGGATAAATCTGGTAAACTACCGCCTTTTTCCACCATTTTTCGTTATTGTTTTTGCTCATTATGCCCTCCTTGTCTCTTCATTATCTCTTTTAGCTGTCTCTTTTTGTAAAAATTCAGCCTAATTTCTTTAATGCTGTATCAAATTATGCTATTTTACAAGCACCACCAAAACCTCACAGCTTTCAAGCTTAAGCTCGGATGCTCCCACTGAAACAGTGCTCTTTTCAGCATCATTTGTGTTGGACAAAAGCACCTTTTTCACACTGCCATCAAGCCTGATTTGTGCCTCTTTACTGCCAAAATTTGCCACAACCAGCACGCGCTTATTTTCATCCTCTCTGTAATACGCCATGATACCATCTGTATCCTCATATGCCGGAACACATCTGCCGTAGGTGAACAGCTCCCTAAATTCATCTGACTTTCGCAGTGCCACAAGCCTTCTGTAATAGTTCAAAACAGATGAAGGATCCTTTTCCTGCGCCGCAACATTGATAGCCTTATAGTTTTCATTAACCTTAAGCCATGGCTTTGCTGTGGTAAAACCGGCATTTGCTCATCACTCCACTGCATAGGTGTCCTTGCATTATCCCTGCTCATCCTTCCACAGGCTGCAAGTGCCTGCTCCTTTGATAAGCCTGCTGCAAGTGCTGCCTTGTACTGATCCTTTGTGCTGATATCGTCATACTCATCTATACTGTTCCATTTTGCATTTTGCATACCGATTTCCTGTCCCTGGTATATAAACGGAATGCCTCGAAGCAGTACGCTGACAGTTCCTAACATCTTTATTCCGGCAGGATTTTGAGCATGCTTTGGTAAAAATCTTGAGGCACCTCTCGGCTCATCATGATTTTCTATGATATTGGCCTTAAAGCGTACTTTTCTGTCTCAAGCTGTGAACCAAGAATGGCCTTTCTCCATTTGTCAAAATCTATTTTCGGTGCATCATACCATCCATGCTCTCCATCACTTAAGCACTGTGCACAAAAATCAAATATCGTTGAAAAATGCCCATTCTCACCGATAAACTCCGGCAGCTCCTCAGGCTTCATATTGAATACCTCGCCAACCGTAAATGCATCATACTTCTTAAATGTATTGTTCTTTAATTCCTCTAAGAGCTCTCCGACACCTTCTGCACTTTCAACCATCTTGTAGCAGGCAGCCAGTCCGTCCTCTGCATCCGGCTCAAAATCAGGGAAATCGAGATTTTTCTTTATATTGATTATCGCATCTATTCTAAATCCTGACAAGCCCTTATCAAGCCACCAGTTAATCATCTCATAAAGCTTTTGTCTTAGCTTTTCATTCTCCCAGTTTAAATCCGGCTGCTCCTTCGCAAACATGTGCAGATAATACTTGTCCGTGCCCGGCACCTTCTCCCAGCAGCTTCCGCCAAAATAAGAGCGGTAATTGCTCGGCGGATTGCCGTTTTTACCTTTTCTGAAATAAAAGTAATCAGCATACTCTCCATCCGGATCCTTAAGTGCCTTTTGAAACCATTCGTGCTTATCCGAGCAGTGATTTATTACCAGATCCATGATGATGTGCATATCACGCTTCTTTGCCTCGGCAAGGAGCTCATCAAACTCCTCCATAGTACCGAATTCTTCCGCTATCGCATAGTAATCAGATATGTCATAGCCCTGATCCACAAATGGCGATTTATATATCGGAGACAGCCATATGATGTCAATTCCAAGCGATTTTAAATAATCCAGCTTTGAAATGATACCTCTTAAATCTCCTATTCCGTCACCGTTTGTATCCAGAAAGCTCTTTGGATAAATCTGATATGCCACCTTGTCATGCCACCATTTTCTCTCCATAATGTGTACCTCTTATCTAATCATAAATTTTGCTCTCATTTACATCTTGAGCACTTTGTCTTGATGTATTATACTGCTATTATAGAAAGTGTTTAGTATAAATTCTTGCAATATTTTTTCATTTTATAACACAATACTGCTCTTATAATTTTAAAGGGTATATTTTTAAAAGCTATGGAGAAACAACAATATGAAAAACAATAATCCGCCTGCTCGGGCAGAAAGAAAACGCAAAGCACGGAGAAGTATTTTTCCCCGTTCAGAAATATATAACAAGACTTGCAACAGATTACCCTGTCATCACTACACACTGGCACGATGAGGCAGAGCTCACACTGATTACAAAGGGCTCATGCACCTATCAGATTGATTTGCTCGAATATGAAGCAAAGGAAGGCGATATCATCTTTATCCCGCCACTGCTGCTACATTCCATTTCAATAAGGGACTGCGACGAATTTTACTCGGAAACGTATGTATTCCATATCAATTTTTAGGTGGAAACAATACCGATATATGCTCTTCAAGATATCTGACTCCGCTAATCAACCATGAGTTTGCCATGCCTTACCTGATTGCACCGAAGCATCCGGCATATTCATCCCTTTGCAAATGCTTCATGCGCATAACAAATCTATACTCCCGTCAGGAATTCGGCTATGAGCTGGCTCTAAAGGCATTTCTGCTTCAGGCAATATTTCTATTGCTGCAATACAGTGAAAAAAATGCTGATTTTGGTGTCAACACATCCTCCGATAAGCTCAAAAATGTGCTCGATTACATCGAGGTACACTATGCCGAAAGCATCCAGGTTGCAGAGCTTGCCGGGCTTTGCTATTTCAGTGAATACCACTTCATGCGTTTCTTTAAAAAACACATGAACATGACCTGCGTGCAGTATATCAACAATGTGCGTCTTGAAAAATCCGTGGAACAGTTCGAGCGCGGCAACACCTCAATTTTAGATGTCTCACTGTCTGTCGGATTTCACAATCTGAGCTATTTTCACAGGGCATTTAAAAAGAGGTATCATATGACACCTCTTTCCTTTATCAAAAGCCTTGAATAACTATTTATTTGCACGCAATCACTCTGAGTATATACTCATATGACTCTTTGCAGAGGATATGGAAAGCCTCTCCTCAGTCGTATGGATATCATACATGTCCGGTCCCATTGATATGCAGTCGAGTCCTTCAATCTTGCCGCTTAAAAGTCCGCACTCGACACCGGCATGAATAGCCTCAACTGTAGGCTTTTTGCCATACATCTCCTCAAAAATCCGTACCATATCCTCGCGGAGCTTTGAATCCTTCTTGTACTCCCATGCAGGATAATCTCCCTCAAATGTAACCTCTGCCGCAAAAGCGCCTGCTATGCAGACAAGCTGGTTCTTAAGGCTTTTTTTAGCCACACCGACAGAGCTTCTGACTGCGTATCTTAAAGTGACAGCAGCATCGTCTGATTTTAAAACTCCCAGATTAAGCGAGGTCTCAACAAGCTTATCGATTTCCCGGCTCATTCTGATGATGCCGTTTGGCAGTGCCTCGATAAGTGCGATAACCCTTGCGCTGTCCTTTGCACTTATAGCAGACTCACTGCAGTCAGTCTCCTCTGACACAGCAAGCTTAAGGTCAGGATCAGATGCCTTAAACTCCTCCGCAATCTCAGCTGCTGCCTGTTCTATCGCAGCCTTCACTGCCGCAGCCTCATCAGGTGCTACAATGATCTGTGCAGTACACTCTCTTGGAATGGCATTATCCTTTCTGCCGCCATCTATAGAAGCTATAGCTACAGGTGCCGCTGCGTCGCGAAGCAGTCTGGACATAAGAGTATTGGCATTGCCCCTTCCCTTATCAATCTCTGAGCCTGAGTGTCCGCCAGTGAGACCTGATAAGCTCACAGTAAGCTTTGTTCCGCTCACTGTCTCTCTCTCTACAGGCAGCTTCACATCGGCTCTGCATCCACCGGCGCAGCTTGCGAGCATCACGCCCTCCTCCTCGCTGTCCATATTAAGAAGCTTCTTTCCCTTAAGCATAGACACATCGATGCCTGTAGCACCCTCCATGCCGACCTCCTCGCATACAGTGCATACAAACTCAAGGCGTGGATGTGACAGGCTGTCATCGTCCAAAATAGCAAGCGCATATGCCACCGCGATACCGTCATCTCCACCGAGTGTAGTGCCTTTTGCCGAGATAAAATCACCATCTATCAAAAGGTCCAGGCCTTCCTCGTCCATATCCTTATCACAGTCAGGTGTCTTCTCGCAAACCATATCCATGTGCCCCTGCAGTATGATTGGCTCCACATCCTCATATCCTTCTGATGCTTCCTTTATGATTATCACATTGTGAAGCTCATCCTGGTAATGCTCAAGGCCTCTTGCCTTTGCAAACTCCACCAGATAATTACTGATTTTCTCTTCCTTGTATGATGGATGAGGAATACTGCATATATCCTCGAAAAACGAAAAAACGTTCTTTGGCTCTAAATCTGTTAATACTCTCATATTACTCTCCTTAAAAAAAGTCTGCCGACGAATCCGCCGACAGACATATTATAACACAATCCGGTATTTAATTGTATATGTATTATAAGTGTTGTGAAATACATTTCTTTACACTAAAGGCTTAATCTCGTCATCCAGCGTACTCCTAAGCTCTGCAAAAAACTTAGCATAGTACTTGAATTTAGGTAAAGCATGTTCCACTGTATTTTTATACTCAGGATAATTAATAGATGCCTTTATGGCGCTCTCATTAGGGATAACCCCATTGCGGTAATGTGTTGCCGCATACATTACATCATCCTTGTCTGCATGCCATAGCAGGCAGAAATTACTCACAACCTGTTCTATACATTCATGTTTCATATTTTCAACAATGTTTAGAATTGATTTGCCCTTGAACCTGCTCTCATCAAGCTCTATCTCATTAATCAGATGTGACATGATATCTGCAACCTTCGGATTATCCTTACGCAGATCCTCTACATACTGCTTTGCCTCATCAATCTTCTTTTGCTTTTCCTCAGGAGTAATATCACCATCATCCTCAGGATTGACGATATTCTGAATGAGATTGATGATATATTCATAATCAATCCTTGTATTACTGTATGCCATAAGCTCATAATCTGAGTCTATTTCCGGTTCTACCGGCGGATTAACCGGGTCCGGTCCCGGGTCTGGCCCAATCTCACTTTTTATGTTCAGGTAATGACCTGCATAGTCTATATATTCCTGTTCAGTAATTCCATAATCATCAAGCATACTTTCATCATATCTGCTGAAGGATTTAAGCTGTGCAAAAAGTCTGTCAAAGCTCTGAAACATCTTCATGAAATGAAGCTTCTCCTCATCTGACATTGACGGAATGTCGTCCGGTATCTGAGCTGCAATTCTAAGTGCCGCAAGCGCCTTTTTAAAAGCAGGCTCCACATCATCCCACTCTGCAATAAGCGGTGTATCCTCTGTACTTCCTGCAGAGTAAAGCTTGACAGCATCATCCACACATTTCTTGAAAAGTACCGGTGCCTGAAAAGTCACAATCTGTCCATACGGCTTTGATTTTTTGTCATAAATACGATTAGTTCTGGAAAAGGCCTGTATTAAATCGTGAGGTCCCATCGGCTGCCTGTCAATAAAAATTGTCGACATGCATGGCGCATCAAAGCCTGTGAGCAGACGATCCACAACAATAACCAGATCAAGCTGTTCGTTTCTGCTCTTATACTTAGGATCTTTTCTAGAAAGTCGTTTATTTAGATTACTATTGTATGAAGTAATCTGTGAAATATCAAACTTTGTATCAAACATAGCGTTGTAGTCATCAAGAGACTGCTTCATCTTTTCCTGATTGACCTGCGAACCGTCTCATTTTCAGTCACAGAGTATGTAATGGCAAACTTAGGGAAGTCCGGTAAAACCTGCTTTATGCGTTCATCTATCTTTAATGGCGTTTCTCCGTTTTTCACCCTTGTGAGCAGCTCATAATATTTTTGTGCAAGCGAAATAGAACTTGTGGTCAAAAGCCCTTCAAAGGTCTTGCCTTTTCCATTTTGAAAGCCCAGCTTATGATATGACTTATTTAAAATAACCTCAAGCACCTTGAGCATATGCGTCTCATTTTCATATCGGCTGCTGTCAGTCTCATCCGTCACATCCTTTGGACCATCGTGCTCCACTTGAAATCCCAAAACAGCATTATCATGAATAGCATTCTGGATAGTATATTTGTGCAGACATGCTCCGTATAATTCCTCTGTTGTACGTGGCAAATCCCCCATCAACGGATAAGGATTCTCCGGAAAACGTGGTGTTCCTGTAAAGCCAAACCAGAGTGACTTTCCAAAAAAGCGTTCGATTATTCTCTTGGTAGCCGGAGATACAGCTCTGTGACACTCATCCACCACAAAAGCTATTTTTAATCCTCTTAACCTGTTATACTCAGGTGTGCCCTCCTTCAGACGCTTTGAAATGAGAATCTGCATCTTTTGAATTGTTGTAACAATCATCTGTCTGTCAGACGATTTAAGTTTATTTTTCAAATCAGTCACATTATCAGTATTATCCACATCAATTGAATCATTCTGAGAATATGAACTAAATGACGTATTTGTCTGCTCATCAAGATCTTTCCTGTCTATAAGGAAAATAGCCTTATCCAACGCCGGAATATCCATAAGGAGATTTCTTGTTGCCTTATATGATGTAAGCGTCTTTCCCGAGCCTGTAGTATGCCATACAAATCCCGACTTTCCTGTTCGTGATGCTTCACGAATTGCCTCAATAGCATGTATCTGATATGGTCTAAGCAAAATAAGCCGCTTAGCTTCATTATCTAAAACCGTATATCTTGCAATCATCTCATGTGCCTGTGGAATCTTAAGGACATTTTTTGCAAAATCAATATAATCAGAAACCGGCTGATTGTTCCTGTCAACCCATCCGCTGATAAATTCTTTCTTTAGCTCCGTATCACTTGCTGCAGAAAAATACTTCGTGTCAACACCGTTGCTTATAACAAACATCTGAACAGCCGAAAAAATCCCCCTGAACTGCCCTTCACCAATGTATTTCTTTATCTGATTGAATGCTTCCATATATGAATGCTGTCTGTTTTTCAGCTCAATATGTATCATTGGAAGACCGTTTATCATCAAGGTCACATCAAATCTACGGTCTCTTGATGCGGCATCCTCATCATCCTTCAATGCACTGTACTGATTTATAACCTCATACACACTGCTGCCACCTGCAATATGCTCATGATTCATCACAACCAGATGAAGCTTCTTAGTATCACGCTGTACATGCACCATGACCTTGCCGTTTTCGCCTACCAGCCACTCTCCAGCCTTATAAAATGTTGAGAACTGCAACTGATTCTTTACCTGCTCAAACTCTGAATCAGAAAGTGGCTCACCATCCAGCCTGTCCTTATTGTTCTGCTCTAAAATATATTTAAAATTGTTCCATAAATCCGCTTCTGTCTTTAAATCTGGCCTGTACGTCCACTGCGAATCCCCATATATCAACTGCTCAATCAATTTCTGCTCTATTATCGATTCCAACTCCGGCATGATAATTTCTCCTTCTTCAAAACCTAAACACTAACTATATTTATTATAGCAAATATAGGCATAAAATACCACAAAATTACTTATATCAAAATCAGCGTAAGCATATTGTTTAAAAAGCTACATTACAGTCCTGACAAAGTCCTCATTACCAGATCCACATCCTTGTTTTCCAGTTCCTGAATGATATGCAGATATGTTTTCTGCGTTGTTGTCATACTCGCATGCCCCAATCTGCGCGCCACACTGGCTATAGAAACACCGGCAAACAAAAGCAACGACGCATGCGTATGTCTAAGTCCGTGAATGGAAATCTCCGATATCCCACAGGCCTTACAGTGTCTGGTGAGAGCATCATTGACGGTTGAATTATAAATCTTTTCCTCTCCTACAAATATAGGCTCGTCCTCCGGCAACCCTTTTACCAGCTCAGAAAACTTTACTACTATCTGCCAGTCAATCTGAATCTTTCTCACAGATGACTTATTCTTCGTCGGTAGAAAACCGCCCTTACCCTTATAATCCCACGTCTTACTTATAGAAAGTGTTTGTCTTCCAAAATCAAAATCCTTCGGTGTGATGGCAAGCGCCTCTGAAAAACGCATCCCTGTCTTTGCCACAAGCAAAATAAACCAGTCCCAGTTCGGCTCTTCCTTTATATCCAGATCAGCTATCAAAGTATGCAACTCAAACTGATTGAGATATTTAATCTTTTTCTCACGTGGTGTCTTACCCTTGATGATAGCCTTTCTGGTCGGATCACGCTCTATCAGCCCTCATCCACAGCGTCCATTACCGCACCCTTTAGCTGATGATGGAAGTCAAGTGTTGTCTGTCTCTCATGCTCCTTTGCGTAATCATTTAGTATCTTCTGATACGCGGTCCTTGTCAGCTCACAAACCTTAAGCTCCGGAGCCAGCTTCTCCACCCACTTTTGAGTCATCCTGTACTTTGCCATAGTGGCTTCACGAATTGCATCTTTCTTATACACTTCTATCCACTGTGCGTAATAGTTGTAAAATAATGCATCCTTGCTCATATCCTCTAGCATACGCTACCTCCTTTATTAGTACTGCTTACGCTGATGTAACCATAATTAGGCTTGCTTTGTTTGAGGTTGGTTTATGTTTGATTCATTGTCAAATTTATGGTAACCATTGTATAGATACGATGTTACTTACGATAAAAAACAGTTTATAAAAGCGTGTTCAGATGTAATTTGTGCTGGCGCTGGTGAAGAGTGATAAGGTGGTCGAGTTGCTTGAAATAAGCTCCGATTTTCTGTTGTTCTTTCATACAAGGAGCTAAATACTCAACAGAGTCTAATGTTCTTGGATATATAGCTGCCACACTTGTGGTTCCCATGGCTCTTGCATGAATTTGCTTGGTCATATAATCAGTATTATATAAATAATTGAAGAATATTGTGTCTAAGTTTCTGAGTTCAAAGCGTGCAATATTGCTGTTAAATGCATATTCTCCGCTATTTTTCATCCACGTTGCACCTTTGCCAACAAGTTCTAATGTATTTCTTGTATTAAAGAAAAAGTCGCCATAATTTACAATATCCGCTTTATCTGGCTGCTCATTTTCAGCCAAAAATTCTACCTTTGATGTGTCAAAATATCCGCGTTGAATATTGCCCATCTTAATTAATGGCATCCCTGTATTAGTTATTGAACCTAATAGATTGGTTCCAGTATGTATAGAAACCAAATCATCCCCCAACTTACGCTGTTCCCAATCGTTTTCAACATTTATAATTTTTTATTGGCTTACGATGAGATATAGTAGAAACTGATTTTTTTATAAAAATCTGTCTGGCGCTGGTGAAGAGTGATGAGGTTATCGAGGGTGGAAAAATATAATGAAATCATTTCCTGTTCATCTTTTTTAGGAAAAGAAACCATTCCCTTTAAAGCGTTCTCTGCTGAAACTTTCATGTCATTTTTTGCACCTTTGTTTACCAACGGATGCATATAAGAATTCATTCTGGAATCAAGTTCAAAATAAATCTGTACAAACTTTGAATCCGTTATTTCTTTTGGCTTATAAACTGCATATAAGGTTGATACAATCCCCGGAATTCCCTTATTTGTCTTGATTATTCCGTATGGATTAGATTTTAATGGTGACTTTGTATATACAACATCTCCGTTTTCCACAACACCGTAATTCGAAACCGATGCCCCTGCAAATGAACGACCTTGAAATTCAATCTGATTTACAATTCCATATTCACCTGAAACCGATAGAACATCATCTTTTGTGAAACGATTATCTCTATTCTTTTCAGATGATACCTCAAGATAATCTATCAACTTACGCTGTTCCCAATCCTTAGTAAACCCTTTAAATCTAATCTTTGGATTTTCCATACAAATCACCCCTCAATCATATCAATATAACGTTTTAACGATGCCATTATATTGTCATCGGACGATGACAGGTCTTTTAACAAATTCACAAACTCACCTTCGACCTTTCCTATCTCGTCATCTGTTTTTGCATATCCTCGAGCAGACCATTTATATCGACTTCCTCTTCCTTTTCAAAATTGTCTACATATCGCGGTATGTTTAGGTTGAAATCATTCTTTTCAATATCATCAAAGCTTGCCAGATAGGATTCTTTGTCTACAGTTTCCCTTCTGTTATACAAATCCATAACTTCATCAATATGCTCATCCGACATTTCGTTTTGCTTTTTGCCCTTAATGAACTTCTTTGATGCATCAATAAACAGTACATCTCTGCCATCTCTATGCTTTTTAAGTACAACAATGCATGTAGGAATAGACGTATTATAAAATAAATTAGCCGGCAATCCTATAACCGCATATATGTTTCCTGAACGAAGGAGCTTTTCTCTTATTTTTCCCTCTGCTGCACCTCTGAAGAGCACTCCATGTGGCAAAACGATGGCCATTGTTCCATTGCTTTTCAGATGATAAAGTCCATGAAGTAAAAATGCATAATCAGCCTTTGATTTTGGCGCCAAAACACCATATTCTGAAAATCTTTCGTCCTGTAAAAATCCTGATGCAGCGCTCCATTTTGCAGAATACGGTGGATTCATAAGTACCATGTGAAAGTCAGTTTCCTCACCAGTTGGCCAGTCTGCATCAAGAGTATCTCCATGATGCAGATTCTGATTCTCCGCAGCTACATCATGCAGGAACATATTCATCCTCGCCAGATTATATGTGGACATGTTCAGTTCCTGTCCATAATATTTTATATAGTTTGTATCACCTTTATAGTATCTCTTTGCGTTAAGAAGCAGCGAACCTGAACCCATACATGGATCATAGATTGACAAACCTTTCACATTCTCCTGTCCTGTTATTGCTATTCTAGTAAGAATTTTTGATACTGCCTGTGGCGTATAGAATTCTCCCGCCTTCTTACCGGTCTCTGACGCAAACTGTCCTATCAGATATTCATATGCATCTCCAAGTATTTCACCATCGGAATTGAGCAAATCCGCCTGGTCTATTACTTTTATCAGTTCTGCAATTGTATCACTTTGTTTCTGGTCTCCCGCTCCAAGCCTGCTTGAATACAAATCAATGTCGGAAAACAAATCCACAAACAACTCTCCGCTCTGCTCAATATTATTGAATGCTTTCTGTAATTGCTCACGATTAAAGCAATTATTCCTTGCATCCTCTGCAAAACATGTATATGTAGCTCAGGCTCAATTACATATTTACGATCCTGCTTTAATTCATCAAGCAGATCATTAGCATATTCACCCTTCAACTCATTTTTATATGCCTCAAGTGCCACCTTGAGCGATTCCGGTTTCTCATCATTTATCAAATCATATACTCTAATCAAAAATGAATCTGATAGGTATTTATAGAATACAATTCCCAAAAGATAATTCTTATATTCATTCGCATCCATTTTAGAACGAAGTACATCAGCGCCACTCCAAAGTACACTGATTAAATCCTTACTGTTTTCCTGCTCTGCCATTAATTGTTTCCTCCGAACTTCTATAATCTTTTGCTTTAATATTACACTCCACTTACCTCTTCCGCAAGCTTCCTAACCTTACCTGCATCCGCACACTGATAGCAGTTTTTCATCGCTTCATCATACGAAAAATCTACTGCATTACCCGCTGCTGTCACATCACACTTCCATGAGCCACACGAGCTGTGCACCTGCGTAATACCTGTGTATTCGATAAGTGCTCTCACATTGGTATCATTCACGCCGCTTCCAGCCAGAATCGTAATATCTTTTCCATATTGATTTTGAAGATGCTTAAGCTGTTTTCTGCCATCCCATACATTTACTGCTCCACCGCTTGTGAGGATACGATCTGCGCCAAGCATAATAAGCACCTCCGCTGCACTGTCCTGATTATCTATGCAGTCAAAGGCGCGGTGAAACACAGCTTCCCTGCCACACTCATGAATGAGCTCTATCATTTCCTTCGTGCGCTTTTTGTCAAGCATTTTTTCCTCTGTCAGAAATCCAAACGCAATACCGTCTGCTCCATGCTCTAAAAGAATTTTTGCATCCATAAGCATAGTGTCGTATTCTTCATCCGAATAGCAAAATCCACCGCCCCTCGGCCGAACCATTGCCACTACCGGTATATTGCAGTTCTCCTTTGCATATATTAAATTGGCGAGTGTAGGTGTCAGCCTCCCATATATAGGCACTGTTCAGTTCAACCCTGTCTGCACCATTTTCATATGCTGTTTTCACATCCGAAAAGCTGCCACAGCAGATTTCAAGCATCGGTTTCATCATACTTTCCCACTCTTTCCGCTAAAATAAGGCTTAACCTTCACACAATACATGTGTGACCGACAATAATTACATAAAACAGTTTTACGATAATCAATATTCATTGACCACAATCTCGAATACTCCGTCCTCATTAATTTTTAACCGCAATGACTTAACATATTTATTGTAAAAATCCTTCATTTCTCGCTCTGTCGATGTAATTTTAGTCCTCTCGTATATCTGTCTTGTCATCTCCCAGCCATTTTTTCCGACAATATCATTTGTCAGATTTTTCAATTCACTTATCATGACTTTTTTCTTTAAATCACTTGCATTTCCTGTATAGAAATCGTCTATTGAACAATGAAATATACATCTTTTTGTAAGTGCATCCTTGATTGACTGTCCGCACTTGCTATATTCGTACATCACGAGGAAATGAGCATCCTTTACCGATGAAATAAGTCCCCAGTAATCCGAATCACTTGAGCACAAAATAAACGAGTCTATGTTGTCCTTATAATACGCCTCACACACTCCCGCAGTCATCTTTATATCAACAAGCGACTTTCGGTCTGTCACACGTTCCACCTCCTCGTGGAATACAGGGATATGTATGAATTTTTCCAGCCAGTCCCATCCACAGGATGTATGATAATCATCATAAAGTATAATTTTTCTATTTTGGACATTTGCTCAGAATTTAAGTTTTTTAATACTCCATACAGCTTGTATACATCAGAATTTTCACAATCCACAACTATCACAACACGCATACTTTCACGGATAAACTCATATATATTTTCCTTTGTATCTTCCACTGCATCCCTGTATTTTGAACCGTCATTGAAATAATCACCATGCTGTCTGTATATTGTCTTTAATATACGTCCGTCGGAATTGAGCAGATTTCCCCTGCCATCCGGGCGCCAGTGAATGTACATCCCGTATGGATACTCTTTTCTGTGCTCTTTATAGACAGTAAACTCTGCCTTTAGCTTCTTTGGCTTTTCATAATCCGCTATGACAAACAAATCCCTGATATACTCCCATTTTACCCAGTCTGGGAAAAGCTTTTTGCATGCATCCACGTGCTCATTTATCAGCTTGTTAATATGTACGCAATACTTGTCAGCCGATGAATTATACAATATAATATGCACTTCCCAGCTCTCAAGTTTATTTATATTCTCTGCATCAAACCACTCCATCCTGTTTATATTACCCAGATTATATTTTATTTCATTGTCTGTTTTTTTATAGTTGCGCAGCAGACTTGTACGTGCCTTACACAGATATCTGAGTATCCTCGCATTTGTACTTTCTCTTAAGCTGTTTAAAAGCTCCACATACTCGTCACTGCACATATCATCAAGTATCTCATTTCTGACACCTATAAGATACGATAGAATCGTCACAAGCTCATATTTCTGTACTGTTTTATATTCCTTTTCCTCTGTAAATTCAAAGTCCAACGCATATGTTTCTTCATCTGTTTCCTGTATCACATCATTAACTTCATCAATATCTGTCAAATCTATTTCCCCTTCATTTTCAAAATATATTAAAATTATATCATATGTTGCACTCTTTGTATTGTTAACATTTACTTAAATCTATATTATTTGCCATTTTCTCCTACACATGCTACAATATCTTTATCCGGATTAATGGTGATTATTATCAGACACTTTTTAGTAGACAGCGAAAATGTCAACGACAACTGGCTGATGCTGTTTGATATGGCAGATGAGGACGACGAAATCGTAGTTTTTTACACAAAAAAATCACCTCACATGTCATACATGTCAGTCATCAGACTTATGGAAAATAACAAAATAAATATCCGATTTGAGGAATCCTATGAGGGCACGAATGCCCTTGATTTTCAGCTCGTATCATATATGGGATATCTGATGGGATGCGCTGGTTCATTCAGTGAAAACAAATGTGATGCTGCATCAGCCGAGTCATGTGCTGATGAGTACATCATAATGAGCAATGACACAGGCTATGACCCTGCTGTAAGGTTCTGGAAAGATAAGGGATTCGCTGTACGCAGATTCAATGTAAATTTCTGCAAACAGGCTGTCCAGCGAAGAAAAAACATCAAGTATCAGGTAGTAGCAGATATTCCATCCAAGGAAGATAACGCCAATACCAATATCAATACCGATACTGATACTGATACCGATGCTATCACCGCAAAGTCTTACAATCTGAATGAACTTATCGATGGCAATCATAGCAGCTATACAGACAGTGAACCGTTAGGTGATGAGCTTGCAACTAACGATGACTTACCGTCAAGTGATAAGCTTATGACTAATGATGACTTACCATTCACTGACGAACAGACACCTCATAACGGTTCTGGTAACAGCTCAAATAAAAACGAAGCAGCTGAGGCTAAGGCCTCAATGGACACCATTGATACATCAGATATTTCTGAAGTATCGGCAGTATCCGAAGACTTCGACCATTTTGAGGTAGATTCTTTCCTAAACTGCATGGGAAAAGACAATCTGCTCAAGCTTCATGAGACGCTGGTTCATGTTTACGGTATGAAACAGGGTCAGACAATTTATAAAACCATAAAAGACAAATCTTACTCTTTTACGCCTGAGAAGCTCACGCGTAAAAAGAAGGTAGAGCGTTTTACAGGTATAATTTTCGCTCACAGTGATATTAATGATCCCGGAAATTTTGTTGATTTTCTTGAAAAAAACAAGAATAAAACAAAAAATCTCAATGGCATAAGATCTGCCATCACAAAGAGCTATGGTGAGACAGATGGTCTGAAATATTACAGCCTTTTCAAGCCATATTTCAAAATTATATCTGCACTGAAATAACGCCCTTTATTTTACAACAGAAAGGTAATCCGGATAAAACAATTGAGGCACGGAATTAATACTCCGTGCCTCAATTATAGAAAGAGCAGGTATTACAACCTGCTCTTTCTATACTATATAACGTGCGTGAGAGGATTCGAACCCCCGACACCTTGGTCCGTAGCCAAGTGCTCTATCCAGCTGAGCTACACACACATATTTTATTTACTCATTCATTATAACACTCTTGTCAAGTGTTTGAATGAATGCCGCAGACCGGAATCGAACCGGTACTGTATCACTACAACAGGATTTTAAGTCCTGCGCGTCTGCCAGTTCCGCCACTGCGGCATAAATGGGACCTACAGGGCTCGAACCTGTGACCCTCTGCTTGTAAGGCAGATGCTCTCCCAGCTGAGCTAAGATCCCATATAAAATTGTAGTAGATACTCACTACAAACGACCCAGACGGGACTCGAACCCGTGACCTCCGCCGTGACAGGGCGGCGCTCTAACCAACTGAGCCACTAGGCCAAATGCTTAATGCGTGATATATAATATCACAGTTTGCACAAAAATGCAAGAAAAAATTTAATGGACCATCGGGGACTCGAACCCAGGACCGACCGGTTATGAGCCGGTTGCTCTAACCAACTGAGCTAATGGTCCAAATATATAAGCCGATGATCGGACTCGAACCGATAACCTGCTGATTACAAATCAGCTGCTCTGCCAATTGAGCCACATCGGCATACGACTTATGACTTTTAACTCAGCGCATTGCTGTGCTAAAAATGACTCCAACGGGATTTGAACCCGTGTTACCGCCGTGAAAGGGCGATGTCTTAACCGCTTGACCATGGAGCCTAAGAAAAAGAAAACTCCCCGAGTAGGCTCGAACCTACAACAACTCGGTTAACAGCCGAGTGCTCTACCATTGAGCTATCGAGGATTATTAAGGTTTGTACCTTCAAAACTTCATACAAATCCGATTTGTCTTTCTCCGTTATTAACCAGATTAAGCCCTCGACCTATTAGTAACAGTCAGCTCCACATGTTGCCATGCTTCCACCTCTGCCCTATCTACCTTGTAGTCTTCAAGGGGTCTTACTCCCGAAGGAGGGATATCTCATCTTGAGGGGGGCTTCACGCTTAGATGCCTTCAGCGTTTATCCCTTCCAGACTTGGCTACTCTGCCATGCCGTTGGTCGACAACAGATACACCAGTGTCCGTCCATCCCGGTCCTCTCGTACTAAGGACAGCTCCTCTCAAATATCCTCCGCCCGCGCCGGATAGGGACCGAACTGTCTCACGACGTTCTGAACCCAGCTCGCGTACCGCTTTAATGGGCGAA
>ENA-OQIR01000100-OQIR01000100.1-human-gut-metagenome-genome-assembly--contig:-NODE-100-length-37744-cov-3.964006_pt1 | contig 37744 bp, 45 predicted proteins | sample MGYA00242580_ERZ504745 | MGnify/ENA primary metagenome ERZ504745 (study PRJEB26092, sample SAMD00036214) | human gut metagenome | host: Homo sapiens | study: EMG produced TPA metagenomics assembly of...
AAAGAGGCTCGCCGCACGAAGTGCGCAGCGAGCCTCTTTGCATGTCCGAGGACGTTTTGGGAGGTAGCCCAAACAGCCCCGGCGATCCTGCGGGAGTTGAGCCCTTTAGAACTTGTCGTGGAAGGTACGCGCAATGACCTCGTCCTGCTGCTCCTTGGTGAGCGTGTGGAAGTTCACGGCATAGCCGGAAACGCGGATGGTCAGCTGCGGGTACTTCTCGGGGTGAGCCTGAGCGTCGAGCAGCGTCTCACGGTTGAAGACGTTGATGTTCAGGTGGTGGCCACCCTTCTCGGCGTAAGCGTCGAGCATGTGGACCAGGTTATCGGCCTGGGTCTCGGAAACTTCAGAAACCTTCATAATGTGTCTCCTTCGATTAATAGGCGCCGGCCGAAACCGGCGCACTAATCAGTAATCGTTATTGTTAGTATAGCACTAACAATAGTTACTCGCCCAGCTGATCAAGGTCGATATCGCCAAAGAACACCTGGTCCTCCTTGCCGAGCGCACTCGGGATGATGGAGAAGGTGTTGGAGATGCCGTCCTGAGCATCGCGGAACGGGAGCTTGGAAACCGAAGACAGCGAAGCGATGGCGCCGTGGCTATCGCGCTTGTGCATGGGGTTAGCACCCGGGGCGAACGGCTGGCCAGCCTTGCGGCCGTCGGGCGTGGAGCCGGTCTTCTTACCGTACACGACGTTGGAGGTGATGGTCAGAACCGAGGTCGTGGGCACGGAGTTGCGGTAGGTGTCGTTCATGCGGATGTACTCCATGAACTGGTGCACAACATCGTGAGCGATCTGGTCGACACGGTCGTCGTCGTTACCGTACTTGGGGAACTCGCCCTCGGTCTCGAAGTCGACAATGATGCCGTTCTCATCGCGGACGGGGTGGACCTTGGCGTACTTGATGGCGGACAGGGAGTCAGCCACGACGGAAAGGCCAGCGATACCCGTAGCGAACCAGCGGTGCACGTGCTTGTCGTGCAGAGCCATCTGGATGCGCTCGTAGCAATACTTGTCGTGCATGTAGTGAATGATGTTCAGCGAGTTGACGTACACGCCAGCAAGCCACTTCATCATGTCGTTGTACTTGGCCACAACGTCGTCGTAATCGAGCGTATCGCCCTCGACGGCGCGATACTTGGGGCGACCTGCTTCTTGGAGACCTCGTCAACACCACCGTTGAGTGCGTAGAGCAGGCACTTGGCCAGGTTGGCGCGGGCGCCGAAGAACTGCATCTCCTTGCCAATGCGCATGGAGGACACGCAGCAGGCGATGCCGTAGTCGTCGCATGGTAAACGCGCATGAGGTCGTCGTTCTCGTACTGGATCGAGGAGCTGGCGACAGAAGTCTTGGCGCAGAACTTCTTGAAGTTCTCGGGCAGACGGGTCGACCACAGAACGGTCATGTTGGGCTCGGGGCTAGTGCCCATGTTCTCGAGCGTGTGCAGGTAGCGGTAGCTCATCTTGGTAACGAGCGTACGGCCGTCAACACCCATGCCGCCGATGGACTCGGTGACCCACTGCGGGTCGCCGGTGAACAGGGCCTGGTACTCGGGGGTACGGGCAAACTTGACCATGCGGAGCTTCATGATGAAGTGATCCACGAACTCCTGGATCTGCTCCTCGGTGAAGGTACCGTTGGCGAGGTCGCGCTCAGCATAGATGTCGATGAACGTGGAGGTACGGCCGATGGACATAGCGGCGCCGTTCTGCTCCTTGACGGCAGCAAGGTAGGCGAAGTACATCCACTGGATGGCCTCCTGCGTGTTGGTAGCAGGGTTGGAAATATCGAAACCATAGGTCTCGGCCATCATCTTGAGCTCGCCGAGGGCGCGGATCTGCTCCTGCAGCTCCTCACGGTCGCGGATGTTGTCGGCGGTCATGACCGTCGGGGTGGAAGCCTTCTGGGCCTCCTTGTCCTTGATCAGGTAGTCGACACCGTACAGGGCGACACGACGGTAGTCGCCGATGATGCGGCCGCGGCCATAGCCATCGGGCAGACCGGTGATGATGTGGGCCGAGCGGCAAGCACGCATCTCGGGGGTGTAAACATCGAAGACGCCGGCGTTGTGAGTCTTGCGCTCGAAGGTGTAGCGCTCGACAACGCTCTCGTCGACCTTGTAGCCGTGCTGGCTGGCAGCCTGGCAAGCGATGCGGATACCGCCGTTGACGTGCAGAGCGCGCTTGAGCGGCTTGTCGGTCTGAAGGCCGACGATGGTCTCCTTCTCGCGGTGGGCGTTATCGATGTAGCCAGCGGGGTGGCTCACGATACCCGTGACGGTCTTGGTGTCCATATCGAGGACGCCGCCCTGCTCGCGCTCCTTGAGCAGCAGGTCGAGAACCTCGCCCCACAGCTCCTTGGTACGCTCGGTCGGACCGGCGAGGAACGACTCGTCGCCCTCGTAGGGGGTGTAGTTCTTCTGGATGAAGTCTCGGACGTCAACCTCTCCCGTCCAGATGCCTTCCTTGAAGCCTTCCCATGCCTCCTGCATTGTGTAACCACGCTCCTAGTTACGTGTAATGCGGCGCTCTCTCACACCGCTGCTTATTGAATTCTTGAATTTTCGGCTTGCACTACCGGCTTCTTCCGTTCTTCACTACACGTTGGTGTAGGGAAAACGTTTGTCCACCTTGGAACTGCAACCCAAAACCCAAGATTTCACCCGTTTGAGAAGGATAGCATAGCCACCCCCTTCATCAGGCTGTTATATGTTTCTTTTTTTATACCATTAGGGCGTTTTTAACAAATCCGCAGGAAATGCGAGCGCGAACAACTACCGTTCACCGATTTGTTTGGTATTTTTCCTTGCCTTTGTACGACGTTCGCTCTAGCTGTTATGCCAGCTTTAGCAGGATAAAGTGTCCCAGAGACCCTACAGAAACTGCAGGGCGGCCACGGGATCCCCCGTGGCGCCCTGTGGCGTAGCTAGTTTTTAGCTTTGATTGCCGCTTGGCATTAGGCGGCTGAGGCGGCCTTGTCGGTCGTTGCCTTGCTGTTGCTCTGCTGGCCTCAAAATGCTTGTGGCACCAGCTGGTGACCAGCGGGGTCAAAATAGCCGTCACGATTGCACAGGCAGCAACCTGTGCCGTAGCCGTCGCGAGCACCGCACCGCCGTACATGGCCTCGTTGACGCTTGCCATGGCAGCAGGCGTGGCCACATTGGCTCCGGCGCAGCTCGAAATGGCCGCACCTGCGACACCCGTGCCGCCCGTGAGCTTATCGACCGCGATGACAGGAATTGCAAAGACCACCGAGCAGATCACGCCGAGCAGGATGCCGGGAAGACCGCCGTTGATAAGCTGGCCAAAAGTCATGGTCGAGCCCATGGCAAAGAAGACGAGCACGATGATGGCGGAAAGTGCCGGTGCCATCATCTTCTTAAAGCTCGGGAAGAGGTTACCCAGAATAATGCCGACGACGATCGGCAAAATGGCACCCACGAGCGACCAGCCGATCGGAGCCTGACCGGCAGCGCCGAGCACGATCATCGTGACCGGAGGGCCGACAACGAGCGTGGTGATAGCGACGGCGCCACGCTCGGCCTCGTTGCCCATGGTGCCCATCAGTCCAGCGTACATAGCGTTGTTGGCGCCGGTGCAAGCCGCCAACATCACCATGCAGAAATGCCAAACAGGTTGTCGTTGAACACATAAAGGATGAGCAGCGACACGGCAACGACCACGATCTGCTTGACGGCGATGATGATGGCGCCGCGTGCAGCGGCGGCAGGAGCGCTCTTAAACGAAATCGTCGTACCGACGATGAGCAAAAAAGCGCCCACGAGCGGGCCTGCACCCTGCTGGGTCATGCCAAGCGTAAAGCTGCCGAGCGTTTTGAACAGGTCGGGGAATAGCGTGTTGAGCAGGCAGCCCAACAGAAGCGGCACCAAAATATTGGCACCCGGGATGGAGGACATCTTAAAGAACGGCTCCTTTGCCGCCGGCGCCTCCACCGCAGTCGATTCACTCATATATATCTCCTTTGGATGCATGCGAAACGTAGCCGCACGCGCCTATGTCAGAAAGAAGGCGACAACCCCGAGTCGCCAGGGTCGCCGCCAAACGATCACCGCGGGGTATTACCCGTCCAGGACGATGCCACCGTCGCAGTCACCGATCTCGCCGTTAACGAAGCTGGCGAGGTCGGAGGCAAAGAAGAGCACCATCTGCGCAGCTCGCTGGCCTGGGCGGCGCGGCCCAGAGGAATACCGTTGATGATACGCTGAGAGTTCTCGTCAGAGAGAATCGAGGTCATATCGGTCAACGTGAGCGACGGGCACACAGCGTTGCAGCGAACGCCGAACCTACCGCCCTCCTTGGCGACTGCCTTGGTTAGACCGTTAACACCGGCCTTGGAGCTCGCGTAAGCCGCGGTGCCGAGCAGGCCGCCGCCGATCTTGCCAGCAACAGAGCTCACGTTGACGATAGTGCCGGCATGGGCAGCCTTAAAGTGCGGGTACACGGCGTTCATCATGGTAAAGGTGCCGTTGAGGTTGATGTCGATGGTACGGCGCCACTCGGTGTCGTCGATCTCGTCGAACTTCTTGGTGCTGATGACGCCAGCGCAGTTGATCAGGATATTGGTTTGCGGCAGGTCTGCGAAAATCTGTTCGACGGTCTCGCGCGCCTTGGGCGCATCGGCGACATCGAGCTGATAAAACTTGTTGCCCTCGCCAAGCTCGGCCACAGCGGCCTCGCCTTAGCAGCGTTCCTTGCGATGAGCACGACATGTCCGCCGCCCGCGACGATGCCCTTGGCGATCTCGAGGCCAATGCCCTGAGTGCCGCCCGTGACAATCGCGGTCTTGCCCGTGAAGTCAAATGCCATGACTCCATCCCCCTTTATATAAGGTGTCTCCTCGCGGGAAGTTGGAGCATCGCACGTGGCGATTATATGAGTCCCAGTCGTCATGGTGGTGACAACCCCTCGCCTAACCGCGTGCATGATAGTTCTTTGAAACGCTTCAGCAATTGAATGATTTTAAGTCTTAATGCACTCTTAATATTGCCTAGCGGCCAAGTAGATTTTTGGGACATGCCTAGAAATCCACCGAATGGGATGGTTGAGCGGTGGTATCATCTTTCACCGAAAATAGTTTCTAGTGTTAGGGGTTTTCGGTGGAAGATACCGATTTCCGTGAACTTGGGCGTCAGCTCCTTACCGAGTTCGGCAGCATGCATCAGCGCATTTCGCGCTTTGCGGACAAAGCCCTCGGCGGCGAAATGGCCGTCATGCGCGCCTCATACTCGCCGGCGGTTCGCTCACGCCGAGCGAACTCGCTGATCGCGCCTGGGTCTCGAGTGCCCGCATCGCCAATATCCTACGCGCTCTCGAAGCCAAGGGCTGGGTCGAGCGCGAGCACTCAAAGACCGACCGTCGTCGCGTACACGTCACGGTGACCGACAAAGGATTCCAGGATCTCGAAATCAAACGTCGGGAATTCGAGAACCGCACTGCGGCTTTCCTCGAGCAGCTCGGCGAAACAGATACCCAAGAGATGGTGCGTCTTCTAAGGCGTGCCAACGAAATTATCGACCGCAATCAAGAAAGGAGAGATGCCGAGTGAGGATTCTCAAGCTCTTTAAAAAGCATATCCTGGCACTATTCGCAGCTATCGTACTTATCGTAATCAGCTGCAACGCTGATCTGGCGCTGCCTACCTATATGAGCGACATCGTCGACGTAGGCGTGCAGCAAGGCGGCATCGCCTCGCCCGTGCCCGACACCATTCGTGCCGAATCGCTCGATGACCTTGAGCTCTTTATGAGCGCCAAGGACGCCAAGGCTGTGGAGGCCGTGTTTAGCAAGGCTGACAAAAACGGCATTCGAACGTATGAGGGTACCGAGGACGAGCGCGCCGACGGCAGCAAGCTCGCCGACATTATGAGCCTGCCCGAGACCGTCGTCCTTTCGCTCAACCAGGGCATTGACGCCAACTCCATGGGTGACATGATGGGCTCGTCCAGCGAGAAAGACAACAACGCTGCCCAGACCATGCCCACCCCCGAGCAGATGGCTACCATGACGCCCGAGCAGCTCGCCGAGATGCAGCAGAAGGCCGCAGCGGCGCAGAACATGCAAAAGCAGATTGATGCCGACGGCGGTAAGATCACTATGAAGAGCCTGCGCCTGGGTGTCGAGGGCGGTCTGGTAGACCAAAGCAAGCTCGTCGAGGGCGCCAACCAAATGGCGGACAAAATGGGCTCCATGTCAGGCTCCATCGTCACTCAGCGCGCCGTGAGCTATGTGCAGGACGAGTACAAGGCACAGGGCATCGACCCGCCGACGTGCAGAACGCCTACCTGAGCCGCATGGCGACCACGATGTTTGGGCTGTGCCTGGTGTCGCTCGTCGCCACCATCCTGACCGGTGCCGTGGCTTCGCGCACCGCCTGCTCCATCGCCCGAGACCTGCGCCGCGAGACCTTCAACAAGGTGATGCACTTCTCGCCGGCCGAGGTGGGCAAGTTTAGCCAGGCCTCGCTCATCACCCGCTGCACCAACGACATTCAGCAGATCCAGATGGCCGCAACCCTGTTTATCCGCATGTGCCTGATGGCACCGGTCATGGGCATCGTCGCCGTCATGCGCGTCCTGGCCAACCACACCGGCCTGGAGTGGACCATCGCCGTGGCCATCATCGCGGTTTCAGCCGTTGTCGGCGTGCTTATGGGCCTCACCATGCCCAAGTTCAAAAAGATGCAAAGCTTTGTGGACCGCGTGAACCTTACCGCCCGCGAGCTGCTCGACGGCCTTATGCCCATTCGCTCGTTCAACCGCGAGGAGCATGAGCTCAAGCGTTTTGACAAGGCTTCGCTCGACCTAATGACCACGCAGCTTTACACCAACCGCGCCATGAGCTTTATGATGCCGCTCATGATGCTCGTCATGAACTGCATCACCGTGCTTATCGTCTGGTTTGGCGCGCAGGGCGTGTCCGACGGCGTGATGCAGGTCGGCAACATGATGGCGTTTATCTCCTACACCATGCAGATCGTCATGGCGTTTATGATCCTCACCATGGTTTCGGTCATCCTGCCCCGTGCCGAGGTCGCAGCCGAGCGCGTAGATGAGGTCATCACCTGCCCCACGAGCATCAACGACCCTGCCTCGCCCAAACTGCCCGCGGCCAGCTCGCCGCGCGGTGAGCTCACCTTCCGCGACGTGAGCTTCCAGTACCCCGATGCCCGCGCCGACGTCATTAGCGGTGTGAACTTCACCACGCATGCCGGTCAGATGCTCGGCATCATTGGCTCCACGGGCTCGGGCAAGTCCACGCTCGTACAGCTGATTCCGCGCCTGTACGACGTCACGGGCGGCAGCATTTCGCTCGACGGCATCGACGTGCGCGACATGACCCTTTCCGAGCTGCGCCGCCGTATCGGTTATATTCCGCAGCAGGGTCGCCTGTTCTCGGGCACCGTCGAGAGCAACCTCAAGTTTGCCGGCGACATGGTAAGCGATGACGACATGCACAAGGCGGCATGCATCGCCCAGGCCGAGGACTTTATCGCCGAGCGCGAGGGCGGCTACGACTCCCCCATCAGCCAGGGCGGCTCCAATGTCTCGGGCGGTCAGCGCCAGCGCCTGGCCATCGCCCGCGCCCTGGCCAAGAAGCCCGAAGTCGTGGTGTTCGACGACTCGTTTAGCGCCCTCGACTACAAGACCGACGCGCGCCTGCGCGAGGAGCTGGCCAAAAACGTTACCGACGCCGCACTCGTGGTCGTGGCCCAGCGCATCGCGACCATCATGCACGCCGACCAGATCATTGTGCTCGACGACGGCCACGTGGTGGGCACCGGTACGCACGAGGAGCTGCTGCGCAGCTGCCCGGCGTACCTGGAGATCGCACAGTCGCAGCTTTCCGCCGAGGAGCTGGGGCTTACCCAAGAAGAAATTGCAGCCGTCACGGAAGGAGGCGAGCGCTAATGGCAGACGAGACCAAGACTCAGATTCCCAAGCCCACCCGCCAGCGTGGTCCCATGGGCCGCATGGGCGGCATGCGTCGCGGCGAAAAGGCCAAGGACTTTAAGGGCACCATGAGGCAGCTGCTCGGCTATATCGGCCAGCACAAGATTGCCGTGTTTACCGCCGTCGCCTTTGCCGTGTGCTCGGTCATCTTTAACATTGTGGGGCCAAGGTGCTCGGCCAGGTTACCACCAAACTGTTCGAGGGCCTGGTTGCCAAGGTCAACGGTACCGGCGATGTCGACTTTAACTGGATCGCCAAGACGCTCGGCTTTTTGCTCTGCCTGTATCTGGCGAGCTCTGTTTGCAGCCTCATCCAGGCTGGCTCATGACCGGCGTCACGCAAAAGATTTGCTACCGCATGCGCAAGGAGATCGCCGCCAAGATCGCCGTCGTGCCGATGAGCTACTTCAACGGCCACAGCAAGGGCGACGTGCTCAGCCGCATCACCAACGACGTCGATACGCTGGGGCAATCGCTCAACCAGAGCGTGACGCAGCTTATTACGTCCGTCACACAGATTATCGGCGTGCTCATCATGATGCTTTCGATCAGCCTGCCGCTCACCGGCGTCACCGTGCTCACGCTGCCGGCCGCCGCGATTATCTTGATGGTGATGATTCACTTCTCGCAGCCGTACTTCCGCGAGCAGCAGCAGGTCCTGGGTACCGTCAACGGCATTATCGAGGAGGACTTGCCGGCCAGAACGTCATTCAGGTGTTCGACCGCGCCGAGGCCTCGATCGAGGAGTTCGACCGTCAAAACGACCGCCTGTTTATTAGTGGCTGGCGCTCGCAGTTCCTGTCGGGCCTGATGATGCCGCTTATGAGCCTGGTGGGCAACATGGGTTACGTGGGCGTTGTCGTAGTGGGCGCGCAGCTCGCGCTGACCGGCAATGCCACGCCCGGCGACATCCAGAGCTTTATCCAGTACGTGCGCAACTTTACGCAACCCGTGCAGCAGCTGGGCAACGTGAGCAACACGATGCAGTCGATGGCCGCTGCCACCGAGCGCGTCTTTGAGTTCTTGGCCGCGCCCGAGGAGGAGCAGAAGGCCGACGCGCAGATTCCCGAGAGGCGTCCCGGCCACGTGGAGTTCGACCATGTCAAGTTTGGCTACACACCCGACAAGACCATCATCCACGACTTTAGCTGCGAGGCGCAGCCCGGCCAGACCATCGCCATCGTCGGCCCCACCGGCGCCGGCAAGACCACGCTCATTAAGCTGCTGCAGCGCTTTTACGACGTGGACGGCGGTTCGCTGCGCGTCGAGGGCGTCGACGTGCGCGATTGGGACCGCGCGGCACTTCGCGGCGAGTTTGCCATGGTGCTGCAGGATACTTGGCTGTTTAACGGCACGATCCGCGAGAACATCCGCTACGGACGTCCCGATGCAAGCGATGCCGAAGTCGAGGCCGCCGCACGCGCCGCACGCTGCGACCACTTTATCCATACGCTCGCCGGCGGTTACGACTTTATGATCAACGAGGAGGGCACCAACCTGTCGCAGGGTCAGCGCCAGCTCGTGACCATCGCCCGCGCCATTTTGGCCGACCGTCCGGCGCTAATTCTCGACGAGGCGACCTCCAACGTTGACACTCGTACCGAGGAGCTTATTCAGCGTGCCATGGATGCGCTGATGCAAGGCCGCACCAGCTTTGTTATCGCACATCGCCTGTCCACGATTCGCAACGCCGACGTGATCTTGGTGATCCGCGACGGCGACATCGTCGAGAAGGGCACACACGACGAGTTGCTCGCCCAGGGTGGCTTCTACGCCGACCTGTACAACTCGCAGTTCGACGAGGCGGCGTAAATTCTGCCGCAGGGAACGAATAACGCCCGAGAACGGGGGCGCAGGACAACCTGCGCCCCCGTTTTGTTTTGCAGCCCTCGAAACGCCTTCCCTGAGACCTCATTGACGGCGCTTTCCAGACCCTGTGGGCAAAAAATGGCAAATATGAGTACTGTTACTTTTTTAGTATCAGCCAAAACAGCCTCAAACGACCTCCTTGCGGCCTCTATACGCCTTCAAATTAATCAAAACGCCCGTTAGCGGGCTTCTGCGTGGCAATGTTAATGAACATATTTTTCACTTTGTCTATTATCTTGCTAGACCGATATGCTACTAGATTAGCAACCGTACTCATATTTGGCATTTTTTGCCCACAGGGTGTTTCCTGGGGAACCGACAATAGCCTTAGGGTCCCGCGCGACGCCACTCCCTCCCGGTATCCGCCGACGTTCCCCCATATAAAACCTGCCAAAATAAACCTGTCCCTTTTGGCAGGTTTCGGGGCGGCGAGGGGTTGCACTTTAGCGTGCGACAGCGGATAATGCCGAGCATTCGACAATACGCTTATTGCTCTTTCTGTAGATTGAGGAGGCCCCTATGGCCATGGAATTCAAACGCAAGTTGCCAATCCCCATGGAGATCCGCGAGGAAATGCCGCTTTCTGCCGAGCTTACCACCAAAAAGCAGGCATTTGACGCCGAGGTCGCCAAAGTCTTTACCGGCGAGGACGCACGTAAGGTGCTCATCATCGGCCGTGCTCTGCCGACCGCGAGGATTCGGTGCTTGAGTACATGAACCGACTGGCCAAGACCGCCGAGGAGGTCAAGGACAAGCTCATCATCATTCCGCGCGTCTACACCAACAAGCCGCGCACCAAGGGCACCGGCTACAAGGGCCTGCTGCACAACCCCGACCCCGAGGCGCCCGATGACCTGCTCGAAGGCGTTAAGGCCATTCGCCATATGCACCTGCGCGTCATCGAGGAGACCGGTTTCTTTACCGCCGACGAGATGCTCTACCCGTCCAACTACCAGTACCTCGTTGACCTGCTGAGCTATGTTGCCGTGGGCGCGCGCTCGGTCGAAAACCAGGAGCATCGCCTGGTGTCGAGCGGCATTTCGGTGCCCGTCGGCATGAAAAATCCCACCGCTGGTTCCACCACCGTCATGCTCAACTCCATCTACGCTGCCCAGGCACATCAGAGCTTTATCTTCCGCAACTGGGAAGTTGAGTGCGACGGCAATCCGCTCGCGCATGCTGTCATGCGCGGCTACATCGGCCTCGACGGCCGCACCTACCCCAACTACCACTACGAGCACCTGGAGCGTCTGGCCGAGCGCTATACCGAGCACGCCGGCTACGCCAACCCGGCGGCGGTCATCGACTGCAACCACGACAACTCGGGCAAACGTCCGCTGGAGCAGTACCGCATTTGCAAGGAGGTACTCGACAGCTGCCGCCGCAACGAGTCCATCTCCAAGCTGGTCAAGGGCTTTATGATCGAGTCTTACCTTGAGGACGGCAACCAGCCGGTCGATGGCGGCGTCTTTGGCAAGTCCATCACCGATCCGTGCCTGGGCTGGGAAAAGACCGATTACCTCATCCACGAGATCGCGGAGCGTATTTAGAGTTACGCGGTTTTGCCAAACCGCGTAACGGCTCGACACTGCAAGCGCCCCTAGGCGGCAAGGTGACGTTCAATCGTCGGTCGCGTACCAAAGTACGCTTCCCTCCTCTTTCACGTCACCTTGATCGCTTAGGGGCGCTTTTGCTGACTTATGCTCAACCTGCAATTGTTTTGCTTTAGGTCGCCTATTCGCTGTAGCGGGTGGCTATGGCAGCTTGCACCATGCCGGCGCTCATGAGGTACGTCACCAGGAAGTAGCCACCATAGGCTGCCAGGAAGATCGCACAGGTGAGGCCCACGGTGCCGCCGATGCTCATATTTCCGAATATGCTCACCAGCTCGATGATCACCTTAAGTGCCACAAAGGAGTGCGCTAGGCCCACTGCCAGCGGGAACAGGAAGAATACCGCTTGCTGCGCCATCACCGAATGGCGAATCTGGCGGTCGTCGCAGCCGATCTGTGCCAGCACACGATAGCTGCGGCTGCCATCGGCCACGTTGGAGAGTTGCTGGATCGACAGAATCGCCGCGCATGCAACGACCAATACAAAGCCGATGTAGATGGCTAGGTAGCTAATAAGACCGTTCATTTGCGCTGCTTGCGTGTACATCTCGGAGCGTGTGATGAAGGTTCCCCACGACCCCGGCTTCTTGCGTCAACGAGCAGATCGTCGAGCAGAGTGTATTTAATGCTCTCGTCTGCCTCGGTCGTATCCATCCCCTGTTTGTAGTTAACGAGCAGGCTACTGGAATACGGCTGCAGATTAAGTTGGGACAACAGCTCGTCGGCAACGACGACGGTACCCGGATTACTGCCCATCGCCGAGTTGGCGATGGCCGCCGTATCTTCGTCCGACTTATCGGTTGCGGGCTTGAGCGTATGCCCGCCCAAGGTAAGGGCATGGCCACCAGCCATATACTTGGTGTACAGGTCGACCAGCTCGCCGCCCATATCACACGTGAGCAGATACTGGTCGTGACCGATGTGCACCGGCTCCTCACCCATCATCTGACGCAGTTTGTTGTACTGGCTCGCCGGCGTCACAAACAGACCCATCGTATCGGCATTGCTACCCCCGAACGCCTTGGGAAGCTTTTCGCCCATGATCTTGCACATCTCACTTGGGGTCACCGAAGGATTCGAGCTGCCAAACGGGTAACTCAGATACGAATCGATCTGCACATGCTCACCGGCAACATCGGCGATATCGACCTTCTTGCCGGTCTCGTCGTTGTTGTCCGCCGAACTGTCCCTGCCGTGCCATGCGGGGTACAAATCGACCGTTGTATCGGCCGGCACCATGCGATCGGCTTCATCAGACGGATTGACGTACTCTTTGTAGTAGTCGAACGTATCGGGCGTGTAATAGACATACGTCTGAGACACGTCTACAGGGTTATAGCGCCCCAGGTTTTCGTTCATCACGTTGGCAATCGACATACCGCACGTCACCGAGGTGATGGCCAAAAACAGGAGCATCGCGATGACGCCCATCGAAAAGCACACCGTGTTGACCTTGGCCGCAAGCTGGCGCACGGTAAACATGTTGAGGCCGCGCCAATACACGCCGCGCAGGCTCTGCAGCAGCTTGATGAGCATGCCCGAGAGTCCCCAGAACAGGGCAAAGGTGCCCACGGTAACCATAGCGGTCGTAATACCAAACTGGTTCATGGCCTCTTGCAGCTTGCTGTCCGTCGCGGTTAGCGGGAACCCATCACGTAGCAGACGGTAATAGGCCACGCCCACAAGCGCCACGCCCACGGCAAAGATGGCAATCGCTATCCAGGGGTTGCGTGTCTTGATGCTCTCGTTGCGACGCTCGGCACCCATAAGCTCGATGAGTTTGGTGCGACGCACGGCGCGAAGGTTCAGCAGTAGCGTGAGCACAAACATTACGAGCATGCAGACAAGGGTCAGATTGAACGCATGCATCGAGAAAAAGAAGTGGAAATTGGCGATCTGTGTCTTAAAGAGCGAGGCCGTAAAGAACGTCATGAGCTGGGAGAGTCCCACACCCAGCACAATGCCGGCGACAAAGGCCACCACCGAGACAATCACCGTCTCGAGCGCCATGATAGTGGCGACGCGCCCGCGCCCCATGCCGAGCACCTGGTACAGGCCAAACTCCTTCTTGCGGCGTTTCATGATGAAGTTATTGGCATACACCATTAAAAAGGCCATGACACCGGCCAAAAAGTACGTCAGGTCGCCGAGCATGCTGCCCATAACCTGCGCCAAGCCCTCTTCATCGATTCCGGCGATGTCGACCTGCATCGAGATGGTGTTAAAAGCATAGAAGACCGTGACGCCCAGGGTGAGCGTCAAAAGGTAGACGAGGTAGTCGCGGCCGGCGCGGCGGACGTTGCCCCAAGCGAGTTTACAGAGCATCGGAGCCCTCACCGCCCATCATGGCAACGACCTCCATAATGCGGTCGAAGAACTCTCGGCGGTCGGTGTCGCCGCGGCGCAGCTCGGTGAAGATCTTGCCGTCGCGAATAAACAGCACACGGCTCGTGTAACTGGCGGCAAAGCTGTCGTGCGTGACCATGAGCACGGTGGCACGTAGGCGGCGGTTAAGGGCCTCTAGCTCTCGAGCAGCAGGCGAGCGCTCTTGGAATCGAGGGCGCCGGTGGCTCGTCGGCCATAATCATGGTGGGGTCGGTGACGAGCGCGCGAGCCGCGGCAACGCGCTGCTGCTGACCGCCGGACATCTGGTAGGGATACTTGTCGAGCACCTGACTGATGGACAGGCGCGCTGCCACATCCTGCACGCGGGTCGAGATCTCCGCCGAGTTCATGCGGGCGATGGTGAGCGGCAGGGCGATGTTCTCGCGTGCTGTGAGCGTATCGAGCAGGTTGGAGTCCTGGAAGATAAAGCCGAGCTCCTCGCGGCGGAACTGCGAGAGCTTGGCCTGCTTCATGCGCGTAACGTCCTGCCCGTTGATGCGGATGGTGCCGCTCGTGGCGCTATCGATGGTCGAGACGCAGTTGAGCAACGTCGACTTGCCCGAGCCCGAGGCGCCCATGATGCCAACAAATTCGCCGCGGTTGACGGTAAAGCTAACGTCGTTGAGCGCGCGGGTCACGTTGCCCAGCGCTCCGTATACCTTTTCGAGATGCGCGACCTCCAGTACCGGGGTCGCCATGTGCGTGGTTTGCATACCGAGTCCTTTCTTGCGATTAGTCTACGGCATCTATAGTCGCAAGAAGCCGAGTCGGCTACCATCGATATGGCTTACGCTTGCCTTACCGTTGTGTAAGGTAGGGGTAGCTAGCCTGCCACGTGTTGATGTTGAGAGAGGACTCCTGTTGAAGACTGTTCATGTTGCCGCTGGATCATTCGCAAGGATGGATCTGACGAGCTGCTTGCCGTGCAGCGCGGCTATGGCGACATGCAGGGACTTTGGGAGTTCCCCGGCGGCAAGCTCATGCGCGGCGAGACGCCCGAGGACGCCGTACGCCGCGAACTCATGGAGGAGCTGCAGGTCAAAGTCATCAACCTGCGTGATTTCTACACCGTTGAGTATGACTACCCCGATTTCCATCTCTCGATGGAGTGCTACTACTGCTCGCTGGCTAAAGAGTCCGACGAGCCCCAGAAGCACGACCGCCAGCTCGATATCCGCTGGATTCCGCGCACTTCGCTTGCCACGGTGGAATGGATGCCCGCCGATAAGGGCTTATCGATGCTCTGATTGAGTTGAAGGAAGATCGCTTGAGCCAACGGCACTGCCAACGACGCCGAGGCCACCACGACCGACGAGCCCGCCACCAAACCCAAGCGCGCACCGAAGCGCCGCAGCAAAAAGCGTCCCAAGCCTGGCCTGCTGGACGGCATCGACACCTCGGACCTTTCCGCCGACGAACGTGAACTCGTGCGCCGTCGCGCCGCTATAAAAAAGTCCATGAAGGGCAACAAGCGCGCCAACACCAAGCCCGAGCTGCTCGTTCGCCAGCGCCTGCGCGCCGCAGGCCTTACGGGATACCGTCTGGAATGGAAGGTGCCCGGAAAGCCCGACATCGCCTTCCCCGGGCGCAAAATCGCCATCTTCGTCAACGGCTGCTTTTGGCACCGCTGCCCCAAGTGCAACCCCAGCCAGCCCAAGCGCAACGTTGAGTTTTGGGAGGCAAAGTTCCGTCGCAACGTCGAGCGCGACCGCGCTGCCGTGGCAGCACTCACTCAAATGGCTGGACGCCCATAACCATCTGGGAATGCGAACTCAAGAAAGACCGCATCGATGCCACCATGGAAAAGGTCATCGAGCAGGTGCGCGCCGCAGAGCCGCAGCGCTAACAGCGAGCATTCACACGCTCCGCACGTCCGCGCCACGTCTACGTCACAAACCTTAGAAAGCCCTTAAGCCCAAAACCTTTCAAGAGTGTTACTCAATAGCCTTGACCTGCGGTTTCATCGTAACACCAAACCAGGTTAAGCCTTTCTTTAGCGCTTCTTTGCAGCAACCGCGGCATAATACTGCCAGCGCACGGGACCTAGCAGCACACCCCGTGCGCAATCTTTTGGTGGACATCGAGGAGGCCGCATAAGCATGCATTCTTCCAACGGCGCAGCACAGCAGCATCCCTAAATCATGCAAACCTTTTCTCCTTCCCCCCGACACAGAGAAACGGCCTCCTCGACTCCCCCACCACAAAAGCCAAACGCTCAACCGACCAGAGCCACAACTTGCGAGCATCGTTCGAAAGGCTCCAAGTATCCCTAGACAAGGCGTTCCCCGAACAGGCAAGAGCAATCTAAGCCCATCGCGCTTTATACTGATGCCATGCGAAACATGGATCACATAGAATTGCACCGCGGAGGACGCGAGGAAGCGTTTCCCGAGACCGCCGAAGACTGGCCCTATATTGCCGAACGCGCAGAATTCGCTCGCTATCCGGGCAATTCCGTCCCCTGGCACTGGCATTCCGAAGTTGAGCTTTTCTACATGGAGCAGGGAGCGATTGACTATCGAACGCGCGCGGCTCATGAGCACGTACGCTTTGAGGAAGGGTCCGCCGGCTTTATCAACGGCGGCGTTTTGCACAGCACGCTGCAATCACCCAATTCGGCACCAGCCATTCAAATGTTGCATATCTTTCAGCCGTCGATGCTCGGCGATCCCGCGGGACGCCTTCAAAAGCGCTATATCAATCCTTTGCTGCAATGTCGAGGCGTCGATGTGCTCAAATGGTCGCCCACCAACCCCGACGATATGCCCTTTATCGATTTGCTAAAGAGTTCCTTTAACCACGACCTTCAACGGCCGCAGAACGAGATGGCGCTTCGGAATAGCTTGTCAGAGCTCTGGATTCAGATTTACGCCAAGGCCGAACCGCTCTTTTCCTCCGACAACGCCTCTTGGATGACCAACCGCGACGTACAGTTCAAGGCAATCCTGGACTATATCCGCGCAAACTATGCAGCCGCTATAGATGTGCCCCAGATGGCATCTGCAGCCGGCGTAAGCGAAAGAGAGTGTTACCGCATTATCGAAGCTTGCGCAGGAACGACCCCGGCGGCATATCTGCGCGCATACCGCGTAAACCGTGCTTGCGAACTTTTGGCACACACCACGCGAACGGTCCAGACAGTCGCGCGCCAATGCGGCTTTGCGACAGCAAGCCATCTTGGCCAGGTATTTAAAGAACAAATGGGATGCACTCCTTCAACTATCGAGCAGCGAGGCAGAATCTCGATAGCACCAGGCAGAAATCCCGCTAGCCCTTCTTCTGTCACTGCATCAAACTTGCAGGCAAACAACAGAGAGGAGCAATCATATGAAGCACTTTGACCATATCGTATTTGACGTTGATGGGACATTGGCAGATACAGAAGAAAGCGTTCTGTCATCGCTTGTCCAGATTGTCCAAGAAGAGACCAGCAAAACGCTCCCCCGACACGAGCTTGATTTTGCCCTCGGCATACCCGGCAAGGATGCCCTTGAGAAACTTGGGATCTACTCGCAGGCAACGCTGGATCGCTGGTGCCAAGTTGCCGCCAGCTTTAAAAGCACCATCAGCGTGTTTCCAGGTTTGCTTGAAGTCATCGCAACACTCGCCGATAGCGGCTGCAAACTTGGCATCGTCTCCTCACGTGCGCGCGACGAATACACAAAAGAAATTGCACCCCTTGGTTTTGATAAGTATTTTGAGCACATCATCCTTGTCGAAGACACAATCGAACATAAACCCGCACCCGCACCCATGCTCGAATATCTCCGGCGTACGGGCGCGAATCCTGGCAACGTCGTCTACGTTGGCGACACCGTCTACGACGAACAATGCGCAACTTCGGCAGGGGTCAGTTTTGCCAGAGCGGCATGGGGATCACACCAAGACATCCCAAACGCCACCTACAACCTCAAAACCCCCAACGACCTGCTAACCCTAACAACCAAGTAACCCCCGCGCCCCACCCTTTCAGCCCCAACGCCACAAGGGCGACGACCTCGAGTAGGTCAACCTGGGAGGGACGAGGGCTTAGTTCCCCAATCTTTCCGCAGGGGGCAAAAAGCCTCGCCGCACGAAGTGCGCAGCGAGGCTTTTTGCATGCCCGAGGACGATTGGGGAACTAAGCCCTCGTCCCTCCCCGGGATATGTAGCGAGTCGGAGTACCCTTGCTGTTACTCTGCTTTGCCCACGGAGTTGAGGTTGGTCATGCGGATCTTAACCAGCTCGGTGATCTCACGCATGCCCTCCTTGGCCGGCTTCTTGGGATCGAAGCAGGCAGGGTTCTCGGCCATGTAGCCATGAAGCCTTGGTGTAGGCCTGACGCAGCTCGGTGGCGTAGTTGACCTTGCAGATGCCGTTCTTCACGGCCTCGGCGACCTGCTCATCGGGCACACCGGAAGTGCCGTGCAGAACCAGCGGCACGTCGACGGCGTCGCGGATGGCCTTGACCACGGACTGCTCGATGTGAGGATCGCTCGTGTACACGCCGTGGCTGGTGCCAACGCCAATGGCCAGCGAGGTGCAGCCGGTGCGCTCGACGAACTCCTTGGCCTCGGCCGGATCGGTGTAGGGCTCTCGCCCTCAACCGCGGGACCGTCGTCCTCCTTGCCGCCAACCTTGCCAAGCTCGGCCTCGACGGGCACACCCATGGCGCGGCCAGCGTCGGCGACGGACTTGGTCAGGGCGATGTTGTCCTCGAAGGACTCGTGCGAACCGTCGATCATGACAGAGGTGTAGCCAGTGCGGAAAGCCTGCATGCAGCGGTCATAGCCATCGCCATGATCGAGGTGCAGGGCGACGGGCACGGAAGCGCGCTCGGCGGCAGCCTTGACCATGCCGTAGAAGTAGTCCAGACCAGCGGTCTTGATGGTGCCCGGGGTGGTCTGCATGATGACGGGGGACTTGGTCTCCTCGGCAGCGGCCAGAACGGCCATAACAAACTCGAGGTTCTCGACGTTGAACGCGCCGACGGCGTAGTGGCCGGCCTGAGCGTCCTTGAGCATCTTTTCGGTGGTAACAAGTGCCATGAGCGTTTGCTCCTCTCCCTCGCCCGCATCTGGACATCGGGCGTACGTGTCCGCAAGGCGTTTTACCTTGCGTTTTGCTGCTTCCATTGTATGAAATTCAGCGGCTTTGCATGTGCGAGATATTGAGCCCATGCAGGTCAATACAGTCGTTTTTGAAAAGTAAACGGAAGGAATTGGAGCCGAGTGGGCGTATTCGATATTGAATTTTGGGCGTTCAGCGTCTTTCTTTTATAGAAAAGATAAGTAATCGAAAGGCGTTTTCTTACTCAAAAAGAAAATGAACGAAAATAGACTCAACACAATTCCTACAAATTTAGCCGAGAATGGAGCAGCTATGGCCCATGCGACAACCCGAGCCTTCGCCGATGAGCGTCGTGCCGCCATCATGGAGATGCTCGAGCATAACGCCTCGGTGCAGGTGGCAGAAATCGCCCAGACCTTTGGCGTATCCTCTGTCACCGCTCGCGCCGACCTGGACTCACTCGCCGAGTCCGGCAAGTTGCGCCGCACGCATGGTGGCGCCGTGTCTCTCCAGAAGCGACTGACCGTATCCACCCAGGATCGCCGCATCAACGTCAATGTCGCCGCCAAGCAGGCCATCGCGCAAAGCGCCATCGAGCTCGTCGGCAATGGCGACACGCTGCTTGTCGACTCGGGCACCACGGCGCTCGAGTTCGTCCGGCTCCTCGATCAGCGCGACGGCATCACCGTCATCACGGCCGACATTACCATCGCCGATTACATCGACGAGAGCATGCCCTCGGTCGATGTCGTCATGCTGGGTGGGGCACTGCGCAAAGGTCATCGCTATCTGTACGGTCCACTTACCATGCAGGCGCTCCAAATGGTCCACGCCGATCTGGCCGTCATGTGCCCCGGCGCTTTTGTCCCCCGCTGCGGCTTTACGACCGACTTTCCCCAAATGGCCGAGACCAAAACGGCTATGATCGCCGCAGCCCATCAAAGCGTCGCCCTCATGGACGCCAGCAAGGTTAACGGACGCGGCATGTACCGCTTTGCCGAGCTGGCAGATGTCGACACCATCGTGATGGACCGTGACCCCGATCATGCCGTTGCCACCTCAATCGCCGAGATCGTCGACGACGCCCGCCCAAATCTCCTCATCGCTGGCGCTTAAACAAAAACCACCACAAAGGTGCCTGTCCCCTTTGTGGTGGTTGAGCGTTAAAAGCGAAATATCGCTACTTGGAAAGCTCGTCGGCGAGGGCCTCGATCTGAGCGCGCGAGGCGTCGTTGAGCGACCCCAGCACAGTCACCTTGTTCTGCGCCAGGGTGATGTCCTTCATACCCTCGAGCTCCTTAGTCATAACCTTGGCAGCGGTGGGCGCCCAGGAGCCGGCCTCGACGAGCGCCACGGTGCGGTTCTGGTAGGCATGCTCGGCGAGCGTGTGGATAAAGGTGCTCATGAACGGGAAGATCTCGCCCTGATAGGTGATAGAGGCGAGCACCAGACGGTCATAGCGGAACGCATCCTCAACAGCCTCGGCCATATCGTCGCGAGCCAGGTCAAAGACGGAAACCTTCTGGCCGCGGGCCTCGAGCGCAGATGCGAGCTCTTCAACGGCAGCCTTCAGATGCCCATACACACTCGCATAGCAATCGTGATGCCCTCGTCCTCGGGCTGATAGCTCGACCAGGTGTTGTAGGTGTCGAGGTAATAGCCCAGGTTCTCGGTCAGCACGGGGCCGTGAAGCGGGCAAATGATCTGGATGTCCAGATTGGCGGCCTTCTTGAGCACGGCCTGCACAAACTTGCCGAACTTGCCCACGATGCCAAAGTAGTAACGGCGCGCTTCGCAAGCCCAGCCCTCGGGATCCTCGATGTCGTTGGCGCCAAACTTGCCAAAGCCGTCGGCACTAAAGAGCACCTTGTCGGTGGCCTCGTAGGAGAACAACACCTCGGGCCAGTGAACATTGGGGGCACCGACAAACGTCAGGCTGTGACCGCCCAGATCGAGCACGTCGCCATCTTTGACGACCATCTTACGCTCGGGGAAGTCGGTGCCAAAGTAGTTGACCATCATGCGGAAAGCACCCATGCTAGCCAAAATCTGCGCCTGGGGATAGCGCTCCATAAAGGCGGCGATACCGGCGGAGTGATCGGGCTCCATGTGATGGACGACCAGGTAGTCGGGCGTACGGCCATCGAGCGCGGCCTCGAGGTTGCCGAGCCATTCGTCGACAAAGCCAGCGTCAACCGAATCGGCGACAGCGATTTTATCGCCCAAGATAACATAGCTGTTGTATGCCATGCCGTTCTCGGACACGTCGTACTGGCCCTCGAACAGGTCAATGTCGTGATCGTCGACACCGATGTAGCGGATATCCTTGGTGATCTCCATCAGGCAAAGCCTCCTAGATAGACAAAAGAACCCGTCTATCATAACACTCGCCTTTAGAGCCACAGCTATCTACCGGCATCCTTATCGATTGTTATTGATGCGGAATATACCGCTTTTGACCTGCAAAAACTATGCGCGAGGCTCTGCCGTGCTATGTCGAACGATGAGCTGACCGGGGATGCGAATGGCGACGGTTTTGTCCGTTGCCCCCGCCTTGGGAACCGCGTGCTCGAATACCTCGCGCCCACGCTGATGCAAATCGAATCGAACGGTCGTGAGCTCGTTATGCGCGACAAAGTCGTCGAGCGAGTCATCGACGCCCACCACGCTCACGTCCTCGGGCACGCGCAAGCCGCTATCGCGCAGCGCTGCAATGACGCCATTTGCCATCTGATCGTTTGCCGCATAGATCGCCGTCATGGTGCGATCGTGTTCGGCCAGGTACCTACCGGCCTCGTAACCGCTGTTGGCAGACCAGTCGCCCTCAAGCGGCTCTACCGGCTCGATGTGCTTACGCTCGAGCGCATCCTGCCAACCGGCGCGACGGAACTGCTCGTCGACCGAAAAGGACGGGCCGCCGATATAACGAATCTGCTCGTGTCCCAGCTCAAACAGATGATCCATGAGCAACAGCGAGCAGCCGTAATGATCGGAGTCGACTGTGGTCACCGCGGGTGCGCATACATGGTAACGATGACCGTGCCAATACCCGGCAACGGATCGAACGTCTCAAAATCGGGAGCCATACGGCTCATGCCGATAATGATGCCGTCCACGGGCAGCGCGGCCATACGACGTGTTGCCTCGGCAAGAGAGAATTCCTCGGTCTTGGACATCTCGACCAGTGTGATGGCGCAATTATGCTCGCGAGCAGCGCTGGCGATGCCGTCGATCATTGAGAGGTTGCCAAACTTGGTGACATCGTTGACGCACAGGCCGACCGAATGGTAACGGCCGTCACGCAACGAACGGCCGGCATAGCTCGGACGGAAGCCGAGCTCTTGCATAGCGGCTTGCACGCGCTGGCGCGTCTGTTCGTTAACGTTGGGCAATCCGTTGGCAACGCGCGAAACCGTCTGTTGCGAAACACCGGCAGCGCGGGCAACGTCGGCCATGGATACCGGACGCGTACCCGTATCGTTGGAAGGGCGCCTTGCCACAAAATCACCTTGCTCTCGCAGGATCTGAATAGTGCGAATGTCGGCCCGGGCAGAAACACACCCCGCGCCGAAGTCCGCTATCGTCGGACGCATGTTAACGTACTCTACTTTTTCTATCAGCGGTTCTTTTGCTCCATATGTCCATACGGCCACACCGTTCACGGCCGAAAATCTACCGATTACCAGATTCTCAAAAATAGATATGCGTTGTGTTATGAGTACGTTAACATACCCATTAACGTGCGGCGCCGCGACGTCTGGTTTGTGGTGCTCAAAATTGTTAACGTACTCATAATGACACGGACCAATCTCTCCGGCGTCAAGGAAAGGACCCATATGACCGCCCCCGACGAAAAGACACTCGCCACCCTCACCAAGCTGTTTGAGGAGGAGTTTGGCCCCATCGGCGACCGCCAGGTGCTCTACGTGCACGCGCCCGGGCGTTCCGAGATCAGCGGCAATCACACCGATCACGAGGGCGGCCACGTTATCGCCGGCTCGCTCGATGTCGCCGTTGACGGCATCGCCGTGGCAACCGACTCCAACAAGGTCCGCGTCGCCGACGAGGGCTACCCCACGTTTGAGATTACGCTCGACACGCTGGATGTTCAGGAGTCCGAGAAGGGCACGTCCGCAAGCCTCGTGCGCGGTATGGCCCACGAGGTCGTAGCACTTGGTGTTGAGCCCAAGGGCTTCGACTTCGCCTTTACCTGCTCCGTTCCCTCGGGTGGCGGACTTTCGAGCTCCGCCGCCGTCGAGGCCGCGTACGGTCGTGCCATGGAAACCCTCTGGGGCGCACCCGCCATCGAGCCCGTCGCGCTCGCCCAGATGAGCCAGCGCACCGAGAACAACTATTACGGCAAGCCCTGCGGTCTGATGGACCAGGCCGCTGTGTGCTGGGCGGCCTTGCTACATGGACTTTGAGGATCAAGCCCAGCCTAAGACCCAGAAGCTCGAACTCAACTTTGAGGATCACGGCTACGCGCTCGTGCTCGTTAAGGTCGGCGCCGATCACGTGGCCGCCACCGACGACTACGCCGCCGTTCCGCGCGAGATGCAGGACGTCGCTGCCGAGTTTGGCAAGGCACGCCTATGCGAGGTCGACGTTGCCGACTTTGACGCCAAGCTCCCCGAGCTGCGCGCCAAGCTGGGCGACCGTGCCTGCTGCGCGCGTTCACTACTGGTACGAGAACGGCCTGGTCGATAAGCGCTGGGCCGCCTGAACGCCGGCGACATCGACCAGTTCCTGGTCCTGACGCGCAAGTCCGGCGCCAGCTCTGCCATGTACCTGCAGAATGTCGTTGCCAAACTGGGCTCCGAGCAGCCCTCGATGTATGCCCTGGCACTGGCCGAGCATGTGCTTGACGGCCGCGGCGCCGTCCGCATCCACGGCGGCGGCTTTGGTGGCACCATCCAGGCCTTCGTGCCGCTCGACCTAGTCGACACCTTTATCACCAAGATGAACAGCTGGCTGGGCGAGGCTCTGCCCGTCACTACGCCATCTCTGACAAGGGGGCTTACGCGGCATGGCTGTAATGACTGATGTGCGCGAGGCCGCGCAGGGCCTGATTGAGTATGCCATCCATCGATCGATGATCGGACAGGACGATCGCATCTGGGCCTACAACACCATTCTGGAGTGCATCGGCGCCACGGGTCCGGCGCTCGACATGATCTGGGCGCTCCAGGTCGAGAAACTCTCGCTCTTACACCCCGATACCCTCCCCGACTTGACCTAGAGAGCACGCTTGCCGCGCTTGCCGAGCCGCCGTTGCCAACGGTGCTGCCGAGGACACGGCATCGGGCCGCGACCGCATCGCCATGCGCATCATGGGCGTGCTGATGCCGAGGCCTTCGGTTGTAAACGAGGAGTTCAACGGACGCATGGGCGTCAACGAGCCCCGCGCCGCGACCGACTGGTTCTACGGCCTGTGCTGCGACGCCGGTACGTGCGCCGCGCCGCCATCGCGCGCAATATCAAATGGAGCACCCCCACCAACTGGGGCGACCTCGAGATCACCATCAACCTGTCCAAGCCCGAAAAGGACCCGCGCGATATCGCCGCGGCCGGTGCGGCCAAGAACACGGGTGAGAGGTATCCAGCCTGCCAGCTGTGCATCGAAAACGAAGGCTACCCTGGACGCTCCGCCGCAACCGACGGCGCGCCCACCCCGCCCGTCAGAACCTGCGCGTTATCCCCATCCAGCTCGACGGCGAGCGCTGGGGCTTCCAGTACAGCCCGTATGCGTACTTTAACGAGCACTGCATTGCCATGAGCTCCAAGCATCGCCCGATGCACGTGGATCGCAAGAGCCTGACCTGCCTGCTCGACTTTGTCGACCTGTTCCCGCACTACTTTATTGGCTCCAACGCCGACCTGCCCATCGTGGGCGGCTCGATTCTGTCGCACGACCACTTCCAGGGCGGCGCACACGAGTTCCCCATGATGCATGCCACCGAAGTCTCGCAGTTTAGCGTGCCCGGCTTTGACCAGGTCAGCGGTACCGTGTTGCAGTGGCCGCTTTCGGTGCTGCGACTGCGCTCGCACGACCGCGCCCAGTTGCTCGACGCTGCCGAGAAGATTATCCTCGCCTGGCGCGAGTGGACCGATGAGTCGGTTGGCGTTATCGCACACACGACCGACGGCGTAGCGCACAACACCGTGACGCCCGTCATCCGCCGCGTCGACTCCCGCGGCAATGCCGGCGGCGAGATTTACGAGGCCTACCTGGCGCTTCGCTGCAATATCACGACCGACGAGCATCCGCTGGGCGTTTTCCACCCGCATGCCGAGTATCACCACATTAAGAAGGAGAACATCGGCCTGATCGAGGTCATGGGCCTGGCTATTTTGCCGCCGCGCTTGGTTCCTGAGCTCGGTGCTGTCCGCGAGCACCTGCTGGCGGCCAAAGCCGATGTCAGCTACGACCTTGCCGGCGCGCTCGAGGGCGATGATCTTTGCCGCAGCCATGCCGCGTGGGCCGAGGATGTCTATGCCCGCCGTGCCGACGAGCTTACGGCGGATAACGCCATCGATATCCTGCACGAGGAGGTCGGCGTGGTGTTCGGCCACGTGCTCGACAACGCCGGCGTCTTCAAGTGGGACGAAGCCGGCCGCGCCGCCCAGCAGCGCTTTATCGACTCGCTGTAATGATCCCTTGGGGACGGAGGAAAACGGATTATTTCGTCTTCAAGACAACGGCGCCCGCCGGCAACATCGCCGGCGGGCGCCGTTTTTTGAGTGTAGTCATTGGGGATGTTCTTAAACGACTGGTCATTAAAGAACGTCCCCGACGACTAATGACTCGAGCGTGGAAAATCTCCCACTTTGAGCTCGTATGGGCACCAAAAGCGGGAGATTATCCACGCTCGTTCTATTAGGAGTCGCAACCGCTACAACTCTACGACCTCAACGCCGTTGTAAATCTCGTCCCAGCGGTCCATGACCAGGTGGCCGGTCTTGGGATCCATGGCGTTGAGCTTGCCGCAGGTATTGGCGGTCTTGAGCACCGTGACGTCGTCGGCACCAGCAGCAATGGCATGCGCAAAGCCGGCGATGGTCGAGTCGCCGGAACCCGTCGCGTTCACAGCCGCAATCGCGGGCGTCTTGGCGCGGAACGCGCGGCCCTCGTGGAAGCCCACCGAACCGGCAGCGCCCATCGAAACGACGACCCAGGGAATACCGGCAAAGCGGCCATCGGCGGCAAGCGCCTCGCGCAGGGCATCGACATCATCGGTCGTAAAGGACGTACCCAGCAGGCCGTTAATCTCGGTCAGGTTGGGCTTTACGAGCTCAGGCTTAGCGTCGGACTCCAGCGCGGCCTCCAGCGATGCGCCCGAGGTGTCGAGCAGCACCTTGCGCCCGCCTCTTCGGCGATCTTGACGAGCTCGGCATAGTAGCCGGCATCGACGCCACGCGGCAGCGAGCCCGAAAGCGTCACAACGTCACCTTCGCTGCAAGCTCGGCGAACTTGGCCGTAAAGCCTCGAGCTCGGCTGGGACGATCTGTGGGCCGCTCTCCAGCAGCTCGGTCTGATTACCTCGTGCAGAATATTCAGGCAAATGCGCGTCTCACCGGCGATGGGCACAAAGTCATTCTTGACACCATCGGCATCCATGAGCTCGGCCATATAGGCACCCATGTGCCCGCCAAGCAAGCCGGTTGCAAGTACGTCGTCGCCCAGCTGCAACAGCACGCGGCTCACGTTGAGGCCCTTGCCGCCAGCGGTCTTTTCGGGCGTCACGCGGTTAACATCGTCGATGATCAGCTTGTCGAGCTGATAGCGCGTATCGATCGACGGGTTCATGGTAACGGTCAGAATCATGTTGGACTCCTGTTTAGAAAACCGGCCCGCGCCCCCTCACAGAAACGCGAGCCGTCAATTGAAAAGCTGCAGAATGCCGGGTACCGCCAAGAGCGAAGCACTCAAGCCAAGCAAGCAAACGTGTTATCGGAGCAACTTGCCAAACCAAAAGACTTCGCCGCAACAGAGGTAACCCCGCAGGTCACCTCAACGTCAGCGAGAAGCCAGCTGGTGAGGCAAGGTGCCGTGAAGCGAGGCGGCGTTGACCTTCTGGTCATGCCGTCGAAGCTGAACGGCAGATTGCCCACCAGATGGCTTCGCAGCGTCGGCCGGTCCGGCGTTCGGTAGAACGCCGGAACCCCTTAGTCATGGTATTCGCCGCGGTCCCACTTCTCGAGGAACTCGTCAAAGAAGTGCGGGTCGGCCTGAGCCTCGGCGTCGGCCTTGTTGCAGGCGTCGATCTTAGCGATCAGGGCATCGTGCTCGGGAGTCTTCTCGTAGGGCTCCTCCAGGAAGGCAAGCATGATGTCGGCCATCAGGAACTCGCCGGTGATCTTGCCACCAAAGCCCACGATGTTGGCGTTGAGCTCACGACGGGCATACAGGGCAGAGGTCATGTCGCGGACCAGGGCGCAACGGGCGCCGGGGACCTTGTTGACGGCGTTGGTGATGCCAATGCCGGTGCCGCACAGGGCCACACCAAAGTCGGCCTTGCCGCTGGCAACAGCCTCGCCCACGGCCTTACCGTAGATGGGATAGTGCGTACGGGTGTGGCTGTAGGTGCCGCAGTCGAGCACCTTGTAGCCAGCCTGCTCCAGGCGGTCGGCCAGATAGATCTTCTCGTCCGTAACGATATGGTCGCAACCGATTGCGATGGTCTTCTTCATCAGAACGTCCTTTCGTCTGAATTCACAAGTTGAGGTAGAAGTTCGAGTTCTCGGTGGCTCTCGTTAGGCCATCTTGTTGAGCATGTCGACACGGATCTGGTGACGGCCGCCGGCGTACTGGGCGCGCAGGAACTCGCGGGCGATCTTCTTGGCGACCTCGGTGCCCACACGCCCGGGCCCATGGTGACCATGCGCGAGCCGTTGTGCTCGCGGGTCATGTAAGCAGAACGTTCGTCGGAAATGTTGGCGACGACCATGCCCTTGATCTTGACGGCGGCCATATAGGAGCCGACGCCGTACTTATCGAATGCGAAGCCCTGGGAGTCCTTGTGCTCCAGCAGGTCCTTGGCAACGGCGGTCGCGGAATCGACAAAGTCCGCGGCAGGGGTCTCGGAATAGTCGACGACCTCGTGACCGTCGGCGATGAGCATCTCCTTGATGGACTCCTTCATCGACATACCGTCGGCATCGGAAGCGATTACAACCCTCATGACATCCTCCTTGAGAGATACGCAGGTGCGTAGTTTCTGTTTGGAAGTGTTGAATCGCGTTCAGGTCCGGGCATCTGAATGTGCGGTTCTTCACTGTTCATGTTTATTTGAACACATTCGAACAGCGACTGCAACCATTATTTGTTTATCTTTGTTCTTTTTTGAACAAATACCGTTCACGGATGATTGGCGACCGTTTGAGCCCGGCGCAGACGTAGCGACCATGTGTTCAGCAAACACAAAAGGGCGGCCGAGAACGTGTCTCGGCCGCCTTCTTACGGTTGATCTTCCAAAGATCGCTTTGCCGCCTACTCAGACTGCCCGCTCTTCTTGGCATGTTTGGACGGAGCGCTCAGAAAACGGCCCGTCAAATAGTTCGCCGGGCCAGAGATATCGATCCCCAGCAGCACGTGTCCTAGCCATAGGAACGCCACGAGCACCAGTAGAGGAATCACGCACGAGGTCACGATCATCACGATGGCGCCTTCGATGAGGTCGGTCACCTGCTGCACGATCTTGTCGGTCATCTGCTTGGCACCGCTGGTCACCGAAGTGACCAGGCTCGAGGCCCCGTCAGTCAACTGCTCGAGCACGTTTTTGGACTCCGTGGTCTCGGACTTTTTCTTGCTCGATTTTGTGCTGGTCTCGGTCGACTTCTCCGCGGTATCGGTCTTTTCCGCAGCGTCCGCTGCCTTTTGCTCAGCTTGCTCAATACTTACGCGATACGTTTCATCGACCTTCTGCGACACCCATACGCTTGCGGGCACAAGCGCCATGCCGATCACGGCAACCACCAACACGCGCGTCGCCACGCGGCGCAGGACGGCGCTCGTGCTCCAGCGCCCGTGTATGCCGAGCGACACCGCAAAGAGCACCAGCGCAAACGGGATTAAGATGCCCAAGCCAACCGACCACAATATCGTGAGCAAGTATTTCTCGAGATAGAGCACAGCAAGCACGATTCCCAGGTTGCCCGAAAGCTGTGCGAGCTGCTCGGCAACCGGCGTTCCCGTATCACCCGGCAGCGCGGTAATGCCCGCAGACAGTGCCACGCACGAGGTCGTGAGCGCCAGTACGTTACCTTTCTTTTGATCGATGACCTCGATGGCGGAGTCCCAAGTTTTGGTATCGGCGAAATGCGGACGAGCTACAAAGCCCGACAGCAGCGCCAGTACCACGAGCGCAACGATGAAGCCAATCTGCAGCTTTTTGTTTGCGCACACGACATCGGACAGGCTGGGCTGTAGCTCGGTTACCGTCGTGTGCTCGGTTATCTGGACAGGACGCCCATGAGCATCTCGTGCGCGTCTCTTTTTTGTATTGACCCGTTATCCGGCATTTGGATACCTCCTCAGTCCGGTCTGTATTGCGGATGGAAGTATACCCACCCAGTAAAAAACTGAACGGGAGGACGAACGGAGCGCAACAAGACTGTCCCCAATGACTATCTCGGGATGAGTTGCGGTGGAATAGGGATTGTTTTGCGCCCGCCGGCTCCTATTCAGTCCCTATTTCACCGCAACCAAGACAGATGGGATACAGAAAAGCTCTGCCGCAGGTAGCGGCAGGGCTTTTGGAAGGGGACGAGTTGTGCAGGCTCGTTAGGCGAGCTTAGCCTCGAGTGCGGCGATGCGCTTATAGCATCGATGGTAAAGCGGGTCTGCTTCTCCAGGATCATGGTGGTCATGAGAGTATCCTGAGCATGGGCCATGATGAAGGTCATCTCCATCTCGCCGCCGCCGGCCTCCTGCGAAAGCAGCTTGGTCTGCGTGTCGTGGGCACCGATGAGCGCATCGCTGGCATCCTTGTGCAGCTGCTCGGCCTTCTCAAAATCACCCTCGCGAGCAGCATCGAGCGCTGCAAGCAGATCGGTCTGGGCGTCACCTGCGTATGCGACGATCTCGAATCCAACCATCGAGATTTCTTCTTTGGTTGCCATATTGCGTTCCTTTCACATATGAACCAATGGAGAGCATCGCGTCCGGGCATACGCGCTGCGTTCTGTATGGCAGAAACATTAACATTCAAACAAAAAAGAACAACGCAAAACATAATATCAAGCTATGAACGGTCAATTTTCGCCCGTGAACGTTTCCAAACCATTTCGAACAATATCAAACATGATTAACGGAAACCCAATCAGGACCGCACCCTAACGCAAATCGCGCACCGTATCGCCCTCTACGAGCACGCCGGGGATCAGCATGTGTTCCACGCCAGACACAACGCCCTCGCGCCGGCAATCTTATCGACTGCCCACATGCCGACACGCTTGTTGTCAAAGCGCACGGTGGCCAGGCGACGATCGGGCACGATGTCGCCCAGACTGTCATCAACACCCACCACGCTCACGTCCTCGGCACGTGCTTTCCGCGCGACTCGAGTCCGCGAATGCAGCCGTAGGCCATGGCGTCGTTGGAAGCATAAATGGCCGTACAGGTCGGATCGTCCGCCAGAGCCTGACCGGCAGCATACCCGCTCCGTGCCGTCCAATCGCCACGAACGAGTCGCGGTGGCTCAATGCCATGCGCGCGCAATGTCTCGCGCCACCCCTCCTCGCGCTGCATGCCCGAAAGCGAGCGCTCGGGACACGAGATAAAGTGCACGGTCTTGTGTCCCTGCCCCAGCAAGTACTCGACAACCTGGCGTGAGCAATCGAGCTGATCGTTATCGACCGTCGAGCACAGCGGGTGCTCCAGCATGGTAACGAGCACCGTCTGCATACCAGGCAGCGGCTCAAAGGTGCCAAAGTCCGCCGGCATGCGGTTCATGATCACAACCATGCCGTCTACCGGCAGCGCGCTCATGCGCGACGATGCGCTCTCGAGGGTATACGGATGCCCGTCTACTTTAGTGAGGGTGATGGCATAGCCATGTTTGTCGGCCGCGGCGGCAAAGCCCTCCATACGGTCGAGGTTGCCAGTACCGGTAATGTTGAACATGGCGACGCGACGGTCTTAAACTTGCCACGGCGCAGCGATCGACCGGCAAAATTGGGGCGATACCCCAGCTCGCGCATGGCGGCACGCACGCGTTCCTTGGTCTCGGGGCGCACGCTGGGCGAATCGTGCACGGTGCGCGAGACCGTCTGCTCCGAGACGCCCGCGAGACGCGCCACGTCCTTAACGGAAACCGATTTTTTAACAGCGGCCATAGGTCGATCTTTCTATGTCAACGATGCCATTAGTGGCATCCTGCGCAGTCAAATGAAACGTCTTCAAGTATATCCAACGCCTCCCCACCATACGCTCACCACCCAAAACCTACCGTTCACCGACATTTTTGCTTCCCCGAACGGCTTTTGTCGCCCAAATGTTAACGTTGCCATTGTGCAAACACAGAGCCACCGGGCGGCTCAAACGTTTACGCGCAAGGAATCGACGGTTCGCAGGCACAGGGACCATCGGTTCGCGTCTTATTTTGTGTCACAAAATGGCAACGTCAACATTTTGGCAACCGAACGCCAAAAGCTACCATCGTTGTTAACCCACCGACTCTTAGGAGCATTGCATGGAGCAACTTATCGCCATCATCGAAAAGGGCCAGCCCTTTTTCAACGCGATCGCCCGCAACAAGTACCTCAAGGCGATTCGCGACGGCTTTATCTCCGTCATCCCCATCATCATCTTCTCGTCCATCTTCTGCCTGGTAGCCTCGGTCCCCAACATCTGGGGTTTCTACTGGCCCGATGACATCAACAACGCCCTGTGGAAGTGCTACAACTACTCCATGGGCATCCTGCCATCGCCTGCGCCGCCACCACGGCCAAGCACTTCGCCGACGCCCAGAACCGCGATCTGCCCAAGAACAACCAGATCAACTTCATCTCGTGCATGTGCGCGGCCATCATCGGCTTCTTGCTCCTTTCGAGCGACACCATCGCCACGGACGCCGCCAGCGGCTTCAACACCACCTACCTTGGTTCCAAAGGCCTGCTGACCGCCTTTATCGCTGCGTTTGTGACCGGCATCATCTACAAGTTCTTTATCAAGCGCAACATCACCGTCAAGATGCCCGAGCAGGTTCCGCCCAACATCTCGCAGACCTTTAAGGACATCATCCCCTTCTCCGTCTGCATCACCGTCTTTTGGGTCTTTGACATCGTCTTCCGCGCTGCCTTTGGCTTCTGCTTTGCCCAGGGCGTCATCCAGGTGTTCCAGCCCCTGTTCACCGCTGCGACGGCTACATCGGCCTTGCTGTGATCTACGGCGCCATGAGCCTCTTCTGGTTCGTGGGCGTCCACGGCCCCTCGATCGTCGAGCCCGCCATCGCCGCCGCCCTCGTTGCCAACATGACCGACAACCTGGCTGCGTTCCAGGCCGGCCAGCACGCTTCCGCTGTCCTGACCCAGGGTGCCCAGTACTTCGTCGTCTGCATGGGCGGCACCGGCGCCACGCTTGTCCTGGTCTTTATGTTCTGCTTCCTGGCCAAGTCCCAGGAGATGCGCGCCGTCGGTAAGGCCGCCATCGTTCCCGTGTGCTTTGCCGTTAACGAGCCGCTGCTGTTCGCCGCGCCCATCGTGCTCAACCCCGTCTTCTTTGTCCCGTTTGTCTTTGCCCCGATCGCCAACATCTGGATCCTCAAGATCTTTATCGACTTCTTGGGCATGAACGGCTTTATGTATACCCTGCCCTGGACCGTCCCCGGCCCCATCGGCACCATCATGGGCCTGGGCTTCCAGCCGCTCGCTTTTGTGATGCTCGCCCTTATCCTGGTCGTCGACTTTGCCCTGTACTACCCGTTCTTCCGTGCCTATGACGCCCAGAAGTGCACCGAGGAGGCCGAGATCTCCCAGGAGGAGCTCGCCGCCAAGAACGCCGAGAAGGCCGCCAAGCTCAACGACGCCTTCCAGGGCAAGGCTGACGCCAAGAGCGTTGCCGCCGGCGCTGCTGCCGAGCTGTAAAGACCGATGCCGCTCCCGCCTCTACCCCCGCTGCCGAGGCTACGGCCGCCAGCGACCTCAACGGCAAGCGCGTGCTCGTACTCTGCCAGGGCGGCGGTCCTCGGGCCTGCTCGCCAACGCGCTGGCCAAGGCTGCCAGGGAGCGCGGTATTAACCTCGAGACCGCTGCCGAGGCCTATGGCAACCACGTTGACATGCTCCCCGACTTTGACCTGGTCGTCCTGGCCCGCAGGCCGCAAGCTACCTGCCGACCTTCAGAAGGACTGCGAGCGCGTGGGCAACAAGTGCGTCGCCTGCCGTGGCAAGCAGTACATCGAGCTCTCCCAGAACGGCGACAAGTCTCTCGCTTCGTAAGCGAGCAACTCTCGAAGTAAGTAACGCTCAGGGCCAGCCGACCATCCAAGACCGGCTGGCCCTTCGATTTAGACGATTGGATCATCATGTCCGTTAACCCTGCTAGCGTCACTAACCCGCCTGCGCAGTTTCCCGAGGACTTTGTCTTTGGCGGCGCCACTGCTGCCTACCAGGTAGAGGGCGAGACCCGCACTCACGGTAAGGCAAGGTTGCCTGGGACGACTTCCTGGAGGCCCAGGGGCGCTTTTCCCCCGATCCCGCTTCGGACTTCTACAACCAGTACCCCGTCGATCTGGAACTGTGCGAGGAGTTTGGCATCAACGGCATCCGCCTCTCCATCGCCTGGAGCCGCATCTTCCCCAACGGCACCGGCGAGATCAACCCCGAGGCGTCCAGTTCTACCACGACCTCTTCGCCGAATGCCATAAGCACCATGTTGAGCCGTTCGTCACGCTGCATCACTTTGACACGCCGCTGCCCCTCTTTGAGAAGGGCGACTTCCTCAACCGCGAGACCATCGACGCCTTTGTGGACTTTGCCACCTTCTGCTTTAAGGAGTACGCCGACCAGGTTACCTACTGGTTCACCTTTAACGAAATCTGGGCCGACGCCTCCAACACCTACATCGAGGGCACCTTCCCCGGCGGCGTCAAAGCTCATCTGGCCGAGGCTTCCAGTGCGAGCACAACATGATGCTCGCCCACGCCAAGGCCGTGCTGGCCTTCCACAACGGCGGCTTTAGGGGCAAGATCGGCGTCATCCAGTCGTTGGAGTTTAAGTATCCGCTCAACGAGAACGACCCCGCCGACATCAAAGCCGCCAACAACGAGCACGTGCTGCAAAACCAGTTCTTGCTCGACGCGACGTTCCGCGGCGACTACGCGCCCGACACCCTCGAGTGCGCCAACCGCCTGGCGGCCATCTCGGGCGGCACCATCGAGATCCCGGACGAGGATCTGAAAATCATGCGCGAGGCCGCGCTCTACAACGACTACCTGGGCGTTAACAACTACCAGTGCCGCTTTTTGAAGGCTTACGACGGCGAGAACGACCTGCACCACAACGGTACGGGTGAGAAGGGCACCGGCCGCTGGCGCGTCAAGGGTATTGGCGAGCACGTGAACAAGCCCGGCATCCCCACCACCGACTGGGACTGGATCATCTATCCCGAGGGCCTGTTCGACCTGCTCGTCTACATCAAGCAGCGCTATCCCAACTACAAGCAGATCTTCATTACCGAAAACGGCATGGGCTACAAGGACCCCTACAAGGACGGTTTTGTGGACGACCAGCCGCGCATCGACTACATCGAGCAGCACCTGCGCTGGCTGCTCAAGGCCATGGAGGTGGGTGTCAACGTGGGCGGTTATTTCCTGTGGAGCCTGCAGGATCAGTTCTCCTGGACCAATGGCTACAACAAGCGTTATGGCTTCTTCTACGTTGACTTTGAAACCCAGAAGCGCACGCCCAAGGCAAGCGCCTACTGGTACAAGCACGTGGCGCAGACCCGTCGTCTGGACTAGCGGCTTGCGGGGTTGTCTGCCCACATAACCTGTCCCCATTTCTCAGCCGGGGGCGGCACGTCACACGACGCGCCGCCCCGGCCTTTTTGGGCAGACCGTACCGCACGTTTGTCTCAATCTGTAACATCTAGCCGAGTTTTTCGCTCCAAGCTGTTACAGATCGAGACAAACAGAACGCCCGAGCAGAAAGATCTCAATCTGTAACATCTAGCTGAGATTTTCGGCCCTACCTGTTACGGGTTGAGATGAACGAGCCGAGCACGTCTACGCCCGCAGGTCTTTCACGCTGGAACGCTCGACCAACACGCCCGAGACGAGCGTACGGCTTCTGGAGCTCGGGGCTTCCAGACCGGCGACGACTTCGTTAAGCGCACGGACGCCCAGCTCGCGGTGGCGAAACTTCACCGACGTCAGAATCGAGTTGGGAATCGTCTTGTAGAGCTCATCGTCGAAGCCGATCACGGACACGTCGTCTGGCACACTGAGCCCTTTGTCACGTAGAGCCATCATCACGCCGTTTGCCATGCAGTCGTTAGCAGCGAGGACCGCCGTACAATCGGGTTTATCGGCAAGCACAAGGCCCGCAGCATAGCCACTATCCGCATTCCAATCGCCTTGCAGAGGCTCGGGCGGCTCAATGCCACGCGTCTCGAGTGCCGCACGCCAACCTTTCATACGGCACTGACTCGACAGCGACTCTTTCTTACCAGAGACGAAGTACACGTTCTTGTGTCCGCGATTTAAGAAGTACTCGCATGCCATGCGCGCGCCGCCCTCTTGGTCGTCACTGACGGTAGAGCAGGTAGGATGTTCCATCGACGTGATAATCACCGTCTTGAGGTCTTCGGCGCCTCAAAGGTATCAAAGTCATCGACCATCTGGCGCAGGTTAAAAATCATGCCGTCGACGGGAAGCTGCGACATCCTACGTGCCGCTTCGGCAAGGGTCATCTTCTCCCCCGCCCGCTTTTTAATCATCGTGAGCGCAAAGCCTCGCTCTGCGGCGGCATCCGCGATACCGTCAATCATGTCCACGTTGCCGCCCGACAAGTGGAACAGCACCACGCCGATGCACCCGTAACGGCCCAACTTGAGTGAACGCGCGGCAAAGTTGGTCCGAAACCCAAGCGCCTCCATGGCCGCATGGACCTTATCGCGCGTCCTCTCGCGCACGCTATCGGGCTCATTGATCACACGAGACACCGTCTTGAGGGAAACACCCGCGGCAACCGCCACATCGTTCATCGAGACGCTTTTCTTGTCCATCGTTGCCACTGCTTCTCCAGTCGGTTCCCTATCGATCGTTCCTTGCGTTCTAGCATACACTACCTGCTCGGTTTTCAAATTTGCCGTTTACCGGACAATACCAACCGTTCACCCGTAAATCCTTGTTGCTCTTCCAAAAATGTCTTACGTTGTCATTAACGAAATGACAACGTTGTCATTTCGCAATGCCTTCCTTAAGCAGGAAGTTTCCGGGCAGTCCTGACCATCCATCGACGACCAGTTCCATCCACATGCATCGCGCATCAAGTAGCAAAGGAGCTCTATGGACGCCATCGTAAAGATGCTCGAAAAGCATCAACCGTTCTTCGAGAAGATCTCGAGAAACATCTACCTCCAGGCCATCAAAGACGGATTCCTTGGGTGCATGCCCATCGTCCTTACCTCTTCGATCTTTCTGCTGATCGCCACCCTTCCCGGCGTAGTTGGAATCACGTTGCCCCAGCCGCTCATCGACTGGTGCAACAAGCTGTACAACTTCACCATGGGCGTCATGGGCATCATGGTTGCCGGCACCACCGCCAAGAACTTTACGGCTTCCATGAACCGTCGCATGCCCGCCGGCAAGGTGCTCAACGACGGCTCCACCATGGTTGCCGCCCAGTGCAGCATGCTGCTGCTCGCTGTTACGCAGTTCACCACCAAGTTCAACGGCTCCGAGCTTTCTGTCTTCGATTGCACCAGCATGGGTACGCGCGGTCTGTTCTCGGCCTATATCGCCGCGTTCATTACCGTGTGGGTCTATAAGTTCTGCGTCTCGCGCGATCTGACCATTAAGCTGCCCAAGGAGGTTCCGGGCGCCATCGCACAGAACTTCCGCGACATCATCCCCTTCGGTGGCGCTGTCATCATTTGCGGCATCATCGATGTGGTTGTGCGCAACCTCATGGGCGTTCCGTTCTCCGAGCTGCTTATCAAACTGCTCTCCCCGCTCTTCACTGCGGCAGAGACCTACCCCGGACTCATCCTTATTCAGGCAGCCACCGCGTTCTTCTGGTTCATCGGTGTCCACGGCCCTTCGATTGTCCAGCCGGGCATCGACCCCATCCGTCTTGCCAACCAGGCCGAGAACCTGCAGGTTCTGCTGGCCGGTGGCCACCCCGCCCACTCCCTCACCTTTAACATGTCGCTCGTGGGTGAGTTCGGCGGCACCGGCGCCACGTTCATCGTTCCGCTTCTGCTGATTCTCTTTATGAAGTCCAAGCAGCTCAAAGCCGTCGGTAAGGCTCGATTGTTCCTGTTGCCTTCGCCGTCAACGAACCGCTGCTCTTTGGCGCGCCCATGATCCTCAACCCCTACATGCTCATCCCCTTTGTTGCCGCCGGCTGCGTCAACGTAAGTGTTGCCAAGTTCTTTATCGACAACGTGGGCATGAACGGCTTCTCCTTCGTGGTGCCTTGGGCTACCCCTGCCCCCATCGGCATCTTCATCACCACGAACTTCCAGCTTATCGCCCTGGTATTTGTCGCGATCATCATCTTGCTGGACGCCATCATCTACCTGCCGTTCTTGAAGGCATACGATAAGCTGCTCTGCGACCAGGAAGCCGAGCGCGCCGCCGAGCTGGGTCTCGAGTCCGATGGTGCTGCCACCATCGCCGCCAGCACCTCTGCGC
>ENA-OQIR01000101-OQIR01000101.1-human-gut-metagenome-genome-assembly--contig:-NODE-101-length-37652-cov-4.311339_pt1 | contig 37652 bp, 42 predicted proteins | sample MGYA00242580_ERZ504745 | MGnify/ENA primary metagenome ERZ504745 (study PRJEB26092, sample SAMD00036214) | human gut metagenome | host: Homo sapiens | study: EMG produced TPA metagenomics assembly of...
AGTTTATCTGGGAAGTCTTTTAGTCATGTTCAAATTTAGAAGTACCTATTTTTCACTTAAGAATCCTGCGTTGCAGGATTCTTACCGCTTTTTAGTCAGGATTGCGAACTTGTTTCGCAATTACCTATCTGGATTTATTATAATAGCCTGGAAAAGCAAAGTCAATAGAGGAGCGTAATGGAATAGTTGTATTGACAATAGATATCTGTATGTAGTATAATCAGACGCAGATAAAAGAAAATTCTTCGGGGTTGTGGTGATCAGCATAGCTGAGATTCCCTACCGGCGGTTATAGTCCGCGACCCGCTTCGGCGGCTGATCTGGTGAAATTCCAGAACCGACAGTATAGTCTGGATGAGAGAAGAACACGCGATATTTACCATACGTGCTCATTACCCCGGATATATGATCCGGGGGTTTTTTATATGTTGAAGAAAATCTTCATTATATAAAAAGCTTGTGGAATTTTCTTTTAAACAAAGAATAATTTCAAAGGAGAGAAACAGTATGAGTGAACAGGTATTAAGAAATGGAAATGTGGTAGCAAGGAGTAAGACGAGAACCATCACACAGATAGCCATGCTTGGCGCTATCGCAGGAATTTTAATGAATCTGGAGTTTCCGCTTCCTTTCCTGGCACCGACTTTTTATCAGCTGGATTTTTCAGAAATCCCGGTACTGGTTGGTTCATTCGCAATGGGACCGATCGCAGGTGTACTGATCGAGCTGGTGAAGATTCTTGTGCATCTGGTAACAAAGGGATCTATGACAGCAGGTGTAGGCGATGTGGCAAACTTCATCTTTGGATGTACATTTGCAGTTCCGGCAGGTCTGATCTACTGTTATAAATCTGTTAAGAGCAGAAAACATGCAGTGATCGGAATGGCAGTTGGAACCGTACTTACAGCAGTAGTTGCATGCTTTATCAATGCATTCGTGTTACTTCCGGCATACGGAAAGGCTTTTGGAATGCCGGTAGAAGCATTTATCGAAATGGGAAGTGCAGTACACAGCTCTGTAAATAATCTTCTTACATTTGCAGCAATGATTATTTTCCCATTCAATATATTCAAATATGCTCTGACATCCCTGATCGTATTCCTGATTTATAAGAGAATACGTGTAGTTCTCAAGGGAGACTGATCTTACATTTGATAGATAAAGAGGAAACTAACATTCTCAATAAATAAAAAAGAAGAACAGCCGTATGATGAAAAATCTGCAGCTGTTCTTCTTTTTATGTGTAAAAAATAATTACGGAAATTGTCAGACAGACTTAAAAAAGATACGATAATATGGTAAGATAAAACAGACGATATAAACATCGGAATGTGAGGTTTATAAAATGAATGATACAGGAATCAGACCGGAAGTTATAGAAGAAATCCGAAACCTTGCGCAAAAATATGATATTGAAAAAGTAATTCTTTTTGGTTCGAGAGCAAGAGGGGATTTCAGAAGAACAAGTGATATAGATATTGCAGTCACAGGAGGAGATTTTGCAAGGTTTGCGTTAGATGTGGATGAAGAGACAAGTACTCTTCTGGAGTATGATATTGTAAATCTTGATCGTGACATGCAGGATGAATTAAGAGAATCTATAGAGAAGGAAGGGAGGATTTTGTATGAGAAAATATGAGAATTTCTGCAATGCACTGTCTAACATGAAAGATATTTATAATTATGAAGAACCATATGATAATGTAGTGATTACCGGACTCGTAGGATTGTATGAAATTTGTTTTGAGCAGTCATGGAAAATGATGAAAGAAATACTGGAGATTCATGGATATGCAGAGGGAGCAACAGGTTCACCGAAAATCATTCTGAAGACTGCCTATAAAGCAGGAATGATAAGAGATGATGAGCAGTGGCTTCGTGCATTGCAGGCAAGAAATAATGTTACACATTCTTACAATCAGAAAATTGCGTTAGGAATTATAGCTGATGCAAAAGAAGAGTTTTATCAGATGTTTTGCGAACTAAAAACAGAGATAGAAGAAAATTGGCTGTAATAATCAGCGAAGGTATAGAAAGCGAAAGGAAGTATCCATTATGGGACAGATACACAATATTGAAAAACTGACAGATTGTAAATTTTTAAATTTGTACCATTTAAATGCAACAAGCATTCACAACACTCCTGTGTCATATTTCGTGGCATCCCGTGCGAAGAGTATTAACGAATTAAAGATAAAAACAGGTAAAAACACTCCGGATGGCGTGATCATTTACAGTCTTTATGGGGAAAAGAGAGACAGAGTTGTATTAGTACGTCAGTACAGATACGCAATTGGCGGATATATCTACGAATTCCCGGCAGGTCTGGTAGAACCGAACGAAGAATTCCATGAGGGTGCAGTAAGAGAAATGTACGAGGAAACAGGACTGAAATTCACACCTCTGAAAGTAGATCCTTCATTTGAGAAACCTTATTTCACAACGGTTGGCATGACAGATGAATCCTGCGCAACTGTTTACGGATATGCGGAAGGTGAGATCAGCAAAGATGCACAGGAAGACACCGAAGAAATAGAAGTTGTACTTGCTGACAGAGAAGAAGTAAAGAGGATTCTGCGTGAAGAAAATGTAGCGATCATGTGTGCATATCAGCTTATGCATTTCCTTCAGGATGAAGAACCTTTTGCATTTTTGAAAGAAGAACTTTAACCAAATCAGGCAAGTAGCGAAGCGGATGATTTTATCTGCTTGACTAAGGAGAATTAAAGGAGGATTAAAATAATGGCAAAATGGCAGAGAAGCTTTTTCCAGCCTGTGCTTCCGCTGGGGGAAGATGGACGAAGAGTTACAGGAAGTAAAGAACATATTGTACTTTCCAGAATGGCAGCAGGAGAGGGAATGGTTCTTCTGAAAAACGAGAAAAACACACTTCCGATCCGGAAAGGGACGAAAGTCGCACTCTTTGGTAAGGGTACTGTAGACTACGTAAAAGGCGGCGGGGGAAGCGGCGATGTAACTGTAGAATACATCCGTAATCTTTATGAGGGCATGAAGATTAAAGAGGATGAGGGAAAAGTAGAAGTTTTCGATAAACTTGCGAAATATTATGAGGAAGACATTCAGAAACAGTACGCAGATGGTGCAGTACCAGGTATGACAGTTGAGCCGGAGCTTCCGGATGAACTTCTGAATGAAGCGCGAGAATATACAGATACTGCAGTAATTACTATCTGTCGTTTCTCAGGCGAAGGATGGGACAGGAAATGTGAAGCAGCACAGGATGGATATGTTCTTGACGGAGAAGAAAAAAGAAACTCTGAACTGTCAGCGAAGATTTTTGAAAACGGTGATTTCTGTCTGACAAATGCAGAGAATGCATGGTAGAGAAAGTAAAGAAAACATTCCCACATGTAATCGTAGTGATGAATGTTGGCGGTATCGTGGACACGAAATGGTTCAGAGACTGTGATGAGATCCAGTCAGTACTGATGGCATGGCAGGGGGGAATGGAAGGTGGTCTTGCAACAGCAGATATACTCTGTGGTGATGTTAATCCATCCGGTAAATTATCCGATACTTATGCAAAAGATCTGGAAGACTATCCATCCACAGCAAACTTCCATGAGTCTGCATTCTATGTAGATTACACAGAAGATATTTATGTAGGATACCGTTACTTTGAAACAATTCCGGGTGCAGCGGAGAGAGTAAATTATCCGTTTGGATTTGGACTTTCCTACACAGATTTTGACTGGAAGGTGACTGGTGCTTCCGAAGAAAACGGTGTGATCACAGTTCTTACTGAAGTAACCAATACCGGAAAAACAGCAGGAAAAGAAGTTGTCCAGCTCTATTACGGAGCACCACAGGGTAAACTCGGAAAGCCTGCGAAAGTGCTGGGAGCATTCAAAAAGACCAGCATTCTTCAGCCGGGTGAACGCCAGATCCTTACCCTGAAAATTCCCGTGAATCAGATGGCATCCTACGATGATCTGGGAAAAGTATGCAAATCAGCCTATGTTCTGGAAGCAGGAGAATATGCAATCTATATCGGTACAAACGTAAGAGATGCAGCGAAGATTGACTTTACATATGTAGTAAAAGAAGATACAGTAACTGAGCAGTTAAGCCGGAAGGCAGCACCATATCATCTTCAGAAACGTATGCTTGCGGACGGTTCTTATGAGGAACTTCCACAGCGTGAATATGTGGAAGAAGAAGGACTTCCGAGACAGGATAAATATGCCATCGGTCTTCCATGCCCTGATACAAGAGGACAAAAAGGAATAGACTTTCTTGATTTTCTTGATTCCAAGGGAGTTCGCTTCCCTGATGTAGCAGATGGTAAAATGACATTGGATGAGTTTATGGATATCCTGACATTGGATGACTGTATCAATCTCCTTGGCGGACAGCCAAACACAGGATGTGCCAATACATTTGGAATGGGAAATCTTCCGGAATACGGAGTCCCGAATGTGATGACTGCAGACGGACCAGCCGGACTTCGTATTCTTCCGAAATGCGGAGTGAATACAACTGCCTGGCCATGTGCACACTTCTTGCCAGCACCTGGGATGAAGAACTGGTAGAGAAAGTTGGTAAAGCAGGAGCAGAAGAAGTAAAAGAAAATAATATCAGTATCTGGCTTACTCCTGCCTGCAACATTCACAGAAGCCCGCTCTGTGGCCGTAACTTTGAGTATTATTCTGAAGATCCGTACCTTGCAGGAAAGACAGGTGCAGCTATGGTAAGAGGCATCCAGTCTCAGCATATCGGAGCAAGTGTGAAGCATTTTGCAGCCAATAATAAGGAGACAAACCGTAAGGATTCTGATTCCAGAGTATCAGAGAGAGCACTCCGTGAGATTTATCTGAAACAGTTTGAGATCATTGTAAAAGAGGCTCATCCATATACAATTATGTCCTCCTATAACCTGATCAACGGCATCCACGCATCAGAGAACAAAGAACTCCTGACAGGTATTCTCCGGGATGAATGGGGATTCGACGGACTGGTTACAACAGATTGGTGGACATTCGGAGAACACTACCGCGAGACAAAAGCAGGAAACGATATCAAGATGGCAGCAGGATATCCGGAACGTATAAAAGAAGCATATGAAAAAGGGCTTATTACTGAAGCAGAAATCCGTCTCAGCGCAAGAAGAATCCTGAATATGATTCTGAAAATTGACTGATGAGTATCACTAATATTTTATACAGGAGCAAAAAGATGATGGATGAGCGTAAACGAAGTTTAAGAAAAGAAATAGTCAGGCTGGCACTTCCGATCGCACTTCAGCAGTTCATGACAGCCCTGGTCGGAGCATGTGATGCGATCATGCTGGGAAAGTTAAGTCAGGATGCCATGTCAGCCGTATCACTGGCTACACAGGTTACTTTTGTATTTAATCTGTTTATGTTTGCATTTATGGCAGGCGAGAATATGTTTGTGGCACAATATTATGGAAAAGGGGATTACACAGGTATTTCCCAGGTGTTCAGCCTTGTGACAAAGATTTGTGGATGTATTGCAGTAGTATTTCTGGCAGGAACCCTTTTCTTTCCGGAACAGCTCATGAGAATCCTGACAAATGAGGAAACTCTGATCGTTTTGGGAAGTGAGTATTTAAGAGTCATCGGCATTTCCTATGTGTTTTCGGGAATTGCACAGATTTTCCTGGCAATCATGAAGAACTGTGGTGCAGTAAATATGAGTACTGATCAATGGGGTTATGGTAATTCTCAATATCGCATTGAATGCTGTTTTCATTTTTGGCCTGTCCGGCTTCCCGAAGATGGGGATTAAAGGTGCTGCACTGGCAACCGTACTTGCAACAGTTGTGCAGTTCCTGTGGAGTGTTGGTTATGTATTGTGCAGGATCAGAGCTGTAAAATTCAGTCTCAGAAGCTGTGAGAAAAAGTTATTTGGCCGTTTCTGGCAGAAAACAGTTCCGTTACTGATCAATAATCTTGCATGGGGAATAGGTTTTTCCATGTATTCTGTGATCATGGGACATATGGGAACGGATGCTGTTGCCGCCAATGGAATAGCGAATATTTCCAAAAATCTTGTTGTATGCTTCTGCCTCGGACTTGGAAATGCAGGCAGTATCATAGTGGGAAACCGTCTTGGTGCAGACCGTCTGCAGGAAGCAAAAGAGGTAGGCGAGACACTTACCAAAACTGCGATTATTGCAGGAATTGTATCAGGCCTTGTCCTGATTGCCTTATCCCCATTTATCACAAAAATGGTAGATCTCACCCCGACAGCCCGCGGATATCTGCAAAAAATGCTGCTGATCTCTTCCTATTACATCGCAGGAAAATCAGTAAACTGTATGACAATAGGAGGAATCTTCGCAGCAGGCGGAGACTCCAATTTGGAATGCTGTGTGATTCTGTAACTCTGTGGTGTATCATTGTTCCTCTGGGATGCATCTGCGCATTTATCCTGAAACTGCCGGTTATGGTTGTCTACTTTGTACTCAATCTGGACGAGATCATTAAACTGCCGGTGGTCTATAAACATTATAAGAAATATAAATGGATTAAGAATCTTACATAATTTTCGCTGTACCAGGATCGACTGATCAAAAACAGGCACATATACCGGATATCCGGGACTATGTGCCTGTTTTGTCTTAATGATATTTATGCATCCGTACATAATAGCTGATGCATAAGATCACAGTGGCTCCGCTCCATGCTGCAATCTCTGCAAAGAAAATACCGTCCTGTCCGATAAAATGGGGAAGGATCAGTGCAGCACTGATACGCATGACAAATTCAGCCATACCACTTACCATAGGCATTAAGGTATCTCCCAGCCCCTGAAGTGCAGATCTGTACACGTACAGAAAGTACAAAACCCAGAGCATGGCAGCCATAATAGAGAGGTATTTAAAAGCAATTGCCAGTACCTGCTGTGTCTGCTGCGGTTCACCTGAGATGAAAAGTGAGAGAATATTTTTTCCAAATAAAAACATAGCAGCAGAAATGATCAGTGAGGTAAGCAGGGAAAGCAGCATACTGCTGCGGACGCCTTTTCTGATCCTGTCAATCTTTTCGGCTCCCAGATTCTGACCCACATAGGTAACGATGGCATATCCATAGGAAATAGCAGCCATTTCCAGCAGACCATAAAGCTTGTTTGTAGCTGTAAATCCTGCCACAAAAAGGAAACCGTAGCCATTGATCACATACTGCACTACCAGACCGCCCACACCGATGATGATATTCTGGAATACAACAGGAATACCAAGCTTCATCAGGCGGGCATTCATGCCGGAGGCAGGCATAAAATCTGCTCTGGTCAGATGAACGATATCAATTCTGCGTAAAATCAGGAAACAGTAAACAGCGGAGAAGCTCTGTGCGATCACAGTTGCGATTGCTGCTCCTGCCACACCCCATCCGAAGCCTGCCACAAAAAGGATGTCCAGTGAGACATTCAGCACAGATGCGATGATCATTGCGGTCAGCGGTGTTTTACTGTTTCCCATAGCCCTTAGGGCAGAGGCAAACATATTATAGGCTGCTGTGGCGGGGATTCCACAGAAAATGATGCGCAGATATAACAGAGACATTCCGATAATATTGGAAGGTGTATGCAGCCCTGTTAATACCAGCGAAGCAAATGACTGGCTGAGAATCAATACTCCGGCTGCGATGAATGCGGTCAGCCGGTAACTGTGAGCCAGAGATTTACGCAGATTTTCGAAATCCTTTGCCCCATAATACTGGGAGAGTTGAATAGAAAATCCCTGAGTGAGTCCTGTGGATATTCCTGTGACAACCCACATCAGAAAGTCAACAGCACCCAGTGCGGCAAGAGCCTCCACACCTGCAACTTGGCCAACAACCATGGTATCCACCATTGTATAAAGCTGCTGACAGATATTTCCCAGCATCAGGGGAATTGCAAAAAGAATGATCAACCGTCCCGGTGAACCGGAGGTCATATCCTGAATCTTGGTTTTCATTAGTATAAAAGTTCCTTTCCGGAGCATATTTGAAAAAGTTTAGAAATGATTATTCGAATATGCCCTGATATTTACATTAATAATTTGTAACTATTCAGTAGTCTGCTATCCCGCGAGGTGTTTTGGCACGTAAGTACCAAAATCCCGAGACATACAAGCAAAATGCCATCACCGCAGGTGATTTTTAATGCATTTTGGCTCGTAACTGTGAAGGTACTGAACAGTTACGATAATTTACATCATTAACGTGAAAAATGAAATATAATATTTCATCAGAATGATATAAATTTATCTGTTATGTTACTGTTCACACGCCGCTATCCCGCGAGGTGTTTTGGCATGAACATGCCAAAATCCCGAGACATACAGCGCAAATTTATGCGATTAGCATAAATTCTGTGCATCGCGAAGCGTGTTACTGAGAACGGAGTGAACAGTAACTCTGTTATTGTAGATATATTAACTGAATCAGCTGAATAAGTTAAGTCTCCTGCCTCAATTGCAAAAAGCAACATACTCTGCAGAGACAATGGCTATTTACAAATATGACAATAACAGGTATCATTCTTTTATAAATACATTAATAAAAGAAGGTAGAAACAGAATGAGCGGACTGGAAAAGAAATTTGCTACGAAATCAAAAATCGTAAATTATATTATAAATAGAGAATCCACATCAAAAGTGGAAATATCCAAAGAACTGAATCTGAGTATGCCAACAGTTCTGTCTAATGTAAAAGATTTATTGGAAAAAGGTATCATAATAGAAACTGGAGAATATGAATCCACAGGAGGAAGAAAGGCTAAAAGTATTGGAATCAATCCATCCTATCGTTATGCAATGGGAATTGTGATCACTGCAAATCATCTGGGAATGGTGCTGGTAAATCTGAAGTATGAGATTGTGAAATCAGAGCGGATCCGTCTGAAATTTGTATCTGATATGTCATATTGCAGTCAGGTGGCAGATTATGCGGCGAAATTTCTGGATCATATGAATGATGCAGAACAGAAAGAAAAGCTTCTGGGTGTTGGAATCTCTATTCCGGGAATCATTAATCAGGAGCAGAAACTGGTGATAAAATCCCACGCACTGAAACTTGAAAACTATAGTCTCAGTTTTCTGGAACAGGCATTTTCTGTCCCGGTTTATTTTTCAAATGATGCCAATGCGGCAATGATGGCAGAAGATATGAACATCTATCAGAATGCAATTTACCTTTCGTTGAATCAGACTCTTGGCGGTGCATTTTGCATAGGGGGAAATTTGTTTTCCGGAGAAAATCAGAAGGCCGGAGAATTTGGACATATGATACTTGTACCTCAGGGCCGCAAGTGTTATTGTGGAAAATCTGGTTGTGCAGATGCTTATTGCGCTGCAGGCGCACTTGTTGGTGAGTCAAAGGATTCTGTGGAACAGTTTATGCAGCTGCTTCAAAACGATGATGAAAAGGCAGAGAAAAAATGGGAAGAGTATCTTGATTATCTTGCAATTCTGATTTCAAATCTGCGCATGGCATATGATATGGATATCATTCTTGGCGGCGAAATGGGTGGATATCTCTCAGATTATATGATACCTCTTGGGGAAAAAGTAATGAAGTATAATGGATTTGATCATGATCTGAGATATCTGAAAAACTGTTCTTATAAGAAAGAAGCCTCAGCTGTAGGTGCAGCAAAGCATTTCTTGCAGGATTTTATCGGAAAGATATAGCCGATGGCATTCTTGAATCACTGATGATCTGCTGATATACCATATTAAACAAATATCTGAATATAAAAATACCTGATTACAACAAAGAAAGGTTGTGAGCAGGGTATTTTGTTGTTGTGCGGGAATTCAGCAGATAATTATGAGGAGTGTTATAGTAACATCTGCATAAAAATAAAATCTTTACTTTGTGCAACTGGTAGAAATGAGAAATATTTTTAAATGTTTATTGACAAATTTAGCGATTTGAATAATAATGTAATTACTTTAATAAAATATTTAATAAAAGTTAATAAATAACTAGAAGTTCAAAGTACATTCAACAAATAAGGAGGAAAATATTATGTTACAGCAGGTTATGACAAATCCAGGAGAAATTATTTTCAGAGAGGTTCCCGTACCAGAGATTAAAGACAACCAGGTTTTGGTTAAGATTATGAATATTGGTATCTGTGGTTCTGATATCCATGTATATCACGGAAAACATCCTTTTACAAAATATCCGGTAACCCAGGGACATGAAGTATCAGGAGAAGTGGTAAAAACAGGTGATGCAGTAACAGAATTTCATGTGGGACAGAAAGTAACAATTGAGCCACAGGTATATTGTGGACATTGTTATCCATGCCGTCACGGAAAATACAATCTCTGTGAAGAGCTGAAAGTAATGGGATTCCAGACAACAGGAACTGCATCCGAGTATTTTGCAGTTGATGCATCAAAAGTAACACCGATACCGGAAGATATGTCTTATGAAGAGGGCGCAATGATTGAGCCTCTGGCAGTAGCTGTTCATGGTGTTAAACAGATGGGCGATGTAACAGGAATGAATATTGTGGTGATAGGAGCGGTCCGATCGGAAATCTGGTAGCGCAGTCTGCAAAAGGGATGGGAGCAGCTAAAGTTATGATCACAGATGTCAGTGATCTTCGTCTGGAAAAAGCAAAAGAGTGTGGAATTGACGTATGTGTCAACACAAGAAATAAAAATTTCGGGGAAGCAATAGTAGAAGCCTTTGGACCGGATAAGGCAGATGTTATCTATGATTGTGCAGGAAATAACATTACAATGGGACAGGCGATCAAATATGCAAGAAAAGGAAGCGTGATTGTGCTGGTTGCAGTTTTTGCAGGAATGGCTGAGATCGATCTGGCAGTTGCAAATGATCATGAGCTTGATATCAAGAGCACAATGATGTACAGACATGATGATTATGTAGACGGAATCAGACTGGTGAATGAAGGAAAAGTGCATTTAAGACCGCTGATTTCTAAAACATTTGCATTTAAAGATTATCTGAAAGCATACCAGTACATTGACGATAACCGTGAGACTACAATGAAAGTGATTATCAATGTGCAGGAAAAATAAAATACCCTGCTGATCATAAGCATTATGTAAGACAAAGATATAATAAAAAAGACTGCTGTAAAGAAGACATGAGTAAACGGAAAGACGGAGGATGGCAGCAGGCAGGAGGAATTATGGAGAATAAAAACGAAAATGTAAAAGTTCCGTTGATCAGTAAAATCGCATATGGATTTGGCGATGTAGGATGTAATTTCAGCTGGATGTTCGTCAGTAATTTTCTCATGATTTTTTACACAGACGTATTTGGAATTAGTATGGCAGCAGTCTCTGCCCTGATGCTGTTTTCGAGATTTTGGGATGCGATCAATGATCCGATCGTGGGTGGACTGACAGATAAAACCAAAACAAAATGGGGACGTTATCGTCCATGGCTTCTCATTGCAGCTCCGATCACGGCCGTGCTTCTGATTATGACATTCTGGGCACATCCGGATTGGTCGGACAGATCAAAGGTTATCTATATGGTAATTACATACTGTCTGCTGGTACTTGGATATACTTGTGTAAATATCCCGTATGGCACCCTTTGTGGAGCAATGACACAGGATATCGATGAACGTGCAAAGATTAATACATCACGTTCAGTATCTGCAATGGTTGCAATTGGAATTATCAATATCATTACAGTTCCACTGATTGGAAAACTTGGCAGTCAAAGTGCTAAAATCGGATACCTACTGGTAGCAATCATATACGGATGTATTTTTGCAGCCTGTCATTTCTTCTGTTTCGCAAAAACAAAAGAGCAGGTGATTATGCCGGAAAAAGACAAAATATCCATAAAAGTGCAGTTAAGAGCAGTGATGCAGAACCGCCCATATATTCTGGCATTAATCGGACAGGTGTTATTCGGATTTACACTTTATGGAAGAAATGCAGATGTTTTATACTATTTCACTTATGTAGAGGGAAATGCATCCTACTATACTACATATTCCATGTGTATTATCATTCCATCCATTATCGGTGCTGCATGTTTCCAGCCGGTATTCCGAAAATTGAATAATAAAGGAAGAACTGCATCTATTTTTGCCCTTTTTACCGGAATTTCCATGCTCTGTATGTTCTTCTTCAATGTAAAAGAAACACCGGCAGCGTTCTATACACTTGCAGGAATTACACAATTCTTTTTTTCTGGATTTAACACTGCAATCTATGCGATCATTCCCGACTGCGTAGAATACGGAGAGTGGAAAACGGGCTTAAGGAATGATGGTTTTCAATATGCATTTGTGTCACTGGGAAATAAAATTGGCATGGCAATAGGAACTGCTCTACTTGCAGCACTTCTTGGAAAATATGGATATGTGGCAAATCAGGTACAGAATCCGGCTGTTCTCAGTATTATGAGACATTCCTTTACTACAATTCCGGGAGTTTTATGGATAGTGACAGCAATTGTACTGTTTTTCTATCGCCTGAATAAAAAACGTTACAATGAAATTGTAGAAGACCTGAAAAAAAACCGGGTAAAATAAAGAGTGTCGTGAAGTGAATTGCGAATATCAACAGAGTCTCCTTGAGCAGCATTAAAAAATCTGCTTAAGGAGATTTTTATGTCTGGAGTTTTTGTGGTTGCATTTTTGTTTTATATGGGTATAATGGTGAGATAAGTCTGCAGATGAAAGGAAGACAATGCTGACAATATAACGAAGGAGCGGAGTATTATGCTGAAAAGATTCACCAGATATGTAACCCAGAGTGTTGCCGGAATGATCGGGATTTCCGTTTATGTTCTGGCAGATACTTTCTTTATATCTGTATATTCCGGTGCTGACGGACTGGCAGTTCTCAATTTGATCCTGCCGGTTTATGGACTGATCTATGCGATTGGGGCTATGATCGGGATTGGTTCCGCTACCAGGTATGCCATAAGCAGGGCAAAAGGAAAAAATACAGAACATTATTTCGTACAGTCAGTAACCTGGAGCATATTGGCTGCAGTTCCATTTATGCTGATCGGAATCTTTATTCCGGACAAAGCATTGGCTTTGTTGGGTGCAGATGCCGGACTGATCGGACTTGGACGAAACTATGTGAGAATTATTCTGATCGCAACACCATTCTTCATGTCAAATTATACATTTACTGCATTTGCCAGAAATGATGGAGCGCCTTCTATTGCAATGATCGGTTCCATCAGTGGAAGTATCTTTAACATTATATTTGATTATATATTCATGTTCCCGGTCGGTCTGGGATTTTCCGGAGCCGGACTGGCTACTGCAATCTGTCCGATCGTAACAATGAGCGTCTGTACCATACACTACAGAAGCAGCAGAAACCATGTAGGCTTCTATTGGAAAAAACCGTCATTCAGACACCTGATTTCCTGCTGTCAGCTAGGAGTTTCCGCATTCGTCGGTGAACTGTCTTCCGGTGTGATCGCCATTGTATTTAACTTTCTGATCCTGGGAATCGCGGGAAATATGGGTGTAGCAGCCTATGGAGTTGTGGCAAACCTTTCTATCGTGGCATTTGCAATTTTCAACGGTCTGGCCCAGGGAGCACAGCCCCTGATCAGTGAAAGCTACGGAAAAGGCCAGCCCACTCAGGTAAGAAAACTTCTGAAATGGAGCCTGCTCGTATGTCTTGCTGTAGAAGCACTGACCCAATTGATCATCTGGACTTCAACCGACACGCTGATCAGCATTTTCAACAGTGAAAACAATGTTCAGTTGTTGAATTATGCACATACAGGACTGCGTCTGTATTTCCTTGGATTTATAGTGGCAGGAATCAATATTGTACTGGTGGCATATTTCTCAGCAGTAGATGAACCGAAAATCGCGATTGTCGGATCATTCCTGAGAGGAATTGTTGCTATTGTTATCTGCGCAGTTATACTTGCGAAATTATTTGGATTAAATGGAATCTGGATCTCTCTTCTTGCAGCGGAGACGGTTACGTTTCTGACGATTCTGTTTCTGGCATATAAAGACAGAAGAAAAAGAACCGAATAACACTGTTGAAAAGGAATTCTTGTATAAACCTCCAAACTGATGTAAGATAAGATTACTCAGTTTGGAGGTTTTATTTTTATGTTTAACGAAATAAAAGATTTCGCTGCGCCGGAACTGGATGTATATGCCAGAACATCTGAAGTGCAGCTTTTACGATACTATGAACCGGAACCGGGAATTTTCATTGCGGAGAGTCCGAAAGTAATTGAGCGAGCCTGAAAGCAGGATACCAGCCAATCTCTTTTCTGGTGGAGCATAAAGATCTGGAAGGAGAGGCACAGGAAATCCTGAAACAATATCCGGATGTGCCGGTCTATACTGCGGAATATGAACTGTTGGTCAAGCTGACCGGATTTGCTCTTACTCGCGGAATGCTCTGCGCAATGCGCAGAAATCCACTGCCATCTGTAGAGGAAATCTGCAGAAATGCCAGCCGCATAGCAGTTCTTGAAAATGTTGTAAATCCTACAAATATCGGAGCTATTTTCCGCTCAGCAGCAGCACTCCATATGGATGCAGTACTTCTGACCGGCGGATGCAGCGATCCGCTTTACCGACGGGCAGCCAGAGTAAGCATGGGAACCGTATTCCAGATTCCTTGGACATATTTTGATAAAAAAACTGTATGGCCACAGGATGGAATGCAGACTCTGCAAAATCTGGGATTCAAAACAGCGGCAATGGCTCTGCGTGACGATTCTGTAGGAATTGAAGACAAAGCACTCCGGTCAGAAGAAAAACTGGCAGTCATTCTCGGAACAGAAGGTGACGGCCTTGCATCACAGACCATCGCAGATTGCGATTATACAGTAAAGATACCAATGTCCCACGGAGTAGATTCGTTGAATGTAGCTGCGGCAAGTGCAGTGGCATTCTGGGAGCTGGGACACAGAGAGTGAAACTATTAAGAATGATAAAATAGAAAAAAAGGCGTGATAATCAATGAAAACAGATCCTTTCAGAGAATATCTTATACAGGCAGAGCCAGGCAGGCGTGAAAAGGGATATGCATGGAATACTGCCATTGGTTTACAGGCTGTTGATGGATTAAAGCCGTCGCAGTATCTGGTTGATACAGCTGTTCAGAATATTGAGGGAAAAATTACGATAGAAGAAGCTCAATATCTGGTAGATTCTTATTATGAGGAAAGACGAGAAAAGCCAAAGTCAGGAGACAGAACTGAAGAAGCGGATAAAGTTTCAGCCAGAATTGCAGCACTATTATCAGAAAATGCATTTAGTTTTACACCTACAGAATATCTGGCAATTCATAAGAAACTATTTACAGGAATTTATTCACATGCCGGAAAAATCAGGGATTATAACATTACAAAAAAAGAATGGGTATTAGATGGAGCTTCCGTTCTTTATGGAAGTGCATCAGAACTTAGAGAGACATTAGAATATGATTTTACGCAGGAAAAAAGTACAGCTATAAGGGTTTATCTATAGAAGAAATGATACATCATCTGGCAGTTTTTGTGGCAAATCTGTGGCAGATACATGTGTTTGGCGAAGGAAATACCAGAACTACGGCAGTTTTTTTTATTAAATATCTCAGAACACTGGGATTTGATGCCACAAATGATATATTTGCAGAAAATGCCTGGTATTTTCGAAATGCCCTGGTTCGTGCAAACTATAATGACTTAAAGAATGGAATCCATGAGACAACTGAATATCTGGAAGTATTTTTGCGAAATTTATTGCTGAATGAAAAAAATCCTCTTCATAATCGCATGATGCACATCAATAAAGAATTTATAAATCTTCTAAATGAGAGTCTGAAAACAGAAGAAGCGAACATTGAAATGAAAAAAGTGAATATTAAGAGGGAAAAATCGAACATTGTAACAGAAAAAGTGAATATTGATGTGCATGACAGGTATTCAGATGAAATTCATGGTTTCCTGGAAAAAACAATAAACCATATTCAGAAAATGTATGATGCGTTAAGTGATAAAGTGGCATTTGGAAGAGAAGATGTACAACATGCTACTGGTCTGAAGCCTACACGCGCTTCTATGCTTATAAAAGAATTGGTTAAAAGGAAAATACTGGAGCCGGTTTCGGGATATGGAAAAGGAAAGTACAAATTTACAGGAATATCAGTTGAAAGACAGTACGGTAGTTGGACAGAACTTTTATAGTTACGGTAAATTAAAATATCTGTCAGGAAAGCAGGTGTGTGAAATGGGTGTGTATTTAAATCCTGGCAATGATAAATTTTATAAAGCAATCAATTCTGAGATTTATGTGGACAAAACAGAACTGATACAATATACCAATCGTGTTTTTAACACCATGCAGCAAAATGTCTGTGTAAGCAGACCAAGACGTTTCGGAAAGTCTATGACTGCAAATATGCTGGCTGCATATTACAGCAGAGGATGTCAGTCTGAAAAATTATTTGAAGGACTTAAGATAAAAGAAGATTCATCTTTTTCAAAATATCTGAACAAATACAATGTTTTCTTTATAAATATGCAGGAATTCCTAAGCCGCAGTAAGACAGTAGAGAAAATGGTCCTGCGATTAAACCTGATTCTGATGCGTGACCTGAAACAGGAATATCCTGATGTGGACTATTTTGATGAAGAAGATCTTGCTGAAAGTATGCAGGATGTATATCAGCAGACAGGATGTCCGTTTGTGATTATTATAGATGAGTGGGATTGTATTTTCAGAGAATACAAGTCAGATAAAGAAGCACAGGAGCAGTATCTTGATTTTTTGCGGAATTTTCTTAAGGATAAATCTTATATTCATCTTGCTTATATGACAGGAATCCTGCCGGTAAAGAAATATGGAACACATTCTGCCCTGAATATGTTTGATGAATTTTCTATGATTTATGCAGGACCTCTGGCGAAGTTTGTGGGTTTTACAGAGACAGAAGTCAGAGAATTATGTGAGAAATATCATATGGATATGAGGGAAATCAGAGAATGGTATGACGGGTACAGGTTTGAAAACTGTGAGCCGGTTTATAATCCAAGGTCTGTGGTAAACGGCATGCTCTTTGGTTCTATCAGAAACTACTGGAATATGACAGAATCTTTTGAAGCACTGCAGACTTATATAGATATGAATTTTGAGGGGTTAAAGGATAATATTCTCAGTATGCTGGCAGGAGAGCATATTCCTGTTAATACCGGAAATTTTACAAATGATATGACGACATTCCGGGATGAGAATGATGTTTTGACCTTATTGATCCATCTGGGATATCTGGCATATGATTCTACAGAACATTGTGTGTATATTCCTAATAATGAAATCCGGAATGAGTATGCAAATGCTGTTTCTGTATCAGAATGGGGTGAAGTGTCAAAAGCTTTAAAAAATTCGGCAGATGTCCTGAATGCAATCTGGAATCAGAATGAGCAGATGGTTGCACAGGGAATTCAAAGAGCACACTTTGAGACCTCGCATCTTCAGTATAATGATGAAAATGCATTAAGTTATACTATTTCACTGGCTCTGTATGCGGCTGGAAACTATTATAGCGTATATCGTGAACTGCCAACAGGAAAGGGATTTGCGGATATGGTCTTTATTCCAAGGAAAAAATTTCCTGATAAACCTGCTCTGGTAGTGGAATTAAAATGGGATAAAAGTGCCAAAGGAGCTAGTTCTCAGATTAAACAGAAGCAATATTGTAAAAGTCTGGAGGAATATGCAGGAAATATTCTTTTGGCAGGGATTAACTATTCCAAAAAGGATAAAGAGCATCAGTGCATCATTGAGAAGATAGTGAAATAATAACATTATATATGATTTGCTGTAAATAGATGAAAAATATCAGAGAGTGTGTAGATTGGAAAATTTCTACACACTCTCTGATGTATTTATGATATAAAGTTAAATGATATAGGTTATTCGAAACGAGGAATTGTAATAACTTCTCCGTCTTTCATAGCAGATTCATGTGCACAGATTCCTGTACCTGTCCAGTAAGCACCCATGATGTCGTCAATAGCAGGTTTACGTTCTTCCAGAATGGAACGAATGAATTCATGTACAAGGTGTGGATGGGAACCACCGTGACCCCCACCCTGGGTAAAGGAGAGATGGGTGTTCTCATTGTTATATACTGTGTTGGTGGTGAAGGATGCGATTTCCTTCGGAAGAAGGTGTGCATAATCCGGGATCTGGATTCTTTTTTCTACAATCTCTGATCCACGACTGGATTTTTCGCTGTCTTCATCCAGAATGTCCACTTTCTCCAGTTCTCCTGTACGGGTAAAGAGAACAGGATCTTCATCACCAAGCTGCTGCCATTCGAAGCTCTCGTTTTCACCGTATACTCGGAAGCATTCGGAATAGCTTCTGGCTACACCGTAGAGGAAACGTTCCATTTCAATAGTTACATCGCTATCCTGAAGAGAAATAAATGCGGATTCGAATGCAAACGGGCAGCCGTATTTGTCAGCCAGTTCTTTGCGGACTTTTCCGGAACCTCTTGCGTAAACTTTGTCCGGCAGATGACCTGCAAGCATCAGACAAGGAGCAACGGCGTGTGTTGGGTGCATCAGTGGTGGGAAACCTTCCCAGTATTCCGGCCATCCTTCCATATCCTGGTAATGTGCACAGGTCATGTACTGGAGGCGTCCAAGTTCGCCCTTCTTATAAAGCTCCTGAATATAGAGGAACTCTCTCTGGAAAATCGTTGTTTCCATAAACATATAATTTTTGCCGGAGGCTTGCGGGCTGCAATGATGTCATTTAATTCCTGGATGCTCATTCCCATAGGAATGGTACAGCCGCAATGTTTACCTGCGTTTAAGACACGTACAGAAAAGGGAGCATGGGTTGCAGGCGGTGTTATCAGGTGGACTGCATCAATTTCAGGAATATCCAGTACATCCTGCAGATCTGTGAAACAGCGTTCATCCGGAATACTGTATCGTTCTTTTGCAATATTCAGAAGTTTCTCATTTTTATCTACGACATACACCTTATCAATATCAGGATGTTTACAGTAGATAGCAACGAATTCAAGCCCGAAGCTTAAGCCTACTAAAGCAACATTCAGTTTTTTCATGATGGAAAACCCTCCTTAAAAAATAGTAAAAAGTTAGTTAGGAATAAAATCCACAGGATGTCAGGAATCCTGCATCTGTCTTTTATGCTTGTGATTATACGTGATGAGAAGAGAAATGAGAATAAAGATAATTTAGATGTTTGGCTCCAAAAAGATAAAAATAATACCAGTTCCGGAAAGCTCTACTTTTTTTAGAAAAGATGGAAAAAGAAAGAATAATATCGTTATTCAAAAATCAGGGATTTCATGTTTTAATAAGTGCATAGCAGAACAATCGATTGGAAAGCAGATCAGTAACATAGAGATTAAGAGAGAAGATGAGAAGGAGGAACTATATAATGAAGAAAAGAGCATTAGCTGTTATGTTGGCAGGGGCTTTGACTTTGGGCGCACAGACAGGTGTGTGGGCTGCATCTGATATTTCAGATCAGAAAGAAGGAGAACTGACACTTCTGATGGTAAATGACTGGATCGATGAGACAGGAGCAAAAGGGGAAGAGTTTACGAAAGTGATCAAACAATATGAAGAAGAGAATCCAGGGGTGGAGATCACATTGCAGGGAGCTTCCCAGCAGGATATTAAGGAATCTTTCCAGACAGCAGCTCTGGCAGGAGGCGGAGCAGACATTGTAATGATGGACAATTCCGGACATGCCATTGACCTTGCTGCAATGGGACTTCTGTATCCACTGGAAGATCTTACCACAGCCGATGAGCTTACTGCGCAGTATCAAGAAGGACCACTTAATTCCGGCAAATTTGAGGGTAAATATTATTCCGTGCCATGGTATATGGACTGTACGGGTCTCTATTATAATAAAGAACGTCTGGAGGAACTGGGAATCGATGTTCCTACAACATGGGAAGAACTTTCTGATGCAGTAGATAAAGCAAAAGAAGCCGGATATGGCGGCATTATTACTTATCAGAGTGCATATGCTTTTTATTCATTTTTCTATCAGAATGAATGCCCAGTCATTGATACAAGTGGAGATATCCCGCAGGTAGTGATCGACAATGAGGAGGGAAAAGAGGCATGGGATTATATTTGTGATCTGATCTCCAAAGGCGGTTTGGTAGAGTCTTTTAAAGAAGCAACTACATGGGACAAAGTATATGAAAGTTTTGCAAATGGAGAAGCAACCTTCCTGTTGGGCGGAGACTGGTGCTCCAGCGGAGTAGAAAATATTAATCCGGATTTGGATTACGGCATTGCTCCGATGGTAAAAGGAAAAACAGAAGCCACTGTACTGGGAGGATGGACCTGGAATATTAATACCAACTGCAAAGATCCGGAACTTGCTTATGACCTGATTCAGTATCTGAATTCAGAAAAAGGAGATTCTCTTCTTGGCGTAGAAGGAAAGATTTCAGCACGTAAAGACTTCGACTATGACAAAGCACTGGAAGGAAATGACAAACTGAAAGTCTTTACAGAAGAATTTCCGTATACAGAAGCAAGACCTGCTGTTATCAATGAGAAATCCATCGATGAACTGATCACCAATGCCATCTTGGAAGTAGACTACGGACAGTCATCAGCTGAAGATGCGCTGACTTCTCTTACCCAGAAGCTCAATGAAAACATTGCATCTAATTATCAGTAAAAATATCCGGTAAACAAACATGAAATAATAACAGAGGCGCTGGCGTGAAATGGCGGCAGCGCTTCTTCGTTGAGAAGGGAGGAAAATCATGTCCAAAATACGTAGAAAAGAAGGTCTGGAGCTAAGAAAAAATCTTCCGGGATATCTTCTGATGGCACCTGCAGTGATTGCGGTTCTGGCGCTTTCCGTGTATCCTCTTTTCAGAGGTATTTATCTGAGTTTCTTAAATTATAACCTTGTACGTCCCAATGATCCTGCATTTAATACTTTTGCAGGTTTGCAGAATTATATTGATATTTTTAAAGATAAAGTGTTCATACAGTCTATTGGAAATACAGTAAAGTGGACAGTGGTAAACCTTGTAGTGCAGCTTGTGGCAGCCATGCTTCTTGCGCTTGCACTGAACCAAAAGCTGAAAGGAAGATCCGTATACAGAACCTTGATTCTGGTTCCATGGGCAGTTCCTCACGCCATAGCAGCCATGACCTTTACTTTTTTATACAATGCAAATGTAGGTATCATTAATATCCTGGCAGTGAAACTGGGAATGATTACAGAATCTGTGTCCTGGCTTGGAAATGTGGGATCAGCGTTCTGGTGTGTGGTTCTGGTAGCAATCTGGAAGGGAATTCCTTTTCAGATGATCTTTATTCTGGCTGCACTGCAGGGAATTTCCGGGGATGTGTATGAGAGTGCGGAAATAGATGGTGCCAGTCGTTGGCAGTGTTTTTGGAAAATCACACTTCCGATCATTAAAGAGCCTATGGCTATTTCAACCATTTTGAACCTGATTGGTATTGTGTCCTGTTTTAACACCATCTGGCTGATGACCAAAGGTGGACCGCTGTACAGCACAGAGATCATTTACACCTATGCATACAGAAGAGCATTTATTGACCATAATTTCGGAACTGCAGCAGCTGCATCCGTGGTATTGTTTGTATTCATGGCTGTTTTTTCCGGAGTTTATCTGAAGATGGTAAGTGAGAAAGAATGAATAGGGAGGAGGAAAATATATGCTCGCAAAACAACGAAATGAAGCCATAAGGCATGTGATCGCCTATGTGTTTACAATAGTCATGGTTTTCCTTGCAGTGACTCCGTTTATCTACGTGGTGCTGACTGCCCTGAAAACAAAAGAACAGATTTATGACCCATCCCAGATCATACCGACGCATATCACATTTGACAATTTCAGACATGTACTGTTTCAGTCGAATTTCGTAAGATATTTTATGAACAGTATTTTTATTACACTGGTCACAACACTGATCTGTATGATATTATCAGTAATGGCAGCATATGGACTTACCAGATATAAAATCGCAGGTGCCGGGAAGATCAAGATGGCGGTTCTTATGACAAGAATGTTTCCGGGAATCCTGTTGTGTATTCCTTACTATATTATTATGAAACAGTTGAACCTGATTGACAGTTATACAGGACTGATTCTGATGTACTGCTCCTTTACCCTGCCTTTTGCCATATGGAATACCTGTGCATTTTTTATTTCCATCCCATGGGAGCTGGAGGAAGCTGCCAGGATCGACGGATGCAGTAGGTTGACATCATTCTTTCATGTGATCATCCATGTTGCCAAACCGGGACTTTTTGTCACGGCCCTGTTCTGTTTCATGACATCTTGGGATGAATATATGTATGCGTCTATTTTTATCAATACAACTTCAAAGAAAACCATTCAGGTCGGTATGCAGGATTTCATAGGACAGTATTCTGTAGACTGGGGACTGCTGATGTCAGCGGTGGTGATCAGCCTGATACCGATCCTGATCTTCTTTGCGCTGGTACAGAAGAATCTGGTACAAGGACTTTCTGCCGGTGCAGTGAAAGGATAAAACACAGATCAGATGTAGAAAGAGGAAATTTGCGTATGGGTTTCAAACGTAAAAATCCGGGTAACCAGAGCATAAGGAGCAGCTCACATTTTATATGGGATTTTTTGTGGTGCTGCCGCTGTGCCTGGCTTTGATGCTTCTGAATTTCTATCTTCAGAAGGTTACCACGGAAAATAAGATTAACAATGAAACAAATCTGCTGTCCCAGATCAGAGACAATGCGGATCAGATGATCGAGGTGACAAATTATGCCACCAGTATGCTGATGACAAACAAAAATACGCTGAAGAACCTGCGGACTTTAGAACAAGACGGGGATTCCTACGAGATTTATCAGGCGAAAAGAGAACTTTCCAATGATATTTCGAATGTAGAGAGCTCCGTCTTAAATGCCGTTAACGGAAAAGTAGCCATTCTTACGAAAACAGGATATGTGATTGGTTCCTACGCATTAAGCAGGACAGAGACAGATTATGAGAAAGAACAGTGGTATCAGGAGGTTCTGAAGAATGGAAGAAAGACGACCTACAGTACCGGCATCGGGGAAATTTTTCAGGAAATGACCATATATGACAACGTACAGAAATATCTCTATATGGGACGTGAGATCCTGGATTATTCCGGCAAAAATCTGGGAGTTATGCTGATCCGCCTGTCTGAGACGAACATCTGGGGAAAACTGGCAGCAAGCATGGTGACAGAGGAAGGCGGTACCATTTATATCCTGGACAGAAACAATAATATACTGGTGGGATATAATGAGAAATATCAGAAACAGCTGAAAGAGCTGGGAGAACAAGAGTCTGTAAAAGAGAGTTCTGAGAAGGAGATCATTACCGGTAACCTGGAAGATGATTTTTACTATATAGCAGGTGAATTGGAAAATGCGTCCAATAAACTGGTCTATCTTGTGCCACGTGAAATTTCCTGAAGGAAAACAGAAAGATTCTCCAGCATATTCTGGAAATGGTATTGCTGGTAATCGGATTCACGGTCTGTACTATGTTATATTTTTCCAGAAGGCTCGCCAGACCTCTGGTTGAAGTGGCACAGACTCTGGAAAAAGCTCCCAATGGAATGGCAGTTCTGGAGGAACCCAGAGGTTCTTTCCAGGAGATGAGCAAATTTGTATCCTGCTATAACCAGGCTAGGAAAAAGATCGAAGAGCTTCTGGAAAAAGTAGAAAGAGAGAGCAGATTAAAAGAAAAAGCCCATTATGAGATGCTCATGTCGCAGATTTCCCCTCATTTTATCTTTAACACGGTTAATTCCATAAGGATCATGGCCATAAAAGAAGGACAGGACCGTGCAGGGGGGAATGAAAACACGGAGAAAGCACTGGAAGCACTGGGAGATATTTTGCATGCAGTTTACAGTAACAAAAACGGCATGACTACTGTGGGACAGGAAACGGCACTTCTGAAAGCATATGTAGATATCATGCAGATGCGGTTTGGAAGTTCGTTTCAGTATTATAATGTAATTCCAACAGAACTATTCTATTATGAAATCCCTGCATTTACCATGCAGCCGATTGTAGAAAATGCGATTCTGCACGGAGTAAAAGGTGTGACAGCAGGGCAGATTATAGTCTCTGCAATAGAGTATGAGAATGATTTTGTCGTATCTGTATTCAATAATGGAAATTCTGCGGATAAAAAGAAGATTGAAAATCTTCTGAAGGGAGAGAAGAACCAGAGGGCTGTGACGGGGATCGGGCTTTACAATGTAAATTCCAGACTGGAGCTGCTGTACGGCGAATCTTATGGACTGATCTATAATGAAAAGGTCAGAAATGGTTTCGAAATATGGGTTCGTCTTCCAAAAAAAATTACAGAATCAGAAGAAAGGTGATAAAATAGGACAAAAAGATAGCAATTATTATCCGGATGAAGGGAAGAACATTCTATGAAAAAGGTATTGATCGTAGAGGATGAAATTCTGGCAAGACTTGGACTGCGTCAGCTTGTAGACTGGAAGAAACTGGATCTGGAACTGCTGCCGGATGCAACAGATGGAGAAGAAGCATTGGAAATGATCCGGAACAGCCGTCCGGATATCATTCTTCTTGATCTGAATATCCCCAGAGTCAGCGGGCTAGAAATTCTGGAATTTTTGAAGAAAGAAGAAATGCAAACCAGAGTAATCGTGGTAAGCTGCCAGGAAGAATTCGATGTTGTAAAGAAGGCAATGAAGTTGGGGGCGTATGATTATCTGCGAAAACTGAATCTGAGTTCTGATGAACTGGAAAGTATTCTGGAAAAGTGTCTGGGAGAAACAGAAGAAAGAAATAAGGTGCATATGCAGGGAATACGTGAGATCCGTTATGAAGAGATTATGAGAGACAGCAGAGATATTTTTGCAGGTACCTGTAATTATCAGACATTAATCTGTATACTGGCGAAAGATACAGAAGAGTTGTCCGGAGTTATGGAAATGATCCATAAATGGGCAGAAACCGAACTCAGGGAAGGCCTGCAGATTCAGAAGGGAAATCAGTATGGATATTTCCTGCTGAAAGAAAAACCGGAAAGATCTGTTTATATGGAATTAAAGAAAAGGGCAGAGCGGAAAACAGGCAGAGAACTGTACATGGGAATCTTTGAAGGTTGCATGGAAAAACTGCGGATCTTGTTCGGGCTGCTGCGATGGCCGAGCAGATACAGCTTTTCAGTTATTATGATAAAGAAGAGAAACTGGTGTTTTTTCAGAAGAAGATTGAAACAGAAGGTCATAGTCCACGAGGAATGCATGGATATCTGGATTCCCTAAAAGAGAAGATTCGAAGTTTTGACAGAGAAAAAGTTGAACAGGAGCTGTATGGAATCTTCGGACTGATCCGACAGGAGCCTTATGTCAGTATCAATGTGCTGAGAAGAAATTTTATGGATATTTTGGGAATTTATTCCCTGGTTGCACAGTCATTGGACGGCGCACTGGAAGAAATAGAGTTGGATGGTGATAATTGTCATTATCAGAAAATCATGATGATGGAAAGCCTCAGGGAAATAGAAAAATGGTTTCTGAAATTTAATGATATTTTTATGGAAAAATTCTGGATTGCCTACAAATGCAGTAGATCTGAAATCCTGCAGAAAGTAGTAAAATATATAGAAGCGCATATCACGGAACCAATCCATCTGTCAGATGCAGCTGCTGAAACAGGAGTTTCTTCAGCCTATCTTAGCACCATGTTTAAAAAAGAAATGGGTTATAATTTTATAGAATATGTAAATCTCCGAAAAATAGAACTGGCCAGACAAATGCTTCAGGATGGAAAAATGGTCTATGAAGTCTCAGAACTTCTTGGATTCGAAAACAGCACTTATTTCTCCAGAGTGTTTAAACGCTATACAGACGTGTCACCCGATACTTATCGGAAACAAATGTAAACCAAACACAAGAAAATGAGTTGACAATCCTTTCCGCTTATGATATAAAAAGAAGGTCAAAATCAATCATCAACAGGGAAAGAGGAGAGTCTTATTATGAGTCAGTCATATGCAAAAAACCCTGCTGCAGAGAGAAAATTTACAACCAGAGAAATGGTACTGGTTGGTATGTTTGCAGCAGTTCTTGCAGTAATATCACAGATTTCACTGCCAATGCCTACCGGTGTACCGATCACCATTCAGGTATTTGGTGTAGCACTTGTAGGCGCAGTACTTGGTTCCAGGCTTGGAACTACAGCAACACTGGTTTACGTTCTGTTAGGAGCCATCGGTCTTCCGATTTTTGCTAACTTCTCAGGCGGAATCAGCAGCATTGTGGGAGTTACCGGAGGATACATCTGGCATGGCCAATCATGACCTGGCTCTGCGGAATCCGTCCGAAAACAGAGAACAAGACAAAGAATCTTGCAATCTCAATCGGATTCGCACTGATCGGACTTCTGATCGTTGAGACAATCGGTGGTCTGCAGTGGCACTTTGTAGGAGGCTCCATGAGCATCCCGGCAATCGCAGTATACTCCTTAACAGCATTTATTCCAAAGGATATTGTGATCACAGTTCTTGCAGTACTGATCGCAATTCCCATCAGAAAAGGAATCAACAATGCAGGAAACCACTGATAAAAGTAACAGGTTAAAGAATAGCCTGTCGGAAGACAATCTGGTAAAGCAGGAAAACATAAAGATTTACGGAATCGGACTTGATAAAGCAGGACGGTGTACACACTATCACACACAGCTTGACATAGCTGCATTGCTTTGTGCGAAATGCAGGAAATATTACGCATGCTATTCCTGCCACGATGAACTGGAAGACCATTCATTTGTTGCAACAACACCGGAAGAAGTTTATCCTGTTTTATGCGGAAACTGCGGCAGGAAACTTACACTTCAGGAATACAAAAAGGCAGCTGCCTTACTGCCACGCAGGATTTAATCCAAAATGCAGTTTACATGAGAATATTTATTTCTGTTGCACTATGTAACGTGTTTTGAAAAACATTTCCGCAATCTGCACGCCCCACTTTGCAGTATATTTTGCAGAAAGCTTTTTCAAACACACTCTAATGTAGAGAATACAAAATAACAAAAAATTTTGTATTCTCTTTTTATTTGTCAAAAAATCTGATATACTAATTAGAGTTAGAAAAGACTAACTAAATCAAACAAATAACAAGAACCTATTTCTTTTATTTGCATACAAATAAAAACAGGAGGAATAAATTGATGGATATAAATGTATTTTATGGAATTTTGATTCCTTTTCTTGGAACTTCTGCAGGAGCCGCCTGCGTATTTTTCATGAAGAAGAATCTGAATGAACAGATTCAAAGGGCACTTACCGGTTTTGCAGCGGGAGTTATGGTTGCAGCTTCCATATGGAGTCTGCTAATCCCGGCAATTGAACAGTCTTCCGGACTGGGGAAGTTTTCATTTGTACCGGCAGCAGTGGGATTTTGGATAGGGGTGCTTTTTTTGCTCTTGCTGGATCACATGATCCCGCATCTTCACCAGAACAGTGACAAGGCAGAAGGTCCGAAGAGCAGACTTCAGAGAACTACCATGCTGGTTCTTGCAGTAACTCTGCATAATATTCCGGAGGGAATGGCAGTAGGAGTTGTATATGCAGGTTATTTGACAGGTCACGCCCAGATTACTATCATGGGAGCTATGGCTCTTTCTATCGGGATTGCCATCCAGAACTTCCCCGAGGGAGCCATTATCTCCATGCCCCTGCGTTCTGAGGGAATGGGAAAAACCAAAGCCTTTGCAGGTGGAGTCCTGTCCGGGATTGTAGAACCTGTCGGTGCAGTCCTTACGATTCTTGCCGCCGGCTCATTGTCCCGGCACTTCCATATCTTTTAAGTTTCGCTGCCGGAGCTATGCTCTATGTAGTAGTGGAAGAACTCATACCCGAAATGTCTGCCGGAGAACATTCCAACATAGGAACCCTTTTCTTTGCCATAGGATTCTCTCTGATGATGATACTGGATGTAGCACTTGGATAAACAGATAATAATGCACTATGGACAGAATATGTAGAGAGTACTATAGTAAGCTGTATAGGATTATAGTGATCATCAAAATAATGCTTTATTTCTGAGAATCGCTATAGACAGAAATTAGAGGTGGCAGATTAATGAAAACAGCAGAAACTCCTGCAGGGATATTTACGATCAACAAAGTGAAAATTCCCTCAGCATACACATGTGCAGCAGAACAAAAAATAGAATATATCAGCGAAAATCATATGCAGATCATTACTATGGATCAGGCAGTATCATTTGGAGATCAGATATTGTCCCCCAGAATCTGTCAAAGCTGTATGAATCCTGAAAAAATTACAATCTATCCACTGGAAATAGAATACTTTGGGGAAAAAGTGTTTTTTATGGATCACTATAGTGTAAAAGAATGGAAAAAAGGCGATCCATTACCGGAAATCCATGAATGGTATCCGCATATAAAAAAAGCCAAATGCAATCCATGCAGAAACTGTGGAAGATGTTAAAATTGCACATATGTGCATTAAATGAAAATATGTTGAAAACCAGAATCTGAAATGCTATCATGCAATCGAAATCACAAGTAAATGAGTGTTAGAGTGTGTTTGAAAAATCATTCTCACAATCTGCACGCCCCACTTTGCGGTATATTTTGCCCGAATTCGGTTGCCGTAGCCCGCTACGACGCCTCATCCGGACAAAATCTCCCACAAATTGTGACGCACATCTTGCGAAAAGCATTTTTCAAACGCGCTCTAGGGTAATACAAGGGAGATTGCATGATGAAAAAGTATGAGATTGGATTATATGAGAAAGCCATGAGAAATACATTATCATGGAGTGAAAAATTAAAATGTGCCAAAGAATGTGGATATGATTACATGGAAATGTGCATAGATGCCACAGATGAAAAATCAACCGTATCTTCATGAATACAGCAGAAAAAAAGAAATTATGGAAGCTGTATTTCAGGCGGGACTTCCGATTGGTTCCATGAGTGTAAGTGCTCTGACAAAATATGCGCTGGGCGATCCGGACGAAGAAATCCGAAAGAAAGCAATGCAGATTGCAGAGAAATCCATAGAGCTTGCTGTTGATCTGGGCGTGCGTACAGTTATGATTCCGGGATATGATATCTACTTTGGGGAATCCACAATAGAAACAAAGAAATACTTTCTGGAAAATGTAAAAAAGATTGCAGAAATCGCAGAACGCGAGGGAATTCTGGTAGGATTTGAAACCATGGAGAATAACTTCATGAACACTACCGGAAAAGCAGTCCAGTATGTAAACATGGTAGATTCCGCATATCTGAAAATCTACCCGGATGCAGGAAATATCACAAACGCAGCAGTAGAGAATCAACACGATGTATGCGAAGATCTCTCCCTGGGTAAAGGAAAGCTGATCGCACTCCATCTGAAAGAAACAAAACCGGGAATCTTCCGCGAAGTTCCTTTTCTCACAGGCCATGTACAGTTTGAAAAAATCATCAACACAGCATGGAGCCTGGGTGTCCGCCGCTACGTAACTGAATTATGGGACGTAGGAAAAGAGAACTGGAAAGAAGATATCTGTTTTGCAAATCAGAGTATGCGTACACTTTTGGACAGAGAAGCATAAATTAAGCAGTTGGAAACATAAACAAATAATAAAAGAGAAAGCGAAGAATGATAGATGTTCTTTTCTTTCTCTTTTTGTTCACTGTAAATTACAAATGTTCAAACACTGAAAAAATGTAAATTGCACATTTGTGCAGATAGTGAAAATATATTGAAATATAAAAATGCAGGTGATAATATACTCTCAACAAGAGAAAAACGTTATAATCAAAAGGAGAGAGATTCATGAGTAAGATTAGTGAAATGACAAGACAGAGCTGGATTGAAAGTACTTTTCCGGAATGGGGTACGTGGTTAGTAGAAGATATTGAGAACGAAGTAGTAGCGCCGGGAAATGTAGCAATGTGGTGGTTAGGATGTACAGGTGTATGGTTCAAGACACCGGCAGACACAAACATCACTATTGACCTCTGGTGCGGAAACGGAAAACGTACACACGGTGATGGAAAAATGAAAGTCGGACATCAGATGGCAAACATGTGTGGAGGAAGAGCCATGCAGCCAAACCTGAGAAACGTTCCATTTGTAATTGATCCATTTGCATTTAAGAAAGTAGATGCAGTTCTTGCCACACATTATCATCAGGATCATATGTCACCGGAGTGGGCGGCACATGTGATCAACAGTGGAATGACAACTACAGATGAAAACGGAAAAGAAATTCCGGTGCCATTTATCGGACCAAAGAAATCCGTAGAACTCTGGCAGAAATGGGGTGTTCCGGCAGAACGCTGCATCACAGTAAAACCTGGTGACACCATTAAGATCAAAGACATCGAGATTGTAGCGCTGGATTCCTTTGACAGAACCTGTATCGTAACAACAGATTCCACAGGTCCGGACAGAGAAGAACTTACAGGTGTGTGCCCGACAGACATGGACGACAAAGCAGTTAACTATCTGGTAAAGACACCAGGCGGAAATATTTATCATTCCGGAGATTCACACTTCTCCATCTACTTTGCAAAACACGGAAAAGACTATGATATTGATGTAGCATTCGGTTCATTTGGAGAAAATCCTATCGGTATGCAGGATAAGATGACATCTATCGATATCCTTCGCATGGCAGAAAATCTGAAATGTAAAGTAGTTGTTCCGATCCACTGGGATGTATGGACAAATTTCCAGGCAGACTGCGATGAGATCAAGGTTCTGTATGATTTCAAGAAAGACAGAAATGAATATAAATTCCATCCGTTCTTCTGGCAGGTAGGCGGCAAATATACATACCCGGCAGACAAGGACAAGATTTACTATCACCACAGAAGAGGATTTGAAGACTGCTTCGAAGCACCGCAGAATATTCCGTTCCGTTCCTGCCTGTAAAAACAGAATTGTCTGGAGACGGTCGGTAAGGGGTTTATTATGTGAGAGAAAAATAGAAAGTATATGAGGAGAAATTTGGGATGAATGTATTGGTAATTGATGTAGGAACATCAAGTATGCGAGGAATACTTTTTGAACATCAGGGGAAATGTCTGACAGAGAAACAGGAATTCTATCAGGCAACCTATCTGGAAAACAGTTGGGTAGAACAGAATCCGGCAGACTGGGAAAATGCACTATACAGCATTTTGAAACAGTCCGTAGCAGAAGCTGAGAATATGGGAGAGAAGATTGATGCAATTTCCATTACTTCACAGCGTTCTTCTGTAATTCCGGTAGATGAGAATATCCGTCCGCTGAGTAATGCGATCATGTGGCAGGATAAAAGAACAAATCATATCTGCGAATCTATGGAAAACCTGAATGACAAGGTATTTTCTCTATGCGGTTCCAGAGTCAATCCGGTGTTTTCAGGCTCCAAGATGATGTGGATCCGTGAAGAACGTCCGGAAATCTATGCAAAAACATATAAATTCATGGTCATCCCGGATTATCTCATTTATCTGATGACCGGACGTATCTGCACAGATTATACATATGGAAGTCGTTCACTTCTGATGAACATCCGTACTCATGAATGGGATGATGAACTTCTGGAAATTTCATGTAGAAAAAGAAAAATTGTGCGAACTGGTAGAGCCGGGAAGTGTCTGCGGACATATTACAAAAGCCTTTGCAGAGATCACGGGATGTCAGGAAGGAATTCCTGTGATTACAGCTGGAGGTGACCAGCAGTGTGGAGCCATCGGACAGGGAGTAGTCAAAAAAGGTGTCATGTCTGTAACAACCGGAACAGGTGGCTATCTTATCACAGCAACAGATCAGGTGCCGGAAAATCTGGAACAGGATGCAATCTGCAACTTCTCATCTGTAAAAGGCCAGTATATTCTGGAATCCAGTGTATTAACCTGCTGTTCTGCATTTGACTGGTTCAGAAGACAGTTCTATCCGGACAGTTCTTTTGATGAGATTAACCGTGAAGTAGAACAGACACCCATTGGTTCCCACGGATGTCTTTGTATTCCATACTTTATGGGAAGGTCCACACCGGACTGGAATAATATGGCAAAAGCAGAGTTTGCAAATGTAACTCTCGGAACAACAAAGCAGGATATGCTGAGAAGCCTTCTGGAGGGAATCTGCTATGAAATCCGCAATGGAATCGATATTATGAACAAATATGTAAAAGTTTCTGACATCTACATCAATGGAGGTCTTTCCAACAGCGTTCCATTCAATGACATACAGACCAATGTCTATGGTATGAAGATCATCCGCAGAGGAAAAGCAGATGCCACAGCCAGAGGGGCACTTATGATCGCAGTCACAGCAATGGGAATTTTTGAGAATGTAGAAAAAGCATTGAGTGTATCAGCCGTCAGGATGAAGTGAAAATTATCTTCCGGATGATAAAAAGATTCTGGAATACGAAAGATACAGAGCACAGATGAACCGTATTTATAAGAGAGTGTGGGGGAGAAGCAAAAAGATGGCAGGTTTGAATTCCATATTTAATTTTTTAACAAGCAATATCCTGACAAGAGCAGAGCTTTTTGTAGGTCTGATCATCTTGCTTGGATATATTCTTCAGCGAAAAAAATGGTATGAATGTGTAGGCGGATTTTTTAAGGGTGTGATCGGCTACCTGATCCTGATGGTAGGTGCCAACGGACTGATCACCACATTCCGTCCGATTCTTGTGGGATTAAATGAAAGATTTCAGTTAAATGCAGTTGTAATTGATCCGTATTTCGGACTGAATGCTGCAAATGAAGCATTAGAGAGCATCGGCTGTTCCGCTGCATGGGCAATGACATCACTTCTCATTGCATTTATATGGAATATTATTTTACTGATTTTCAAAAAGTGGACGAAGCTGAGAACACTTCTTCTTACCGGACACATTATGGTGCAGCAGGCTACTACAGTTACCTGGATCGTATTTCTGTTTATTCCATATTTGAGAAATATTACAGGTGCGATTCTGGTAGGAATGCTGGTAGGTACTTATCAGGCAGTCAGCTCCAATCTTACAGTAGATGCCTGTCTCAACCTTACAGACGGAAAAGACAGATTTGCAATTGGGCATCAGCAGATGGTTGCAGTATGGATCACGGATAAAGTAGCACACATATTCGGAAAAAAAGAAAACTCCATTGAAAACCTTAAATTTCCGGGATTCCTCAAAATGTTTGAGTACAACATTACTGCAACATCTACTTTAATGCTTGTGTTTTTCGGAACCATCATGGCAATCCTCGGTGAAGATTTCATGCGCCAGATTGACAGCGGATTCGCAGAAACAACGGCTTTTCCGGTATATATTCTGATTCAGTCATTATATTTTACCGTATATCTTCAGATTTTAAATATGGGTGTGAAGCTCTTTGTAGGTGAACTGACGGCGTCGTTCAAGGGAATTTCAGATAAACTTCTCCCGGGTGCAGTTCCGGCAGTAGACTGCGCAGTTGCATTCAACTATGCACCGGGAAATGCAGTAACTATCGGATTCCTCTGTGGATGGTAGGACAGGTGATTGCAATTCTGGGACTTATCGTGTTCCATTCCCCGGTTATCATTATCATGGGATTTACTACAGTATTCTTTGATAACGCTATTATCGCTATTTTTGCAAACAAAAGGGGAGGTGTAAAAGCAGCAATGATCATCCCGTTTATCTGTGGTCTGATACAGGTACTGCTGGGTGCAGTTACTGTATGGCTTGTAGAACTGGTACCATATGGCGGATGGCATGGAACAACTGACTTCTCGACTGTATGGCTTGGAATTTCTGCACTGCTGAAATGTCTCGGACTTCCAGGTGCGATCATCGCTATCATACTGATGCTTCTGGTTCCGCAGATCCAGTATGCAAAATCGGATAAAGAAAATTATTTTTAGATGAATCGGGCAAGAGTATCTGATTCAGAAAGGAAGTAATCATAATGAATAAAAAAGTACTGGCAAATCTGGAAAAATGTTATTCCATAGCTCCATTACATTATAAAAATACAGACCATATTCTGGTAGCAGCAGAAAAAACTGACAGATGTATCTGTTTGATATCAATGGAAATGAAGAAGAGACCGTATGGGAGGGTCCTGGCGGAGTTATGACAATGGTGCAGGTTCCGGGAACAGACGGACAGTTTCTGGCAACCCATAAATTCTATTCTCCTAATGATTCCAAAGAAGCAAAGATTATCATCGCTACACCAAAGGATGGAGAATGGGAAATCCGCACTCTGACAGATCTGCCGTTTGTACACAGATTTGATATCATTGAAAGCGAGGGAAAACATTACCTGATCGCATGCTGTCTCAAATCCGGGCATGAATACAAGGATGACTGGTCAAGCCCTGGAAAAGTATATGTAGCACTTCTTCCGGATGATCTCAGCAGCTTTGATGATAAACATCAACTGAAACTGGAAGTAATTAAAGATAATATGCTGAAAAACCACGGATACTACAGAGTAGTAAGAGATGGAAAATGTCATCTATCGTCTGTTGTGATGGTGGAGTATTCCGTTTCTATCCGCCCACATCTGCAAACCCGGAATGGACAATAGAAACTCTGTTGGAAACTCCTGCAAGCGATGCCACTCTCATCGACTTTGACGGAGACGGAAAAGATGAATTGCTGGTATTATCTCCATTCCACGGTGACACTGTTCTGATCTACAGAGAAAAAGACGGGAAATATGAACTTGACTATGAATATCCGGAGAAAATCGAATTTCTCCATGCAATCTGGAGCGGGGAAATCCAGGGAAAACCGGTAGTCATGATCGGTCACAGAAAAGGAAACAGAGATCTCCTGAAATTCTGCTGGGAAAACGGACAGTATCACGCAGACTGATAGATCACGACTGTGGTCCGGCCAATGCTTATGGATTCCATAAGGATGGGAAAGATTATGTGATTTCTACAAACCGTGAAATTAATGAGATTGCCATGTATGAATTTGACTAAAAAGGTTAAAACTGTTCTTTGATTTTTGATGCCAGAGTTAACTTTTTTATTTATGATTTGGACAGCAGAGAGTGAATAATGTAGTTGATTATAGAAAGGAAAACAGATAATGTTAGAAGAACTGAAACAGCGTGTATATGAAGCGAACATGCAGCTTCCGGCACATGGTTTGGTAACATTCACATGGGGAAATGTCAGCGAAATTGACAGAGAAAGTGGATATTTTGCCATCAAACCAAGTGGTGTACCATATGAAAATCTGAAACCAGAGGATATGGTAATCATGGATCTGAATGGCAATAAAATTGAGGGCAAATATAATCCATCCTCCGATACTCCGACTCATATTGAACTTTACAAAGCATTTCCGGAAATCGGAGGTATTGTGCATACTCACTCGTCCTATGCAACAAGCTGGGCGCAGGCAGGAAGAGACATCCCATGCTATGGTACCACTCACGCAGATTATATTTACGGAGAAGTCCCATGTCTCAGATGCCTTACAAAAGAAGAAATTGACCAGTCATATGAGCAAAATACAGGTCTTCTGATTGTAAATGAATTCAGGAAAATGAAAAAAGATGTTCTTGCAGTTCCGGCAGTTTTATGCAAAAACCATGGTCCATTCACCTGGGGAAAAGACGGTATGGAAGCAGTTCACAATGCAGTAGTCCTTGAAGAATGTGCCAAAATGGCAATGCGTGCCGAACTTATCAATCCACAGGTAAAACCTGCACCGCAGGAATTACAGGATAAACATTATTATAGAAAACACGGTGCAAATGCATACTACGGACAGAATGTGTGAAACGTAATATAGTACGTGTGATCAGAAAAGTCAGACCATAAAAATGGAAATGACAAAAATAGAGGATAGTTTGTGAAAGTCTGCAGAGACTTTACAAATTATCCTTTTTTCGAATATAATGATGTCAGAGTTAAAACCTCTTTTGATACTGATATAATGGAAAGGGATATGGAACAGCAATGGAAGACATGAAAAAATATGAAAATATGACCGTTCAGGAGAAATGGAGCATTCTGGCCACGGTAGCGAATTTATATTACAATTCAGAAATGACACAAAACGAAATTGCAGACAGGATGTATACATCCAGATCCAAAATTTCCAGAATGCTGAAAGAAGCAAGAGAACTCGGTATTGTAGAAATTTCCATTAAAGAACCCTGGGAACGTGACCTGAATCTGGAAAAAGAAATTCAGCAGACTTACGGTGTCAAAACAGTAAAAGTTGTTTCCTCAAGAGATACCGGCAAGGAGCAGATTACCAGCCGCCTGTCAGAAGTTTCCGCATATTATCTGGATTCTGTTGTTAAAGAAAAGATGGTAGTAGGAATTTCATGGGGAAATACCCTTTATCATATAGTGAAATATATTGATGCAAATAATAAGAAAAATATTCCTATTACAGTGGTTCCGATTATGGGTGCCTCAAATGTGAAACGTCCGGAACGGGATGCCATGGATCTGGCAAAAGACCTGGCTTCTGCATACGGTGGAACATATCAGTATATTTATGCCCCCCTTTTTGTGAAAAATAAAGAATTAAAAGAAATCCTTATTCAGGATGATACCATTAAAACAGCTCTGCAGCTTGCACAGAATGCAGATGTAATTCTGACAAGTGTCGGTTCTGTGGAGTATAAAACCTGGGAGAATTACCTTGGGGAAAGCACTTTTCATCTTCTGGGAAATAAAGGAGCGATTGGACATATTGGCGGTCATTTCTATGATATCAATGGGAAAGAAATCAATACTTCCTTAAATGACAGAATGATAGGAATTGGGTATGATGATCTGGAGAGGTGTAAAAATGTAGTCTGTGTTGCTTATGGAGAAGCAAAAGCAGCTGCTGTTGCTGGCGCTTTGCGAGGTGGTTTTATTAATACGCTGATTATTGATTCTGCCTGTGGAGAGAAATTGCTGTAACAGAATGGAGGTAAAAAATGGACTACAGAAAATTCGGTGAATGCTATTACATAAGAATGGATCGTGATGACGAAATTATCAGTACAATCCTCGAAATATGTAAAAAAGAAAATATCAGATCAGCCACTTTTTCCGGAATCGGAGGATGCAAGGATGCAGAAATCCAGACCTTTATCCCAGAGACAGGCAGCTTCGAAGAACAGCGCATTTCTGGAATGCTTGAGTTGGTATCTTTAAATGGAAACGTGGTCACAGGTGAAAATAATACCTGTTACCATCATACCCATGCAGTATTTTCTTATAAAGATGGTGAACGACATTGCATGGCAGCAGGTCATATGAAATCAATTACTGTACTGTATACTGCAGAAATCGAACTTCATCCGGTAACAGGCGGAACTATCCGCCGCAAATATGATCCTGAAACAGGGACTGGATTCTGGGATTTTAACTAGACTTTAGAAAACGATTTGTTTTGATTGAGCAAGGAATTCTTGTGCAAACCTTCAAACTGATGTAAGATAAGATTACTCAGTTTGGAGGTTATTAGCAGTTAAATATAAATTATAAAATTATATAAGCACATGTTGAGTTTTATAAGACGTTAGAGTAGAATATCATTGAAATGAGTTGATACTTTGAGTAAATATTATTCTATACATGAATTTTCAAAAATTATAGGCGTATCTGCCCAGACATTACGAAATTGGGATGCCAATGGAAAACTTCATCCGCATCATACTACAGTAAGTGG
>ENA-OQIR01000103-OQIR01000103.1-human-gut-metagenome-genome-assembly--contig:-NODE-103-length-37177-cov-3.085938_pt1 | contig 37177 bp, 58 predicted proteins | sample MGYA00242580_ERZ504745 | MGnify/ENA primary metagenome ERZ504745 (study PRJEB26092, sample SAMD00036214) | human gut metagenome | host: Homo sapiens | study: EMG produced TPA metagenomics assembly of...
GGGTGGGGGCGGGGGTGGGGGGAAGGGGGTGGGGGAAAGGTGTTGAAAAATGGGGCGGTTCCCCATATTATTGATGACGTCGACAGGCGGGGTGGTTCCCCGCGTACGTGCCATCTGAGTAACCGAGGGGAGGGCGCACATGGGAATGACTGGTGCATACGAGCGCAATCTCGATGCAAAAGGTCGTCTATCCCTGCCTGCACCCCTTCGCGAGGAGCTTGGAGAGCACGTTCGCGTGTTTAAAGCCCTGGATGTCGATGCTCTGTACGTGTTCTCTGCCGAGGCCTTCGATAAGTGGTCGAAGGACTCTTCGCGGGTCGTGAGGGCCACGAGGGTTTTAACCCGCGTGACATTAACGACCAGAAGCTCATGAGGGCGATCAACAAGCGCACCACGTCGATGGACGTGGACAGCGCCGGTCGTATCGGTCTTTCCGAGTCTCTCCGCAAGCAGGCGAACCTCGACCGCGAGGTCACGGTTGTGGGCAACTACGACCACCTTGAGGTTTGGGATCGCGCCGCGGCCGATGAGGACGATGACGATGAGGCCCTGCTGGACCTCTTCTTCTCGTAAGGGCAAGGCACGGGTAACGGATGGAGCGTGGGATCTTGACACAAGAATATCGGCATGAACCTGTCATGCTCGGCGAAGTGCTTGAGTCGCTGCGGCTAAAGAGCGGCTCCGTTGTCTGCGATTGCACCCTTGGCGGTGCCGGCCATTCGGTAAAGATGGCCGCGCAGGTGGGGGAGACGGGCCTTTTGCTCGGCGTCGATCAGGACGACATGGCCCTCGAGGCCGCTGGCGCCCGTCTGGACCGCGAGGTTCCCGGCGTTCCGCACCAGCTGCTGAAGGGCAACTTCGGCGACTTGGACGAGCTGCTTTGCTCGGCGAGGTGCCGGGTCGATGGCTTCCTGTTCGATTTGGGCGTTTCGTCACCGCAACTCGATATCCCTGGCAGGGGCTTTTCGTATAACGAGGACGCCCCATTGGACATGCGGATGGATCCGGGTAATAACACCTTAAACGCAGCTGAGGTCATCAACACCTATAACGAACACGACCTCGCCCGGATTCTACGCGTCTACGGCGAAGAGAAGTTCGCCTCGCAGATCGCGCGCGAGATCGTGCGCCGCCGCGAGCAAGAACCGATCGAAACCACCGGCCAATTTGTCGAGATCATCAAGGCGGGTATCCCGGCTGCCGCTCGTCGGCATGGCGGACACCCGGCCAAGAAAAGTTTCCAGGCCATTCGCATCGAGGTCAATCACGAGCTCGATGTGCTCGAACGAGGGCTTGATGCCGCCACCAGGTGCTCAACCCGGGCGGACGTATCTGCGTCATCTCGTATCACTCGCTCGAGGACCGTATCGTAAAGAACCACTTTAAGGAGATGAGCCAGGGGTGCACGTGTCCGCCGGAGATTCCGGTGTGCGTGTGCGGCAACGTGCCGATACTCAAGGTCATCACCCGCAAACCCTTGGTTGCCCAGCCTGATGAGGTTGAGCGCAACCCTCGGGCGAGATCAGCCAAAATCCGCGTGGCGCAGCGTCTGTAGGCGCGACCGCGCGATATTGGACCTCCCGCTCGCACCATAAACGAAGCTTAAACACACTACCAACGTACTCGGGATGGGAGGCGGCATATCATGGGCTACAACACTTCAAGCGCAGCACTCGCCTATGATATGAACGCCATGCCCGCCTATCGTGAGACGCCGCAGGCCCCCGTTGCTCCCCGTGAGCAGCGCACGCCGCGCTTTGATGTCTACACGGCGCGGGCCGTCAGGCAAACCAGGCGGTAAGCCCGGTTTTCATGAGCGTTCTTAAAACGTTTTGCATCATTGCGGCTATCTTCATGACGATCGGCGTCGCCCGCGTGGCGCTCGCCGGCGTTACGGCCAGGTGCTCAACAGCAACGCCGAGCTTACCAACACGCTCGAAAAGGCGACTGATGAGAGCTCCGACCTGGAGGTCATGCATTCGGTCTATGGCGCCGACACGCGCATTCGCGACCTTGCGGGCGCTTATGGCATGGTGGAGCCCAGCGAGAGCGTTACACTTGACTTTTCGCAGGATGCAGCCGCGGGCGCCAACGCGACCGCGACCGCTCAGTAGCAAGACGGTAGCTGAGTATGACAAATGACTATCGCCGCGGTTCCGATGGGGCCGCGGTTCTGGACGTCCCTCGTCGCGGGGACGTTCTGGTTATCAAGGAACGGGTCGGCAATCTTACAACGCCGGGCAGTCCCGTGGCAACGACCCGGCGTCGCGACTTCGCGGCTCGGGCGGCCCTCAAGTGCATAACAACAGGTCGCGCAAGAGTTCGTCGACCGAATGGCTCACAGGCGCGCCTCTGCCTCGCCGCAAAGCCGTCATGGGATTCATTGGGTTTGGCTTGGGCTTGGGCGTCTTTCGCCTTGCCGACTATCAAATTGTCGAAGCCGATAAACTGCGCGAGCGTGCCGATGCGCGCCGCCTGCTTGCGCAGACCCTCTATGCCAAACGCGGCACCATCTACGACCGCAACGGTAACGTGCTAGCGTCATCGGTCGAATGTCGCAACATCGCCGTGAACCCGCAGCTTGTCGAGGATGTTGACAAGACGGTGTCGGCGCTGGTCAAGGCAACTGGGATCGATAAAAAGACCTGCCGCAAGCTCGTCGAGTCCGATGGCACCTGGGTGTATATCAAGCGCCAGGTGGACGAAGACGATGCTGCGGCGCTGGAGAAGAAGAACCTGCCGGCGTGCTTTTTGAGCAGGCCATGAAGCGCGTATATCCATACGGCAATCTGGCATCGCAGGTGCTGGGTGTAGTGAATGTAGACAACGACGGCTTGACGGGTCTCGAGAAGCAATACAACAAGCTTCTGACCGGTACGAACGGTTCTCTTGTGCGCGAGCGCGCGAGGGACGGCAGCTATATCGCGGGCGGTGCCTATAAAAAGGTGGCTGCGGTCGACGGCGTTGATATCGTGACGACGCTCGACGTCAATATCCAGCGTGCGGCCGAGGATGCCCTGGCAGAGGCAGTTGAGAAGACTAAGGCCAAGAACGGCTCGGCGCTGGTCACCGATCCTACGACAGGCGAGATCTTGGCAGCCTGCTCGTATCCGACTTACGACCAGACCGATCTGGAAAACGCCAAGACCGAGGATATGAACTTGCGCCTGGTCACCGACGCTACGAGCCCGGCTCGGTCTTTAAGACGCTCGTGGCGGGCGCCGGCTTCGACTTGGGCGTCGTGCGATCGAGTACGTCGTTTGAGGTGCCGGCGAGCATCAAGGTGGGTGACGATACCGTCACCGATGCCGACAAGCGCGACTATGCCATGACCATGGATGTGCGCGAGATGATGCGCCGTTCGTCCAACGTGGGCTTTGTCCTGGTGGGGCGCAAGATCGGTGCGGACGACTTTGCCGCCTATGTGGACAAGTGGGGCATAGGTCACAGCTCTGGTGTCGATTTTCCGGGCGAGAGCTGGGCATCGTCAAGGAGCGTGACCAGTATGACGGCGCCACGCTGGGATCGATGAGCTTTGGACAGGCGCTGTCCGTCTCGCCGATTGAGATCGCACGTGCCGTGGGCGGCATCGCCAACGGCGGCGTGATGATGACCCCGCACTTCTATAAGTCCAGCAAAGGCGACGAGAAGGACTGGGGCGAAGGCGAGCGCGCGATTTCTGAGGACGCCGCATCCCAGGTGACATCGTGCATGCAGACGGTCGTGTCCGAGGGAACGGGCGTTGGCGGCGCGGTTGACGGCTATGACGTGGCGGGTAAGACCGGTACGGCCGAACGAGCCGACGAGAACGGCGGCTACCTCAAGGAGAACTACATGTCGTCCTTTATGGGCTTTGCGCCGGCACAATCGCCCAAGGTGCTGTGCTATATCACGCTCGACGGAACGCCGAGCGGCTCAGATGCCGCTGCGGTGCCGTTCCAGTCCATTATGGCCAACGCGCTCGACGTGCTGGGTATCCCGCACACGAAGTAGGGGGTTACAATCTTTGGGGCGTGGTTTGTTGTCCCATATGAGGGGTGTTCACATGCTGCACCACGCATGCGCGGCGCTGGGATACAATACGCCGATAGCATTATTAGGTTTACAGGGGAGCTGCAATGATAGAGATCGCCGTCAACAACCTCGCGGCCGCAACAGGGGCCCGAACCGTGACGGGAGAAGCCGATCGGGTATGCCGCGGGTGCGTTATCGACTCGCGCCAGGTCGAGGAAGGGACGATTTTCGTCGCCTTTCCCGGTGAAAACGTCGACGGCAATGATTTTGCTTCCCGTGCCGTCCAGTCGGCGCCGGCGCGTCGTGATGACGCGTGAGCCCGAGGCCGAGCTGGTCTCGCTGGCGCAGGACAAGGGCTGTGCCATCTTGCTGACCGATGATCCCGAGGAGTTTCTGCTGCGTTTGGCGCACACGTACCGTCTGGAGCTTGGCTGCCTGGTCGTTGGTATTACCGGTTCTATCGGCAAGACGACGACCAAGGACGTGCTCGCCGCCGTGCTCGCCAAGCGCTATCGTGTCTGGGCCACCAAGGGCAATTTCAATAACCTGATCGGCATGCCGCTCACGGTGCTTTCCGCTCCGGCCGATACCGAGGTCCTGGTGCTCGAGATGGGCATGAACCATTTCCACGAGATCGAGCGCCTGTCCCAGTCCGCCAATCCCAACCTTGCCATCGTGAGCAAGATTGGTACCTCTCATATCGGCATTTTGGGTAGCCGCGAGAACATCGCCCGCGCTAAGGCCGAGATTGTCCAGGGTATGTGCGCCGCCGGCGACTTCTTGCCGCTGCTGGTTTTGGGCGGCGAGGACGACTTTACGCCGTTCATTCGCGATACGTTCGCCCAGCCTGCTGGTATCGACGTGATGCTGGCCGGCGTCTCGGACGATGATGAGGTCCGTGCCCGCGACGTTCGAGTTGATGACGAGGGCCGTCCGGTCTTTACGCTCGATTTTGGTCAGGGCGAGACAATCGATACCATGCTTGCCATCCCCGGCGTGCAGTCCGTCCCAAATGCCGTTAAGGCGCCGCGGTTGCCTATCGCCTGGGCGTGACGCCCGAGCAGATCGATGCTGCCTTTAGGGGCCTCACGATTACCGGTCATCGCCAGGAGATCAAGCGCGCCAAGAGCGGTGCCCGCGTCATCGACGATTCCTATAACGCCAGCGCCGAATCCATGGCTGCTGGCCTCGATCTACTGTGCTCGCTTTCGTGCACGGGGTCTCGCATGGCGATCCTGGGCGAGATGGGCGAGATGGGCGATGAGGCCCCTCGCATGCATGAACTCGTGGGCGCCTATGCCGCCGCCAAGAAGCTCGACATGCTGGCGTGCGTGGGTGGTGAGCTGGCCCAGCTTATGGCCGATGCCGCGCGCATGATGGGCATGGACGAGGACCGCATCCAGGTGTTCTCCGATTATCAGCAGGTGCTCGACCGCATGGGCGGCGCGCTTGAAAAACATGATGTTGTACTGGTCAAGGGTTCCCGCTTTGTTGAGCTCGACCGCTTTGTGGAAGGTGTGTGCTAGCCCATGTTCGGCAATCCCTCGTATCCAACGTATCAGGCTTTTTTGGGGCTTGGCATCGCCGCTGCCATTGCGCTGCTGCTCATGCCGTGGTGGATCAAGCTGCTCAAGGTCGAGGGTATCGGCCAGCAGGTTCGTGCCGACGGCCCCAAGCGTCATTTGGTTAAGCAGGGAACGCCCACCATGGGTGGTGTTGTCATCCTCGTCGCGATCTCGCTGACCTGCCTGCTGATGGGCAAGCTCACCACCGAGCTCGTGCTCGTGCTGCTCGCCACGCTGGCGACCGGCGTGCTGGGCCTGATCGACGACCTGACCTCCGTTACGCATGGGCGCTCGCTCGGTCTGACGCCTCATGCCAAGATGATCGGCCTAACCATTATCTGTGTCACCTTTACGGTACTTGCCGTCAACTGGTGCGGCGTCGCCCCGAGATTCGTTTTCCCGGCGGCCTGACGATTGACCTCGGTGTTCTTTCGACCACCATCTGCGGCCTTTCGTTCCCGTGGCTCTACATTGTCTTTTGCTGGCTGATGATCGCCGGTCTTTCTAATGCCGTGAACCTGACCGATGGCCTTGACGGTCTTGCTGGTGGCACCTCCATGATTGCCATGCTCGCCATGGCTGCCATGCGTTTTTGCACGGAGACGTGAACCTGTCCATCTTCTGCACCGCGTGTGCCGGTGCCTGCTTGGGCTTTCTGTGGTTCAACTGCTATCCGGCGAGCATCTTTATGGGCGATACCGGCTCGCTTGCCCTGGGCGCCGCGTTTGCCTGCACGTCCATCATGACCAACACCGAGGTCGTCTCCCTCATCATCGGCGGCCTGTTTATCGTTGAGACCCTGTCGGTCATGATTCAGGTTGTCTACTTCCACTTTACGCACAAGCGCGTCTTCCTTATGGCGCCCATCCATCATCATTTCGAAAAGAAGGGCTGGGCCGAGACCAAGGTCGTCATCCGTTTTTGGATTATCGCTGCGGCCTTTGGTGCCGTTGGCCTTGCTTTGTTCTTCCAGTTGGGATAGTGGTCTTTCATGCCTCTTGCTGATGTCTTTAGCCTGCTCGTTTTGGGTCAGGGCAAATCCGGTCTCGATGTCGCCCGCTGGGCGCTGGCACATCCCGAGCGCGTAAGCGCCGTTACCGTGTATGGCGGCGGCACCTCTGAGCCCAATGACGCCACGCGTGCGCTTGAGGCTGCTGGTGCGTCGTTTGTCTATGGGACCGAACAGGTCGAGGGCGCCTATGACGTATGCGTGACGTGCCCGGGCATCTCGGAGTTCTCGGGCTTCTTTAAGGCCGGGCGCGAGCATGCCGCCCAGATTATGGGTGAGCCCGAGTTTGCCTATCGCCTGTCGCCCGATAACTGGATTGCCATCACGGGTACCAACGGCAAGACGACCACCACGTCGTTGACTGATTATCTGCTCAAGCTGCCGGCGAGGTCAGCGTAGCTGTCGCAACATCGGCGAGCCGCCGGTCAACGAGATTGACGGCCGAGCCCACAACGAGTGGTTTGTGGCCGAGCTCTCGAGCTACCAGATTGCTACGACCGCCGAGCTTCATCCTCGCGTGGCGGTGCTGCTCAACATCACTCCCGACCACTTGGGCTGGCATAAGAGCCATAAGAACTATGCGCTTGCCAAGATCAAACTGTTTGACAATATGGTCGATGACGATCTGGCGGTTGTCGACGTCGAAGACGCCGGCATTCACGAGTTCGATGAGTACATCTACACGCCGGGTCGTCGCATCTGCAAGGTTGCCTTTGACGAGCCTGAGGGTGAGGATGCCGCCTTTGTACGCGATGGCAAGATGATCGTGCGCCTGAAGGGCGTCGAGACCCCGCTCATCGCTACATCCGAGCTCAAGATTTCGGGCCATCACAATGTTATCAATGCCCTGTGCGCTGCCACGGCTGCCCTGGCAGTCGGTGCCGATGTCGATGGCGTCTGCCGCGGTCTGGCCTCGCTCCAGCCGCTCGAGCACCGCGTGGAGCCGTGTGGCGAGATTGACGGCGTGCGCTACGTCAACGATTCCAAGGCGACCAACACCGATGCGGTCGAGAAGGCACTGACGGCATTTCCCGATGACGACGTGATCTTGCTGCTCGGCGGCCACGATAAGGGCACGCCGCTCACGGACTTCGCGCGCGTTGTTATGGATAACGTACGCTCGGTCGTCTGCTTTGGCGATGCGCGCGAGCGTTTCACCGCCGCTATGGACGAGGCCGATGTCGATGGCGATGTGGATATCGCCCAGGCGGATGACCTGCGCGATGCCGTGGACGTCGCCCGTTCGCTGTCGAGCCGTGGCGATGTGATCTTACTTTCTCCTGCCTGCTCTTCGTTCGATGAGTTCTCGGGCTATGAGGAGCGCGGCCGCGTGTTTAAGGACTATGTGGCCCAGCTTGCCGCTGCGGCGAAATCGCAAATGGAATAGGGGTTGCCGGTGAGAGAGGAGAGCCCCCGACAAGGTATGAGGAGGCCCGATTCGGACCGTGCTTCCTCGCGGCGCAGCACACCGCGTTCCGGTCGCGGCGGGCAGACGTTTAGCGAACGCTATATTGCCGGCGTTCCCGCCCGTATCATGCGCCCCCGTTTGATATTCATGGCCTGCCTGTTTACCTTGGTGTGCTTTGGCCTGCTGATGGTGTACTCGGCGTCTTCGGTCGAGGCGCTGCACGAGAATGGCTCGGCGACGTTTTTTCTGTTTCGACAAGCCGCGTTTGCCGGAGTTGGCGTGCTGGCTATGGTTGCCATCGTGCGCATCTTGCCGGACAGTTGGTTTGGTGAAGACGTGCTCAGGATCTTCCTCATCGGCATGATGGGGCTACTGCTTCTGGTGTTCTTGGTGGGCAGCGGCAGCCGTGGCGCCACGCGCTGGCTCAACATCGCCGGTATTCAGTTCCAGCCTTCCGAGTTTTAAAGCCATTTGCCATTGCGTATTCGGCCATCATGCTTGATCGTTTCTTTTCGCCCGGTGGCAACATCAACGAATTCCTTCGCAAGATGGGCATCTACTTGGGCATTTCGCTCTTTCTGATCTTTATCCAGCCCGATTTCGGTACTGTCCTGATCATCCTGTTGACCCTCATGTGCATGGCGTTGTTTGCGGGTCTCGACCCAGATTTATCATCGGCGTGCTAATCTTCGGCATTCTCGTGATCGTGATTGCGCTTGTTGCAGAGCCGTACCGTATGGTGCGTATTCAGGTTGCCTTGAACCCTTGGGCCGACGAGTATGGTGACGGCTATCAGGCCACGCTTGCCATCATGGCCTTTGCCTCGGGCGGTCTGTTCGGCCGTGGCATCGGCAACTCAACCATGAAGTACTCGTATCTGCCCGAGGCGCACAATGACTACATCCTGGCCATCATTGGCGAGGAAGTCGGTTTTGTCGGAACCGTGCTGTTCTTCTTGGTGTTTGCGATGCTGATCTATTCGGCGTTTCGCATTGCCGAGCAGGCGACCGATCGTCGGGGCGCGCTTATGGCGTCTGGCTCCGCGGTCATTCTCGCGGTGCAGTTTTTGATTAACGCGTTGGGCATCCTCAACGTGTTTCCCATGACGGGCAAACCGTTGCCGTTTATTAGCTACGGCGGTTCGTCGATTATTGTGTCGCTTATGCTCGCCGGTCTGATCCTGCGCGTTTCGTACGAGAGCGCCCGTCGCGATGAGTACGACCGTCGCCGCGAGAGCTTTGCCGTTATGGATGAGAGTACCGCCGGCGTAGCCCATGTGCGCGGTGAACGACCTTCGCGTAGCGGCTTTACCGTTCTGGATGGTTCTGCATCCGAGCCGGCAGCTCGTCCACGCCCGCGAATGGCTCCGCAAGGTCGTCCGCAGCGCCCCAGCCCTCGCAACGCGGGCGGCGGATATAATCGAATCGATTTGAACTCGGACCCGTCGGCGCGTCTGCGTACCGACGACCAGGGACCGCGTGTACGAAGGGACTACCATGACCGATAAAATGACCGTTGCTATTGCAGCCGGCGGCACGGCAGGACACATCAACCCCGCGCTCGCCTTGGCCGAAGAACTGCGTGACCGTGGCCACCACGTTGTGTTCGTGGGTCAGTCGCGCAAGCTCGAGGGTCGTCTGGTCCCCGAGGCTGGGTTTGATTTTGTGCCCATTACGGTCACGGGCTTCGACCGCTCCCGTCCTTGGACGGCGCTGACCTCGCTGTGGCGTGTCAACAAGGCCAAACGTGCGCTCGCCAGTCATTTCTCAAAGGTCGCAAGCCCGATGCCGCCATTGGTTTTGGTGCCTATGTCGAGGTTCCGCTGCTGGGGTGGTGCAAGGGCGCGGGCGTTCCGTATCTGCTGCATGAGCAGAACTCTGTTCCGGGCCTGGCCAACAAGATGATGAACTCCCACGCCGCCCGCGTGTGCATCTCGGTGCCGGCAGCGCGTTCGGTCTTTGAGCGCGAAGGTGACCCTGGCCACGTGCTCATGACCGGCAACCCCGTACGTCGCTCGGTAATCGAGGGCGATCGCGCTCGCGGCCGCAAGGCACTTGGCGTTCCCGAGGACGCTACGCTGTTGCTCGTCTTTGGCGGTTCACTTGGCGCCCAGCACCTCAACGAGCGCGTGGCTTCGCTCAAAAACGAGCTGCTTTCGCGCAAGAACCTCTATGTGTTGCATTCGACGGGTGCCGACGGCTTTGAGGAGACCGAGCGCGCTTTGGCGCTGACGCCCGAGGAGGCGAAGCGTTACCGCGTCCAGCCTTACATCGACAACATGGGCGATATGCTGGCTGCTGCCGATTTGGTGCTCTCGCGTTCGGGTGCATCGAGCGTGGCCGAGATTGCTGCGCTCGCCGTGCCCTCGGTGCTCGTGCCGTATCCGCATGCGACGGCCGACCACCAAACCACCAATGCCCGTTATCTGGTCGACGCCGGGGCCGGTGTGCTCTGCGCCGATGCCGATATCGACGGTTCTGCCTTTGCCGATGAACTGCTGCACCTGGTCGATGACGCGGCGGCGCGCGACGCCATGCGTCAGGCGGCGCGTGGTCTGGCTCAGGATAGGGCCGCCGCTCTTCTGGCCGATGCGGTAGAGGGTTTGCGTTAGTTAGACGGGATATCGTCGGTCGCCCTCGCGCTGATGCGGTAGGTGCGGTACAGTTAACGGGTTACAGGCAGTGTTTACGCAAGGAGTACACGAGCACATGGCTGATTCCCAGACTGCAACCTCCGCGCCCGAGTTTAAGAGCGCCCACTTTATCGGTATCGGCGGCGCCGGCATGAGCGGCATCGCCCTCGTTCTTCACGAGCGCGGTTATGCCGTTACCGGCTCCGACCTTAAGACGTCACGTTATATCCGCCAGCTTACCCGCGCTGGTGTGAAGGTGCATGTGGGCCATGAGGCCGCCACGATCGACGAGGTCAAGCCCGACGTGGTTGTTGTCTCCACCGCTATTCCGGAGTCCAACCCTGAACTCGTGCGCGCTCGCGAGCTTGGTATTCCCGTGTGGCCCCGTGCCAAGATGCTCTCTGCTTTGGGCCACGGCTACACCACCGTCGCTGTTGCCGGCACGCATGGCAAGACCACCACGTCTTCGATGTGCGCCACCATGCTCGACCGCATGGGTCTGGATCCGAGCTTCTTGATCGGTGGCATCGTCGAGGGCTATGACACGAACGGCAAGAACGGCTCGGGCGACTACTTTGTCGCCGAGGCCGACGAGTCCGACAGCTCCTTCCTGTTCCTGAACCCCAACGTGGTCATCGTGACCAACGTCGAGGCCGACCACCTCGATCACTACTCGGGTATCGAGGAGATCGAGCAACTTCGCCAAATTCATGAGCCTGGTGGGCGAGGACGGCACCGTCATCGTCTGCGGTGAGGACCCGCATCTGTCGAGCTCGCCAAGTCGACGGGTCGTCACGTGCTTTCCTACGGCTTTGCCGAGAGCAACGACATCGTCTGCATGCACCCGGATGTCAAGGGCATCCAGAGCGACTTTATCGTTCGCTTTGAGGACGGCACTGAGCACGCTGTGGAGATCAAGAGCAATCCCGGTCGCCACAACATGCTCAACGCCACGGCGGTGCTCACCGTCGCCCATGTCCTGGGCCTTGACATCGACGCCGCCGCCAAGGCGCTCTCGAGCTTTGAGGGCGTCCGCCGTCGCTTTACCCACGTGGGCGATATCGATGGCATCACCGTGGTCGATGATTACGGCCATCACCCCACCGAGATCAAGGCGACGCTTGCTGCCGCTTCGTCGCTGGGCTACAAGCACGTCGACGTCGTGTTCCAGCCGCACCGCTATTCGCGCCTGCAGGCCCTGTGCGACGACTTTGCCGATGCATTTGCCAATGCCGATAAACTGCTGCTGATTGATGTGTTCTCGGCTGGCGAGATGCCCATTCCGGGTGTCACCTCTAAGATGCTCGCCGATACCGTGCGCGCCAAGCATCCTGGCAAGGAGGTCGTGTACTGCTCCAGCCGTCTTGAGCTCAATCAGGAGCTCGAGCAGATGGTGGGCGAGGGCGACCTGCTGCTCACTATGGGTGCCGGTGACGTTACGACCGTCGGCCCCGAGTTTATCGAGTATCTGACTGCCAAGAAAGACGCTTAAGTCTAATGGGTCTGTTTAACGCCGTCATGGCGCTTTCGGGCATGATCGACACGGATGTGATCGAGGACGAGCGCCTTGCGCGTCATACGAGCTATCGTATCGGCGGCAAGGCCGACCTCTTTGTAACGTGTCATAGCTATCATGCCCTCCGCCGCGCCGTGGCGGTGCTCGATCGCGAGCAGGTGCCGTGGGTCATCATCGGCAAGGGCTCCAATCTGCTGGTTGCCGATGGCGGTTATCGCGGTGCCGTCATTTCGCTCGGACGTGAGTTTCAGCGCACGGTTGTTGCCGATGACGGTTGTACGCTGACGGTCGGTGCGGGCGTGATGTTTGCGCGCCTGGTCAACGATGCCCTGTCGCGTAGCCTCTCGGGCCTTGAGTTTGCCGTTGGCATCCCTGGTTCGGTCGGCGGTGCGATATCTATGAATGCCGGCACACGGACCGAGTGGATTGGCTCGCTAGTTGAGGATGTCGTAACGTTTGACCCGGCATCCGGTATCAAGCATTATGCGGGGTCCGAGATCACTTGGGGCTACCGCGAATGTAGCTTCCCCGCAATGAGATCATCCTCGAGTGCGTGCTCAAGCTTAAACCGGCGCCAAGGCCGACATTCGCGAGCGCATGGAGCGGTACCTGACGAGGCGCAAGCGTACGCAGCCCATGGGTCGCGCATCCTGCGGGTCGGTCTTTCGCAATCCGCCCGATGCGAGTGTGGGCAAGCTTATCGAGGATTGTGGATTAAAGGGTTTTTCAATTGGCGGCGCGGAAGTTTCGCCCGTTCACGCTAATTTTATCGTTAATAACGGAACTGCCTCGGCCGATGACGTTGCCGCGGTTATCAGACATGTGCACGGAAAGGTGAGGGAGGCGTATGGCATCGAGCTCAGACCGGAAGTTAAATTCCTCGGCTTCTAGAGCATCGAAACCCACCTTCCGCCGCGCCGGAGGGCGTTCCGGCGCGCCTGCCAAACCTCAACGCAATACCGTCGCGCATTCTAAGTCTGTCGGGCATGCTCGACAGACCAGTCGTCCGGTCGTCGGCTCGCAGCTCGGTAATCGTCCGGCCGCAAAAAAGTCCTCGCGTCCCTCGGTGGCGTCAAAGCCTGTTATGGGCGCCAAACCTGCCGTCCCATGGCAACTCCTAAGCCTCGACGGGAACTAAAGCGCCGCGTCCAGGTCGCACGCTGGGCGCATCGAAACCGCGCTCGCTGACATCGGTCCCGGTTACCGTCAAGAAGCCTTCGGGTAAAAAAGCGTCAACCGTTGTCTTCACTTGGGGCGATGGTAAATAAAACATCAGACGCCGCTTCTGTCGTTACAGGCAAAGGCAAAATCGTGGGCGGCGTTCTGGCCGTCTTGGCCGTGCTCGTCGTCGTTGCCATCGTGGTGATTAACTCTGGATTGTTTACCGCCACTGATATTCAGATTCAAGGCAGCGAGCATGTGACGAAGCACGATGCTATCCAGCTGATCGATTTGCCCGAGGGAACGTCGCTTTTTAACGTCGATCCCGACCAGATTACCGAGGATCTCAAGCAGAACCCGTGGGTCTCGGGCGTGGATGTCCAGCGTCAGTTCCCGCATACGCTCATCATTACGCCTATGGAGCGCAAGGTCATCGCAATTGCCTATATCAGCTCCGATGACCTTGCCTGGGCCATCGGGGATGATGACACCTGGATCGCCCCACTGTCGACGTCGGTCGAAGTGGACGACCAGGCAACGTCATCACGACAGGGCAGGGCTCAAATACCTTGACCGGAATCGATGCCGCGCTGGCGCTCGCTAAGCATTATGGCGCGGTGCTGTTGACTGATGTCTCGGCGGATGTCGCTCCGGTTTCCGGCCAGGCGGTGAACTCCAAAGCCGTTAAGGCCGGCCTGGATTATGTGCGTGGTTTTTCGAGCGAGTTCTTGGGACAAGTCAAGGATATTTCCACGCCTTCGGTCGAAGCCATCTCGGCAAACCTCAATAACGGCATTGAGGTGTCGCTGGGCGATTCGAACGATATCGCCAAGAAAGAACGCGTAGTCACCAAGTTGCTTTCGCAGGTAGAGGGCGTAACGTATATCAATGTGCGCTCTCCGGGCAACTACACATTTAGGAATGCTCCGACCTCGTAGCGCTGGTTGTTACTTTGTTGAGGGGCCATACCACGCCGTTTATCTGGTTTGTTTGGTTTTCACGGTCAATTATTTGACTGATACGTTCATAATGTGCAAACATAATACGGTTTACCTTTGCATTTACTTTCAACCTGAAGGTTAATGTGCGCAGGGGTCGACCCATGCTATGGCTATAACCTTTGTTCGGAGGACCGACATGCACGAGACAGAGATCAACAACTACCTTGCCGTCATTAAGGTGGTCGGCGTCGGCGGCGGCGGTACCAACGCGGTCAATCGAATGATCGAAGAGGGCATCCGCGGCGTCGAGTTTGTTGCCATCAACACCGATGCTCAGGCACTCGCGATCTCTGATGCCGATATCAAGGTGCACATCGGCACCGACCTTACCCGCGGCCTGGGCGCCGGCGCCAACCCCGAGGTTGGCGCAAGGCTGCCGATGAGTCCCGCGACGACATTGCGAGGCGCTTGCTGGTGCCGACATGGTGTTCATCACCTGCGGCGAGGGCGGTGGCACCGGTACCGGCGCTGCTCCCATCGTTGCCGATATCGCGATGAACGAGGTCGGTGCACTGACCGTCGCGTCGTGACCAAGCCCTTCACCTTCGAGGGCCGCAAGCGCAAGAAGAGCGCCGAGGAGGGCATTAAGACCCTCTCCGATTGCGTCGACACCATGATTGTCATCCCTAACGATAAGCTGCTCGACATCGCCGAGAAGAAGACCACCATGCTCGAGGCCTTCGCGATTGCTGATGGCGTCCTTTCCCAGGGCACCCAGGGCATCACCGACCTCATCACCGTCCCCGGTATCATCAACCTGGACTTCGCCGATGTTAAGACCATCATGAAGCAGGCCGGTACCGCCATGATGGGTATCGGTACCTCTTCTGGGGATACCCGTGCCGTCGACGCAGCCCAGCAGGCCATCTCCAGCCCGCTGCTCGAGAGCTCCATCGATGGTGCCACACGCGTGCTGCTCTCCATCGCCGGTTCCAAGGACCTGGCATCCAGGAGATCAGCGACGCCGCCGACGTTGTCGCCAACGCCGTCGACCCCGAGGCCAACATCATCTTCGGTACCGTTGTCGACGAGTCCCTGGGCGATCAGGTGCGTATCACCGTCATCGCTACGGGCTTCTCCGACTCCAACGTCAACCGTCAGGACGAGCTCTTTGCTGCTCAGCAGTCTCAGAGCAAGGCCGCTGCCTCCGCTGAGCCGCAGCGCACCGCTCCGGCCACCAGCCCGGCTCAGGCCGCTCCGACCCGCAACGTCGGTGGCACCGAGCTTCCTAACTTCGGCAACGATCAGTTCGAGCTTCCCGACTTCCTGAAGCGCGGCAGCTTCTAAGTCGTTCTTTGCATTGTTGTGCACAGGGGCGTGTCCGTATGGACGCGCCCTTTTTATTTCGACTTTGTAAACTAGAACCTCCAATCTCTTTACGTTCCTTTACGATTGCCTCCAGCGCAGCAGGTATCCTTTTAGAGAAGTATGACAGCCGTATAAACGCTGGCTGTAGCGGCGATGCCGCGGTACTTGTGTTATTAGGAGGCTTTAGTATGGCAGCACGTGCGGACAAAGTTTCGCGTGTCGACCATGATGGAGTTACGTTGGTGGAAGGCGCGACATCCGATGTTCGCTTTGCCTTCACCGAGCGCGCCGGTGGTGTTTCCGAAGATGCGTACTCCTCACTCAACTTGGGCTCGCATGTTGGCATGATCCCTTTGCTGTTCAAGAAAATCGTCGTCGCGCGCTCGAGGCTATGGGTGCCGCCGAGTGCGAGCACAACCTGCTCGTTCCCAATCAGGTCCATGGTGACCATATCGTTGCGGTGACCTCGAACGGCGCCGATGACCTTGAGGACGTCCGCGAGCAGATTGCCGAGGGCTGCGATGCCATCGTCTGTACGGCGCATAACGTACCCGTGCTGCTCTGCTTTGCCGACTGCGTTCCCGTGGTGCTGGTGGCCCTGGCGGATTTGCGTGGTGCACTCCGGTTGGAAGGGCACGATTGCACGCATTTCCGCCAAGGCGTGCCAGGCGCTTTGCGATGCTGCCGGTTGCGATGCGAGCGGCGTTTCCGCCTATATCGGCCCCCATATCTTGGGTGACGAATATGAGGTATCCCAGGAACTCATGGATCGCTTTGCCGCCGAGTTCTCTTGCATCGATGCGAGTACCTCTCGCATGCTCGATCTTTCCGCTGCCATTCGCGAGGCGCTGGTAGATGTCGGTGTCGACGCGGATAATATCGTGGATACCCAGCTTTCGACCGTGCGTCAGAACGACCGCTTTTATTCCTACCGTAACGAGGGCGGCACCTGTGGGCGCCATGCTGCGATCGGCGTGATGCTATGAGAAAGATCGTATCGGTCCTGAGCGCCGCTGTGCTTACGCTTACGCTGTGCGCCTGTTCTTCGGGATCTTCTACCTCTTCCATTACCGTCGCTGGCTCCACGACCTGCCTTCCTATCGCCGAGATTGCGGCCGAGGGCTTTAAGGAGGAGACCGGCATCGACGTGCTCGTTTCCGGTTTGGGTTCTTCTGCTGGCATCGAGGCCGTCAGCGCCGGCACGGCCGATATCGCCAGCTCCTCCCGTGGACTCAATGCCGACGAACAGGATCTGGGCCTGACTCCCATCGTCATTGCCCACGACGGTATCGCGGTCATCGTGAACGACGATAACCCGGTCGATAACCTCTCGACCGAGCAGCTCCGCGATATTTACGCCGGCAAGATCACCAACTGGAAAGAAGTCGGTGGCGAGGACCTGAGGATTCAGGTTATCAACCGCGACGAGGCGTCCGGCACGCGTGAGGCCTTCCGTACCATCGTGATGGACGGCACGCCGTTCGATCGCCGCTCGGCCGTTCTTTCGGGCACGGGCCAGGTGCGCGACGTGGTATCTCGTTCGCGCGGTGCCATTGGCTACATTTCGCTGGGCTTCGTCGATAGCCTCAACGCCAAGACCTCGGTCAGGGCCGTCTCGGTCAATCATGTTGAGGCGTCCGAGAAGACGGTCGCGAGCGGCGGCTATCCCATCTCGCGCGACCTTTACTTCTTTGTGAAGGGTGCTCCTTCGCAGCAGGCGCAGGATTACATCGACTACGTGACGTCCGAAAAGATGGACAAGCAGATTCGCGAGGCGGGCTTTATTCCCGTCACCAACGACGAGAAGGGGAGTGAGTAGCATGGAAGCACAGGAAAACTCCCAGACTGAGCAGAATGCTCAGGCACCCAAGAAGCGCGAGCTGGCGCTCGTATCGCGCAGTACCTATATCAAGGAGAAGGCGCTGCAGTGGATCTTCTTTGCCTGCGCGTTTTTGGCGGTCGTTACCGTCATCCTGATTTTTGTCTTTACCACGTACTCGGCGCTGCCCGTCTTTACCGACATCGGTCTGGCGGACTTCTTTAGCTTTACGTGGGCGCCTCTGAGGGCCACTACGGCATCATGTCGCTGCTTGCCGGCTCAGGTCTGGTGACCGTCGGTGCGCTCGCCATGGGCGTGCCGCTAGGTGTGGGCACGGCCGTGTACCTGGTCGAGATCGCCGGCAAGCGCGTGCGCAAGCTCATCAGCCCGCCGTTGACCTGCTGGCGGGCATACCCTCCATCATCTACGGCTTCTTTGGCATGATCATCATCCGCCCGTTTATCGCACAACTGACCGGCGGCCTTGGTTTTGGTGCGCTGACGGCGTGGTTTGTGCTCGCCATCATGATCGTCCCTACCATCACCACGCTCACCATCGATGCTCTCAATTCCATTCCCATGGGCATTCGCGAGGCATCGTATGCCATGGGCGCCACAAAGTGGCAGACCATCTATAAGGTCGTGCTACCTGCCGCGAAGCTGGGTATCGTTGATGCCATCGTGCTGGGTATGGGCCGTGCCATCGGCGAGACCATGGCCGTGCTCATGGTCGTAGGTAACGCCCCGGTTATTCCCGACAGCATTGCGAGCCCCATCTCGACGCTCACGAGCCAGATTGCGCTCGACATGAGCTATTCCTCGGGTCTGCACCGCTCGGCGCTGTTCGGCATGGGTGTGGTCCTGTTTATCATCTCCGCCACGCTGGTGGGTATCGTCCGTCTGATTTCCAAGAAGAAGAGGGGGTAGGCTATGTCCGATTCCGTTGACACGACGGTCGATACGACCTCGTCGCGCGAGCGCATCAAGCGTGCCCTTTCCCACGGCAAGAAGGGCCGCATCAACAAGGACCTGTCCAACAAGATCATGCTTGGCGTGTTTCGTGCCGCTGCCTACATCACCACGCTGGTGCTGGTCGCTATCATCGCCTACGTGGTCATCAACGGCCTGCCACACATCTCGCTCGACTTTATCTTCGGTTGGCCCCAGGGCGTCAACGCCGAGGGCGGAATTTGGCCCACGATCGTCTCGACCGTCTACGTGACGGCGCTCGCCATGCTTATCTGCACGCCGATCGCTGTGCTGGCAGCCGTCTATCTGGCCGAGTACGCCAAGCAGGGCAAGGTCGTCGAGCTCATTCGCTACGCTGCTGACGCTTTGGCCTCGGTGCCCTCCATCGTTATGGGCCTGTTTGGCTACGCCTTGTTTGTCGAGGCTATGGGCCTGGGCCTTTCGATGGTCTCGGCCGCTCTGGCGCTCGCGCTCTTGATGCTTCCCATCGTCATGCGCACCACCGAAGAAGCCATTCGCGCCGTTCCGCGCTATATCCGTTGGGGCGCGTACGGCCTGGGCGCTACCAAGTGGCAGGTCGTCTCCAAGATCGTGCTTCCTTCGGCCTTTGGCCGCATTGCCACGGGCATCGTCCTTGCCATCGGCCGTGCCATCGGCGAGACCGCCGTGGTGCTCTACACCATGGGCCAGGCCATCAATCTACCTATTCGCCGCTCGATTCCGGTCGTCCCATGACCGTTCACCTGTACCTGCTTGCCAACGACGGCATCAACATGAACGCAGCCTACGGCACTGCGCTCTTGCTGATGGTGATCATTTTGGCCTTCAACCTGTTTGCGCGCTTCCTGTCGCGTAAGCGTCGCTAGTTAAGGAGTCCCATGTCCGTTTATCAGTCCGCTCCCGCGTTGGAGCAAGCGGCCATTACGGCCAAGGATTTCAACTTTTGGTACGGTGACTTTCATGCGCTGACGGGGCTTGACCTCAACATCGCCAAAAACGCCATCACCTCCTTCATTGGCCCTTCGGGCTGCGGCAAGTCGACGTTTTTGCGCTGCATCAACCGCATGAATGACCTGATCGAGGGTACGCGCGTCGAGGGCACCATGACGCTCGACGGCAACGATATCTATGCCGAGGGTGTCGACCCGGTCGACCTCCGTCGCCGCGTGGGCATGATCTTTCAGCAGCCCAATCCGTTTCCCAAATCCATCTACGAGAATGTCGCCTTTGGCCCTCGTCTGCAGGGCGTGACTAGCAAAAGTGACCTCGATGACATCGTGGAAGAATCGCTCAAGCGCGCCAACCTCTGGAAAGAGGTATCCAATCAGCTCAACAAGGATGGTTTGGCGCTCTCGGGCGGTCAGCAGCAGCGTCTGTGCATCGCGCGCGTGCTTGCGGTGCAACCCGATGTCCTTCTGATGGACGAGCCCTGCTCCGCCATCGACCCCACGTCCGTCTCTAAGGTCGAGGATTTGATGGCCGAGCTGGCGCCCGAGATGACGATCATCATCGTCACGCATTCAATGCAGCAGGCAGCTCGCATTAGCGACTACACCGCATTCTTCTTGCAGGAAGTTGCCGGCGAGCCCGCTACGCTCATCGAGTATGGTCAAACCGACGCGATCTTCACCAGCCCGGTGGACTCGCGGACGGAAGACTATATCACCGGCCGCTTTGGCTGATCGGTGCGACTAGTCCCAAGCCGATCGGACCTGGTCCGGTGCGTATTCACTGTGCGGGCGGCATGACCGCACCCAACTGATTGGAGTGAACCATGCGCAAACTGTTTTCCCGTCAGCTCATCGAGGCCCGCCGCGAGATGCTGAGCATCTACGAGGCCGTCGATCTGGCCCTCCACGATGCCGTGAGGGCCTATGTTACCGACGACCGCAAGCTCGCCACCAAGACCAAGAAGCGCACGCTTTCGATTGACGCACGCTGCGCCAACCTGGAGGCCGTCTGCTACAACCTGATTGCCACGCAGTCACCGGTCGCCTCCGACTTCCGCTTGCTGCAGACGATCATCTACGTCGACTTTAACCTGCAGCGCATGACCGATAAGGTTCGCCAGATTTGCCGTGCCACGCGTCATATGATCAAGGCCGACATCTCGCTGCCCAAGGAGCTTGTCGGCACGGTCGAGGCCGAGGCTGAGGCCGTCTACCAGGTGCTGGGCTCTTCGCTTTCTGCGCTCGTCACCAACGACATGTCCATCATCTGCAACTTGGCCGTCGAGGACGAGCCAGTGCACGCCGCCTACGAGAAGTTCTTCCGCACCTTTAACCGTATGGATACGGGCGACTTTATGGACGACGACAGCAACTATGACGACCTGCGCCGCGCCATCATGGTATCGCGCTATCTCGATCGCATCGCCTCGATTTCCATCGATGCCGCCTGCCGTCTGACCTTCCTGTTGACCGGACAGCGTATGACTGCCGGTGATATCGCCTGCACTGATGAGGATGAGCTCGAGAGCATGCGCGTGCCTTCGGGCGAGGGTGTTATCATGAGGCCCGCCGTCGACGCGCGCTACGTTGCCAAGGTGCCCGTTAGCGAGGTCAGCGAGGGTCTTCGCTACCTGCTCGATCATCTTGAGGACGAGGACGATGGCGAGGACGACGAGGAGTAAGTAACCCCGTTCGTCGAAAGATTGTAAATACCTAAGTGAGCGCGGCCTTGCACATGCGGGGCCGCGCTCTTGCGTTAGCATGGGACTACTTGTTTGGCTGTCAGCGGAGGCGATTGGCAATGGATAACTATTTGGACTTGATGCGCGCTCGCCGCGAGCAGATTCTGGAACGTTTTTATGCGGCGCTCGATCGCGCGGGCCGTCCCCACGACGCCGCGAGCCTCATTGCCGTGTCCAAGACCGTTGGTGTCGATGAGACCATCGCGGCCATCCAGGTGGGATATCGCCATTTTGCCGAGAACCGCCCGCAAGAGCTCGTCCGCAAACTTGCAGGTCTGGCGGATCATCCGGAGCTGCCGAGGTGCGCTTCGACATGATTGGCAACCTTCAGACCAACAAGATCAACGCGGTGTTGGGCTCGGCCGAGCTGATTCATTCGGTGGGGTCGCTTCATTTGGCGCAGGCGATCTCGAGCCGTGCCATTCGCAAGATCGAAGCTGGCGAGCTCGCCGCCCCCCAGCAGGTGCTGATCGAGGTTAACGTAAGCGGCGAGGAGTCCAAGGGCGGTTTTTCGCCCGATGAGATTCGTGGCGCTGCCGGCGAGCTTGCGGAACTTGAGGGAATTTGTGTGCAGGGCCTTATGACTATGGCCCTCGGGGGAACAAGGATGTGGCGCGTCGCACCTTTGCCGGGCTGCGAGAGCTGAGGGATGAGTTGGAGGCGGCGCATCCCGATCTGAGGCTGCCCGAGCTTTCTTGCGGCATGAGCGAGGACTTTGAGCCTGTCTTGAGGAGGCTCTACGCTCGTTCGCTGGGCAGGGTAGTATTTAGCCCGGAGTTTGCAGTAAAATAGGCTCTGAAGTGCGCACTGGTTTACAGAGCGCCTGCACTAAACCGTGAGAGGACACAACCATGGGCTTCCTTGACGAGATTAAAAATAAGATGCACCTGGGCGGCCAGCAGGGTTACGACCAGAGCTATGACCAGGATGACGACTACGGCTACGATGACGGCTACGATGATGGCTATCAGAACAACGGCTACAGCGGTACCTCGGGCGAGGGCTTCTATACCCAGGACGAGCCGAGTAACGGCCTGCTGGGCCAAACGCGCCGCGGTGAGGCCGAGTCGGTCGCCGTGTATACGCGCTCCGGCCAGCTGGTCGGCGATGACTCGCGTCATGCAACGACGTACAATCCGCCGTCGCGTTCTCAGGATAGTGCCGCAGGCGGCTATCGCCCCGGCGCTTACGACACGCCGTCGAGTTATGCCGAGAGCGCCCGCGCTCGTGCCGCGGTACCTGCGCCCGCTTCTGCGCCGAGCGACGCCTCGGCCTATGCAAACAACATCATTAACGCCACGCCGCAGCTGCCTGCCTATGTCCTGCGCCCTGAGAGCTATGACGATGTCGAGACCGTTGTCCGCCGCGTGCGCACCAAGCAGCCCGTTGCGCTGATTTTTGTTGGCGTTCGCACCGAGGTCGCCAAGCGCGTCTTGGACTTCTCTTACGGCTTTGCCTGCGGTCTGGGTGCCACGGTCAAGGAGGTGGGCGACCGCGTGTTCATGGTGCTGCCCGCCGGTTGCGAGGTCAAAGATTCCGATCTCAAGAAGCTTCGTGCCGACGGCTACCTTAAGTAAAGACAAGACGAGGAGATTCCCATCAACATCTACACTATCGTCCAGCTGGTCAATACGCTGTTCAACTTCTATTCCACGCTCATTGTCGTCTACTGCTTTATGACGTGGATTCCCATGAAGCAGGGTGGTTTGCTTCAGGATATTGCCGCGGTGCTTGATAGCGTGTGCGGTCCGTGGCTCAACCTGTTCCGTCGTTTCATCCCGCCGATGGGCGGTATCGATTTTTCGCCGGTCGTTGCGATTATTGCGTTGCAGTTGGTGCAGAAGCTGGTTCTGCAACTTCTTATAGGTATACTCATATAAAACTGGCTTAGTAACTCACGTCGGGCGCACGGCGCCAAGGCGAAGATAAAGGAGAACTTGTTATGGCTATTACCCCTGCTGACATTCAGGCTCAGACCTTCTCTGAGGCTAAGCGCGGCTACGATCCCGCCGAGGTCGACGTCTTCCTGGAGACCCTGTCCTCTGAGGTCGACGCCATGCTTGCCAAGATCGTCGATCTTAAGGTCGTCTGACTGCCACCGAGCAGCAGCTTGCCGATACGCAGGCCCAGCTTGCTCAGGCTCAGGACGCTGCCGCGCAGGCCGTTCCCGCCGCCCCTGTGGCCGCTCCTGCACCCGACTTCTCCGCTCAGGAGCGCCAGATTTCCGCTGCCCTTATTGCTGCCCAGCAGACCGCCGAGGGCATTGTCAACGACGCCAACGAGAACGCCGACCGCATCCGCAACGAGGCCGACGCCAGCCCGCGAGGTCATCCGTCAGGCCCTGACCGAGAAGCAGGCCGAGCTTGAGGAGATCGACCGTCTTAAGGCTTCCCGTGAGGAGTTTAAGGCCGAGTACCTCAAGCTCATCCAGCACTTCATGGACGATGCTCAGAACTCCTTCCCGTCCGATCTCATGGCTTCCACGCCGGTCGGTTCCGCCGCTTCTCCGGCTGTGACCGTTCCTGCTGCCGAGCCGCTGCCCGTCGCCGAGCCGGTTATCCCCGTTGCCGATCCCTTCGCACCGATTGACAACTTCGCTGCCGACGACCTGGACTAACATCCAGCTATCATTAGCGCCTAGAAAGGGCCCGCAGCTTGCGGGTCCTTTTTTGTGGCTGCATGCAGTCTGCAAAACAAAACGCCGAGTCCTGCGTTTGAGGGCACAGGACTCGGCGAAGGGCGCGTGGTCAAAGGTAGATTTTAAGGCATGTCCTAAAATCTACTTGAGGAGGAAGTCGGGGAGGGGAATGGTGCGGGCTCGCGATGCTCGGGATCGGCGATATGGTCGGCAGGATAGCCGCAGACGAGCATGTGATAGGGATAGATGCCCTCGGGCAGGCTGAACTGCTCACAGGCCACCTCGGCTTAAAATGGCACACCCAGCACGTACCCAGGCCCTGCTCCTCGGCCTCCATCATCATCTGATCGCAGACGATCGAGGTGTCGATGGCACTGGAGTTCATCTGGTCATAAGGGCGCACCCAGGCGTCATCGGTAACGCTGCAGATAAGGAAGATAAGCGGAGCCCCAAAGATAGACCCATCACGAGCAAACCGAGGCTGACAAGCAGTGGCCTTTTCCAACAGCTCCGGAGTATCAAGCACCATCACACGGGTTGGATGATTATTACAAGCAGAAGGAGCAATACGCCCAGCCTCAACAATGGCATCCACCACAGCTTGCTCAACAGAACGATCCTGAAATTCACGACAAGAATACCGACCCCGAGCCAGATCCAAATAAGACATACAAGCCCTCCAACAATTTAATAACGAAATAAAAGACAACCAAAGGGTACCCAGAGCAACATTCAGCCAAACGCTCAGCGCTGCCCAAAGTCATGACTGATGCCAAAGACGCTTTCAACCAAAGCCACCATGCATTCCGCCTATTAGCCCAGGTTCCCAATGGTGATACGTAAGGCGAAGGCCCGACACCTATTTACTTTCGAACGACTCTGCCACGCAGCCGGAGTGAGAAAGCAAATAGGTGCCGGGCCTTCGCCGGTGGGACGCGTACCACTAATTAACCGCTTTTGAACGACTCTGCTTGCAGCCGGAGTGAAAAAGGTTATCAGTGGTCGGGCCCGCGACCGGTGGGATACGTACCCCCAATTAACTGTTCTTCATGACAATCGAATCCACGACATCGGCCACATTCTCACAGCAGTCAGCGCAGTACTCCAGGAAGGCGTAAACGTCACGCCAGGCGATAACCTCGAGCGGGTCCTTGCCGTTGACATGTAGGTTGCGCATAGCGTTGATGTAGAGCTCGTCGGCCTCGGACTCGATCGTGTTGATCTGGATGACGAGTTCGCGCAGGGTCTTGGACTTGCGGTAGTTGGGCAGCTCGACCATCAGGTCCTTCATGGCGCGACAGGCGTCGGTCACCTTGTGGGCGATCACGATGGCATCGGGATGGATGCTCTGGATGTTGGTGAAGTAGACGCGCTGCACGACGCCCTCGATACGGTCGAGCACCGTGTCGAGCGAGCAGCTCATCAGGTCCAGGTCCTCGCGCTCAAGCGGGGTGATAAAGGCCGTGAGCAGGGCGTCTTCAAGCTCATGATGCTTCTTGTCGGCCGCATGCTCGATCGCGTGCATCTTGTTGAGCATATCGTGAATCTTTGCGGGATCGAAGTTCTCGAAAATCTTGGTGAGCAGCTCTGCGGCCTGGACGGCTAGGTCGGCGCAAGCAACGTAGTTGTCGAAGTAGAACGAATCGGGTTTCTTTGCCATGAGTGGGTCCTTTCGAGGCGAAGTCGGGTGGGCGAGGTATTACGGTCCGGATGGACGCTCGGTTTGACTAGATGAACATCATGAACAGCTTGGCCATGACAAAGCTGATGAGTCCGCAGGCGGGGAAGGTGAAGAACCAGGTGAACATCATGTCCTTGACCACGCCGAAGTTGATGGCCGAAAGGCGCTTGACGGCACCGACGCCCATGATGGCGCAGGTCTTGATGTGGGTGGAGGACACGGGGATACCGGTAAGGGTGGCAAGCAGCAGATTCGCGGCGCCCGCGAGGTCGGCGGAGAATCCCTGATACTTCTCGAGCTTGACCATGCTCTGGCCGACGGACTTGATGATGCGCTCGCCGCCCACGCTGGTGCCGATGCCCATGGTGGCCGAGCACAGCAGCATAATCCAGATGGGGATGCCGGCATCGCCGACGCTCGTCTGGCCGCTGGCGAAGGCCACGCCTAAAAAGAGCACGCCGATGAACTTCTGTCCATCCTGCGCGCCATGCATAAAGCTCATGGCCGCGGCACTCGCGATCTGAGCTATTTAAAGAAGACATTGGCACGTCGCCTATTGGCGGCGGCAAACAGAATCGAGACGAGTTTGCACAGGATCCAGCCCATGACAAAGCCCAGGCCGATGGAGAGCGCCAGGCCGTAGATGACCTTCATCCACTCGTGGACGTTGACGCTGTTCGCGCCGCCGAGGGCGATAGCGGCACCGGTCAGGCCGGCGATAAGGCTGTGGCTTTGCGAGGTGGGGATACCAAAACGCGATGCCGTGGCACCGTAGACGACGATGGAGAACAGAGCGGCGCAGAGGCACGCAAGCGCCATGGTGCTGTTTCCGCCAAAGTCGACGATATGTGAGATGGTGTTGGCGACGCTCGCGTTAAAGTGCGTCATGATGAGCACGCCCAAGAAGTTGAATGCGGCGCTCATGAGAATGGCGGCGCGGGCGGGCATGCAACGCGTGGTGACGCAGGTCGCGATGGCGTTGGGCGCGTCGGTCCATCCGTTGACGAAGATGGCGCCGAGCGCGAGAATCACGGTGACGGCAAGGACTGGGTTCGACACAATTTGGCCGAGGAAGGTTGAGAACGTTACGTCCATATATGGGCTTTCTCGAAGTTTGCAGACACGTTACAAAAACATGATAAATCGTATCACCTCCTGTGGGTTTCTTTACCGAGTTCTGATGGGAGAAGTGAATTTTTTGGCACTAAAATTGAATATTAGCCCTGTTGACCGCGGGTATTCTTTTTGCTAACACGCCATGAGGACACGCGTGCGCGCCCCAACACCCCAAAACCACAGTCTGTTCGCTTTACAACATACAAACATGCGTTCGATAATAGAGGGCATGGAATATCGACAGACAGACGGCAAAACTCGGCGCGTGCACAAGCAGTATGTGGACGTCGTGGCTCGCATCCTCGCGGGCGGACAGGTCGTGCCGGTCACCGTCTGCTGGGTCGACGGCCGTTGTTTTACGATCGACGAAATTATCTCGACCACTGGGTTTGGCCTGATGGTCCACGGCATCCGTACGGCAACATATAAGGTGCGTTTTGGCGGGCACGCGACCGAGTTGTATCTGGAGGACCAGACGCGCGAGCGGGCGGACGGCTCGCAGGCGCACGTGATGCGTTGGTGGGTCTGGGCCTTTGATCGTACGCTTGAGGCGAGCGCCGTAGGTAAGGACGTGCGGCATTCGGGTACAATGGCAGGAATCTTGTCACCTACGGCGCTGTCGTGCGCTTTTTGAAAGGACGAAGTATGAACGATATCCAGGCTATCAGAACGGCCCCATCGAGACCGGCGCAAGTCGCGCCAAGGAGATGTCGCCGCGCGCGTACAATCTCGCCATGTCTGCTCTCATCTTCTTGGGCTTTTGCGCCATGGGCGCCGGTGCTTACTTTACGAGCACCATGGCGTTTGCCCGCATGATGATGAGCGGCGCCGCTTTGCCGCTGGTCTTTGGCTCGTTTATCCTGACTATTGTCGGTATCGTCATGATGTCGGCTGCTGCGGGCAAGCAGTCCGTGGGCCTGTCGCTCGTGGGTTACGTGATCTTTGCGAGCACCTTTGGCCTGACCGCGTCGTTTGGCCTTGCAACTATGACCTGCCACTATCAACACCGCTTTTATCGCCACCGCTGCCATCACCTTTGTCTTCGGTGCGCTGGGCGTGACCTTCCCCAAGTTCTTCCAGCGTGTGTATGGCATCGGCTTTGGCATCCTGCTTGCCACGATTCTGGTTGAGATCGTGCTGATGTTCATGGGTGTCTCGCAGACCATCACCGACCTGATCGTGATCGTGGTGTTCGCCGGCTTTATTGGCTACGACACCTATGTTGCCACGACGGTGCCGCCCACGCTGCCCAATGCGGTGCTCATGGCGTCTAACCTGTTCGTGGACATTATCAACGTGTTCCTGCGCATTCTGAACATCCTCGGCCGTCGCGATTAAAGCGCGGCATTGCGACGCTTCCTGCCGGACACGGTAAAACGATACGAAAGGCGGTCCTTCGGGGCCGTCTTTTTTGTGCGCGGCGGGGTATGATGGATGGGAAAAAGCCGATAGCGGCAGCGACAGGAAAGGTGGCCACGTATGGCAGATGTCGACAACAGGAACCGTAACCGCAGGTCTAACCGAGCGGGTCAGCCCAATCCCAAGCGCGAGGCGCGTGCCAAGCGCCGAGCGCCATGTGGCGGCTGTGTCCGAGGCCTGCGCCAAGGACATCGAGCGTTCGCTTGCCGGCGTGCGCGAGTTCGATGGTATGCCTGCCGGTTTTGTCGCGGCGATGAAGGCCAAGGCCCAGAAGGCGGCGGTTGCTGAGGAGCAGGCTGCGGAGGTTGTGGAGGCTGACGCTGCCGAGGTAAAGGCTGCCGAGGTGGAGACCGCGGTCGAGCCCGAGGTGGCGCTCGAGTCCACCGAGTTGGCCGACGAGGCTGAGTCCGCGCCCGCGGAGAAGGCTGCTCCGGCCCTGCCCCAGGTCACTGTGCTTGATGCCTCCGCCACGCAGGCAATCCTCGATAACGGCCGCGGCTATGCGCAGTTCTGCGATATGGCTGTGCTTGCCTTTGCCTCGTTTACCAATCCGGGCGGCGGCTATATCCAGGGCTACCTGGGCCAGGAGGCCACGCTGTGCGCCGATTCGTACCTGTACAACGTACTCGACAAGCAGCGTAAGTGGTACGGTGAGAACCGTCGCCGCAACATCAACTGCGAGCTGTACCGTAATCGTGCGCTGGTGGTGCCCGCGGTGCGCTTCGACCGCAACCATGTGCACGCCTATGCCGACGTAATCGTGGCCGCCGCGCCCAACGCCAAGCGTGCTCGCCAGGAGTATCGCGTGAGCGACGATGCCCTGTTGGATGCCTGCGCGACCGTATCCGCTTTGTCCTTGCCATCTGCGATGAGCTGGGTCGCGAGAAGCTTGTGCTGGGTGCTTGGGGCTGCGACAACAACGGCTTTGACGCCGAGGCCGTGGCAGAGCTCTTCCGCGAGGAGCTCGCATCGGGCGACTTTAAGGTCAAGCAGGTGTTCTTTGCCGTGCCTTCTACGCGCTGGGATGAGGATTTTGCCAAGTTCGAGCACGTGCTGGCAAGCTTCCCCGAGCGCAACGAGGAGTCCTATGCCCAGGTTGCCGCACGCGCTGCGGCTGCTCGCGCCGCCGAGCAGGCCCAGACTGCCGCCGAGGACGATGAGGACGATGACGATTGGCGCAAGTACCTGTAATCGGTACGTGCCGACAGATAGGTCGAGCCCGGCGGGAGGGCTGCTCCCGTCGGCTTTTTACTAAAGGAAGGGCTTACGATGAAAAACGTTCTGTGCTTTGGTGACAGCAACACCTATGGCTATGATCCGGCTGGTATGCGCGATGGCACCGCGGTGCGCTATGCGCAGGATGTGCGCTGGTGCGGCGTGGCACAGCGTGACCTGGGCGAGGGCTGGCATGTGATTGAGGAAGGCTCAACGGCCGCACGACGGTGCGCGACGATATGTGTCATCTGGACACTAACCTCAACGGCATTCGCGCGCTTCCGATGCTGCTCGAGGCCCATAAGCCGCTGGACGCCATTGTGATCATGCTGGGCACCAACGACTGTAAGACGGTCTTTAACGTGACAGCTTCCGATATCGCCCGTGGCGCCATGGCGCTGATTCGCACCGTCCGTGCGTTTCCGTGGACCGACGCCGCGCCTTGTCCGCGAATTCTGCTGATGGCTCCTATCAAGATCAAGCCGCAGATCGCCGATGTATATATGACCGATTTTGACAAGCATTCCGCCGAGGCCTCGGAGCATTTTGCCGAGTACTACGCGCACGTGGCCGAGCAGTTTGGCTGCGACTTTTTGAATGCCGCCGATTTTGCCGAGCCGGGCGATATCGATTATCTGCACATGATGCCCGAAAGCCACGAGAGCCTGGGCCACGCCGTGGCAACCAAGCTCCAGGACATGCTCGGTGAGTAGCGCGACCCCAAGCCACCACAAAGGCACCTTTGCGGTGGCTTGATTCGTCTGATTGTCTTGATCTGTAACAGTTGTAAGGCCGAAAACGGGCTAGATGTTACAGATTGAGATTATTTAGGTCGATATCGGTCGTTTGTCTCGATCTGTAACATCTAGGGTCGATTTTGCCGAGTTACTGTTACAGATCGAGATTATCTTCTCAGCGGAATTTGAGTATCTCGATCTGTAACAGGTGGGCCGAAAATGGGCTCTAACTGTTACAGATTGAGATGTTTGTGAGGACACTGCAAAGGTGCCTGTCCCCTTTGCAGTGGTTTTGGGCTGCGAATCTTAATACTGCCACATGTGGTTGACGGGGCCGGAGCCTTTGCCCATTGTCAAAGCCGGCGGCAAGAGCGCCGGTTAGGTAGCCTTGCCGGCGTTGACGCGTCGGCAAGTTCCATGCCCTGGGCCAGCGCGCAGGCGATGGCGGACGAGAGCGTGCAGCCAGTGCCGTGCGTGTTGCCGGTCTCGATGCGCTTGTGGCGGAACCACGTGGTGAGCGGATCGCCCAGGTGGTTGCCTCGTCATCGAGCGGCGCGGGCTCTGCTAGCACATCGTTGGCCTCGTTGACAAAATGCCCGCCCTTAACGAGGGACGCGCAGCCAAAGCGGCGGGTGAGGAGCATGGCAGCGTTTTGCTGCGTGCGCTCGGAATCGACCTCGTAGTCGAGCAGCGCCATGGCCTCGGGAATGTTGGGGGTGATGACTGTCGCCAGCGGGAACAGGCGATGCGTAAGCGCTTCGGCGGCATCCTCGGCAATGAGGCGAGCGCCCGACGTGGCGACCATAACGGGGTCGACGACCACGTTGGCTGCGTTCCATGCGCTCAGGCGATCGGCGATAACTTCGATAATCTCGGTGGACGAAACCATGCCGATTTTGACTGCGTTGGGGCGAATATCGTCAAAGACGGCGTCAATTTGCGCAGCGACTATATCGGGGGAGATATTCTGCACAGCGGTGACACCGAGCGTGTTTTGTGCGGTGATGGCGGTGATGGCCGTCTCGGCATACAGACGGTGCGCCGTGATGGTCTTAATGTCTGCCTGAATGCCGGCGCCACCGCTGGAATCGGATCCCGCGATGGATAGAACGGCGGGTACCTTACTGCGATCCATGTTCGCTCCCTTGTCCGGACGGATTCAAATGGGTCTTTTATCCCGCATTATAAAGATGCCCGGGCCGGCTGTATGCCGAACCCGGGCGGGCGATGCAATCTTTACGCAAATGTAAGCAAATGTTCACAAGTCAACAATTGACGGGCGTTGCAGAAGGCTTGCTGGCGATTGCCCTGTAAAGGCTAATCCTCCATGCCAAGATCGATCGTCGTGCCCTCGAACACCTTGTTGACGGTTCGGACGGCGCACATCTTGCCACACATGGTGCAGGTGCCCTCGGTGGCGGCGGGGGATTCCTCGTAGCGCTTCTTACCAGTGACCGGGTCGAGAGCGCACTTCCACATGGCATCCCAGTCGAGTTTGCGGCGTGCCTGGCCCATCTTATCGTCCATGTCGCGGGCGTGCGGCACCTTCTTGGCGATGTCGGCGGCGTGTGCGGCAATCTTAGTGGCCATGAGGCCGTCGAGCACATCCTGGGCGTTGGGCAGGCACAGGTGTTCGGCGGGCGTCACGTAGCACAGGAAGTCGGCGCCCGAGCTCGCGGAGATGGCGCCACCGATGGCTGCGGTGATGTGGTCGTAACCCACGCCGATATCGGTCACCAGCGGCCCCAGCACATAGAACGGGGCGTTGTGGCACAGGCGCTTCTGTAGCTTCATGTTGGCGGCGATCTCGTCGAGCGCCATGTGGCCCGGTCCCTCGACCATAACCTGGACGCCGGCGGCCCATGCGCGCTTGCACAGCTTGCCCAGCTCGATCATCTCGGCGGTCTCGGTGGCGTCGTTGGAATCGTAGAGACAGCCCGGGCGGCAGGAGTCGCCGAGCGAGATGGTCACGTCGTACTCGTGGCAGATCTCGAGCACCTCGTCGTAGAACTCGTAGAACGGATTCTCGTTGCCGGTGACCTCCATCCATCCAAACAGCAGCGAGCCGCCGCGGCTGACGATGTTCATAAGGCGGCCGGTCTCCTTGAAGGTTTTGATGACCGATTTATTGATGCCGCAGTGGATGGTCATAAAGTCCACGCCGTCCTCGGCGTGCGCGCGCACGACCTCGAGCAGGTCATCCTTGGTAAGCTTGACCAGCGGCTTTTCCATGTAGCCGATGGCGTCGTACATGGGGACGGTGCCCACCATGAGCGGCGTCTCGTCGATGAGCTGCTGGCGGAACTGGCGTGTCTTGCCCGAGTTGGAGAGGTCCATGATGGCGTCGGCGCCAAAGTCCTCGGCGATCTTGACCTTCTTCCATTCCTCGGCGGCGTCGGCCTTGTCGCCCGAGATGCCCAAGTTCACGTTGACCTTGGTGGACAGGCCCTCGCCGACGCCAAAGGCGCGCATGCCCTTTTTGATGTGCACGATGTTGGCGGGGATGGCGATGCGGCCGTCGGCCACGCGCTCGCGGATGTACTCGGGGTCGCGATGTTCGCGCTCGGCGACTTCCTTCATCTGCGGCGTGATCTGCCCGGCGCGGGCGAAGTCGATTTGCGTGACGAGCTTGGGCTCGGACTGTGTGCTCATTGGCACGGCTCCCTTCGTTGGCATTACCCATATCAGGTTTGCGGGTCAGGGCGGGCGCGCCCAATCTCAGCCTGCCGTCCTGTCCTGCAAGCTCCCCGTTTATGTGGTGGGCTCAAGTATAGCCTGAATGGGTACGATTGGGCCAACGAGCGTGCCTGTGGGGAGGCGAACATGGAAGACAAGCATCTATATCGAGAGACGCAATGGGATGTATCGGCCGAGGAGAGCCGTGCGCACCATGGCCTTGTCGCGATTGGTTTTGCGGTGCTTGCCGTGCTGGTGATTGCCTTTTGCATCTGGACGTTTGGTGGTCGCGGCGGCGCCGCCTGGGAGTTTGAGGCCGACGAGCCCTGCCGATCATGACGGTGAAGGTCGCGGGCGGCAATACCGTTGCCGCGCCGGGCGACTATTGGTATCCGCGCGATGAGTTTATGCAACTGCAGCTGAGCGGCGGGTCTATTCCTGGCGAGGAAATCGAACGCGTGACGTTTGATGCGGCGCTCAAAACACTCACGGTTAAACTCAAAGATCAAGGGGATGTGCCCACGACGATGGATATCGCGCTGACGGAATGGCGCCTGGAGCCCCCGTCGGGCGTTGCGGTGTCCGAGGTTGAACACGTCAAGATTACCTATCAGGACGGCTCGATAAATGAAATTGCCAAAGCCGACGGTCTGGCGGAATAGACGCCGTGCCTAGCAGCACATTCAAAAGTAGCGGTGGTCCTATAAGGCCTGTTCGTTCAGGAAGACTAAAGTGTTTTTATTTGAAAGCTCGGGAAAGTGACGATAACCAACGTCGAACGCGGTGAGCTCGCTTACATTCTCGAGCTTGTTTTCTGCCATCCAGCGCACCATGGAGCCGCGCGCCTTTTTGCTGGCGGTCGAGCGCTGGATGGGCTTGCCGTTGCGGACGCCCTCGCCAAAGAGACACGTGACGACCGTGACGTCGGTGGTGAGGCGGGTCGGAACGGCTTTGGCGTATTCCACGCTGGCAAGGTTGACGATCGTAGCATTGGAGTCTGCCGGAGCGATAGCCCGTGCGAGCCTGTCGCCCCAAAACGCGTAGAGGTCTCGGGCGCCGTCGACGGCAAGCTTCGCGCCCATCTCCAGCCGATACGGTTCAACGGCATGGAAGGGGCGTACGCATCCGTAAAGGCCCGAGAGGATCCAGAGATGGTTTTGCAGCCAGTCGAGCTGTGCGGCATCCATGACCTCGGGCGCCATGCTTTGGTATTGGATGCGTGGTAGGACATGACGGCGGGGGAGATTCGACGCGCGATATCGGGATCGGCGAGGTCGGCATCGCTCAGGACGGGCATAAATTCGTGAAGCGTATCCAGGCACGTTGTAAGCAGCCTGTCGCTCACGTTCCAAAGGGCCTGCAGGCCGCCGCTGCTTCATTTCGTTCGATATCTAGCAGTGCGCGGTGGAGGCGATCCGTCTCGTGCGCAAAAGGCGGAATGCCAGGACTTCAAAAGCATCTTGAGCCGCGCGCATCTGCTTGGCGGGCGAAATGATGACCTGCAGCATGGACTCTCCTCTGCCAAAAAGGAAGTTGCGGTGGAATACGGTCTGTTTTGGCCGTTTATGGGCCAGTTTAGTCCGTATTTCACGCAACTGATGAAGGTTGGTTAGGCGCGCTCGATGAAGGCCTTGTAGCGCGATAGGCCTCGTAGATATCGGCCTTGTTGGCGACCTCCCACAGGGCATGCATGGACAGGACGGCAACACCGGAGTCGATGACGTTCATGCCGTACTTGGCCATGATGTAGGCGATGGTGCCGCCGCCGCCCGCGTTGACGCGACCGAGCTCGCAGGTCTGGAAGTCCACGCCGGCCTCGTCCATGATGTCGCGGACGAGGGCCACGTACTCGGCGTCGGCGTCGTTGGAGCCACCCTTGCCGCGGCTGCCCGTGTACTTGTTAAAGCACAGGCCGCGACCCATGAAGCGCGTTCTTGGTCTCGAACTTGCCGGCATAGCCCGGGTCGAAGCCGGCGGACACGTCAGAGGAAAGCATGCGGCTGTGGGCGAGTGCACGGCGCAGGGCCAGCGGGCTATCCTCGCCGGCGAGCGTCATGATCTCGGCGACGGTGTTCTCGAAGAAGCGGCTCGTCATGCCGGTGGCACCCACGGAGCCGATCTCCTCCTTGTCGACGATGAGTGTGATGCTCGTGCGCTCCACGTTGGCGACGTCGATCTGGGCGAGCATGGACGGATAGGCGCAGACGCGGTCGTCGTGGCCATAGCCCAAAATCATGGAGCGGTCGAGGCCCATGTCACGGGCCGGGCCGGCGGGCACGACCTCGATTTCGGCGGAGAGGAAGTCCTCCTCCTCGACGTCGTACTGCTCCTTGAGGATGTCAAGGAACATCTGCTTGACGGGCTCCTTGGGGGCGTCCTTGTCGTCCTCGTCAAACTTGACGGGGCGGCCGCCGACGATCACGTCGAGGATCTCGGCATCGACGGCGTCCTTGGCGGGCTTGGCCATCTGCTCGCTCGAGAGGTGGATCAGCAGGTCGGAGATGGTAAAGACCGGGTCGTCCGCCTTGTCGCCGATGTTGATGTCGACGGTGGTGCCGTCCTTTTTGCAGATGACGCCTACGAGTGCGAGCGGGGAAGCGACCCAGTGGTAGCTCTTGACGCCGCCGTAGTAGTGCGTGTGAGATAGGCCATGTCGCCGGCCTCGAAGGCGGGGTTTTGCTTGAGGTCCAGGCGCGGCGAGTCCACGTGGGCGCCCAGGATGTTAAAGCCCTGCTCGAGCGGGGCGGTGCCCAGGTTGACGAGCATGAGGTCCTTGCCGTGATTGGCGGCGTACACCTTGTCGCCGGCCTTGAGCGCGCGGCCCTCGGCGATCACGGTCTCCAGATTGACGTAGCCCGCCTCCTCGGCCATCTTGATACCGGTCTTGACGCACAGGCGCTCGGTCTTGTTCTCGCTCAAAAATTGCTTATAGCCGCGGCAAAGCTCCTCGAGCTCCTCAATCTGCTGTGGCGTGTACTTTTTCCATGCGCAGGGACGCTCCATGACGCAGGCTCCTTTCGGATCGATCGTGCTGGTTGATGTACCGTGAGCCATCGTATCACGCGCGGGCGCGCGGCGGCAGGGAAGCCTGATGTGCAGTGGCCGCGGGGCGGGGAGCGTGTAAACTGGAGTGAGCAAACGTGCCCAGCCCAAAGCGAGGTATTCAATATGTCTGACAAGCGCCGTACTTTTGCCGTCATCGACGGCAACTCGCTCATGCACCGCGCCTTCCACGCCGTGCCGCCCACCATGAACGCGCCGGACGGTCGTCCCACCAACGCGATCTTTGGCTTTTTGAATATGTTCCTCAAGATGATTGACGCCTTTAATCCCGACGGCGTTGTTGTGGCGTTTGACAAGGGCAAGCCGCGCGTGCGCATGGAGATGCTGCCGCAGTACAAGGCTCAGCGCCCGCCCATGGACCCCGATCTGCACGCGCAGTTTCCCATGATTAAGGAGCTGCTCGCCGCGCTCAACGTGCCGATTTTGCAGTCCGAGGCTGGGAAGGCGATGACATCCTGGGCACTATGGCGCGCCTGGGCGAGCAGGCCGGCTGTGACATGCTGCTGGTGACCGGTGATCGCGATATGTATCAGCTCGTGACCGAGCACGTCAACGTGGTCTCGACCCGCAAGGGCCTGTCCGACGTGGCGATCATGACGCCCGAGAGCGTGGACGATCTGTATCACGGCATCACGCCGGCGCTCGTGCCCGACTTTTATGGTCTGAAGGGCGACACGTCCGATAACATTCCCGGCGTGCCGGGCATCGGCCCCAAAAAGGCGAGCGCGCTCATTGCGCAGTACGGAAGCCTGGACGAGGTCATCGCACACGCCGACGAGGTCAAGGGCAAGATGGGCGAAAACCTGCGTGCACACATCGACGACGCGCTGCTGAGCCGTAAGGTGGCGACCATCCGTACCGATGCGCCCGTTGAGCTCGATTTTGAGACGACGTCCTTCCCGGCGTTTTCTGCCGATGAGGTTTCCGCGGCGCTGGGTACGCTTGGTATCACCGCCATGCAGAACCGTTTCTTGGCGCTGATCGGCGGCGAGGGCGGGGCTGCTGCTGCCTCCAGTGTGTTTGAGATGCCTGCGATGGTTCGCGCGGCCGCCGGCGATGCTGACGCGCTTGGTGCCGTTGCGGCTGAGGTCTCCCGTGCGATTGGTGCCGGTGAGTGGGTCGCCGCCGTGGTGGACGACGACAAGGAAGAGGGAGCGCTCTTTGGACTGACGCGCACGCTGTGTTGGCGACGTCCAAGGGCCTGTTCGCGCTCGAGGAGGGCGACGGCGGTGCGGCGGCTGAGGTTGAGGGCTTTAACTTCGCCCACGGCGTGATTGCCGGCGTGCTCGCGCGTCTGTTTATGGAGGGTCGCGTGGCGAGCCGGATATGAAGGCGCTGTTGCACGAGCTTTCGCCCATCGATTCTTCTGAGCCCGAGCTCATGGATCCGCTGGCAGTCGATTCCACGCGCATCTTCGATACCGTTGTTGCCGCCTACCTGTTGGATTCCGATCGCTCCGAGTTCGATGAGGCATATCTTGCCGATACCTATCTGCAGATGGCGCTGCCTGCGGCGCGCGGCGCAGAGGGTGCTGGTGAG